>Ga0209336_10000505_pt1 | contig 20083 bp, 22 predicted proteins | sample LinPmetageLP32_FD_184042 | JGI IMG/M metagenome (GOLD analysis project Ga0209336, IMG submission 184042) | Marine viral communities from the Pacific Ocean - LP-32 (SPAdes) (version 2) | ecosystem: Environmental > Aquatic > Marine > Oceanic | place: Pacific Ocean | collected 2009-08-23 | reverse complement strand
TGGCTCTTGTGCCGAGATGGAAAGTGGAGGCCAGTTAGACCCGAGTCATTCCCGTTGGCTCATGGGGCTACCGCCCGAGTGGGACGACTCCGCGCCTATGGAAACGCCATCACGGCGCAAGTCGCGCAAGGGTTAATTGAAAGTTACATGGAGGTAAGACAATGACTAAAAAAGAATGGAAAAGTAAAGTAAAAAGAGGGCAATCATTTGGTTGGGACGCGAATCGTGAGGTCGGAGAAAATCCAAACAATCTGAGAAAAAATATAAGGGAAAGTGAAAACTTTCTGGTCAACAATGTCACGTTTGGTTCGGGTAACATGAACTTGAAGGACACCTACGGAGAGCCAGAGATGTCTAAGGCTTATACCCTAGCTAAACAAATTAGGGTTGGCACTGTACCCAAGTCTCCGAAGAGGCAGATGCTATACTTTGTTCGTGATATGGTGCACTTCTATAGATCGAATGGTTTTCATCTGTTGGCTAACTCAATGGCAAGGGACATTCAGTTCTTTGATGTGAATGAGATCTTTGATTATGTTTCCATAAACCTCGAAAACATTTTTCCAGAACCAGAGACACCCCCTTCTACGGATGTGGTGCTACCTGCCCATAAGGTTGGCTTGTACTGTAATCTTATTGAACAAGGCACATGGTCGGGTTATGGAAAAAAGTTGGATGACTCTGAGGCAGAGGACTATTGGAACAAAAAAAACCCTGACAAAAAAGGTGCAGAGGCAATGTACATTCTTTCTAATCTTGTGGATGATCCAGAAGATGAAAGGTACTGCCGGATTTTTGAAGTTGATTTAATATATCGACCTGTCTCTACCGATACGATAGCGGACGCCAAACCATTGGAAGTGGGAGAGGTGGACACTATCAAAGGTACTATCACTCCATACAATGATACTTTGGAGAAGCACAAACCGCTTATGATTCAGATGGCACAATTTGCCTGTGCTTTTTTACAGACCATAAACACACCGAGGTTCGTGGTTCAACGACAACAGAAAGTTCATCCCTTCCACAAGGCAAAGATAAAAAAGATGTTGGGTAAGTTTACTCCTGACAGTTGGAACTTAGTGCAGTGGAATGTGGGTGAGCCAGTCAAGTCGAAGGATGAAGAGACAAAGTCTGGGGGCAAACAAGCTTTACACTTTCGCCGTGGGCATCCGAGGATAGCAGAAGAACATTGGGAGAGATCTTATTGGAGCACAATTCGACATCGTTGGGAGAAATATATTCATGGCTACGAGGCAGGACACCCAAGGTTTGGAATAAAGAAAAGTTATCATCTACCAAGAAAGGAGGTATGATATGATTGACGATAGGATTTGTATTTATTACGTGGCAGATCGTGTTCAAGAAATACGCGACGGAGAAGCAAAGATCGAAGACTTCTTGAGCGAACTAAACCACAACATCGGTGTAAATGCCCGATGGAAACGTAACAATCCTGATGCGTTAGTGGCTGACTTGCCACCTATAGATGCGCCCAGGACAAAAAGAAAAAGGAGTAAATGATGTACGCAGTTACATGGTTGGAGGATGTTGAAGGGATTTCTTACGAGATCCCCCACATCACACATTGGGAACTGAGGGACAATTGGTCTGAGGTTCAAGAGCTTGTAACCAAACTTAAAAATCTCGATAGTGTTTTAACTTGGTCAATAAGCATGGTGATTGATGGAATGGATCACCATTTGGACGAGGGGCCGCAGGGTCGTTTGGAAAAAGGATATTGGTTTGACAATATGTCAAAACTTTTGCCTGATTACATGAGTAATATGGAAGTATTAGCTACACTCATGAACATTGCCAGTAAGTACTGGGACGCAGAAGACATGAAGTTAGGAGCAGAGATGATGGTCGCGGCGACTGAAGATCTGCATGAACAAGTAAATTACATACATTGAGGAATCAAATGAGAAAGAATACGAAAGCATATCAAGTATTAGCAGAAATAAGCAGAGACAAAGGCACGACTGTGCAGATAGCAGATCGGACTGCGATTAAGCGGAGCACGGTTGCGTATTACCTATCCACGATGAAGGGAAAGGGTTGGGTGAAGATGTCTCACATTTATCCTGTGGGCAATCCTTGTTTCGTTTGGGAGATAACAAGCGAGGGTATGCAACAGCTTGGCTAAGTTTGTAGGGATTGTGAGAAAACAACCTCAAGGAAAGTACCTGAAGTTGTTTTGCGAAGATTGTAAGTCGATGTGGGTGGCAGGGAGATTTCCTATGTCCGTATCTAAGATTGAAAAAATAATGGAAAGCAAATGCCTGATGTGTGAGAGCACTAATCTTTCGGTGTTTGATGATTTCTTGGAGGAAACAAAATAATGTTTAAACTATTCTATACTTTGATGATTATTGAGTACGTCGTTGAGGGTCAAGACGTAACAACTACTGCTATATTTCCAAGTGAAAGAGCGTGTTATGATGCCATGGGTGATGGGATTATGGATGATTTGTACGATGTTCTTGCTGACACATACGGCAAGGAGATCATGATGTACTGTAGCAAGACTCCTTTCCCGTCTGGTGTAAAGGAACCCTCTGTTCGACCCGAGCCAAGACCATGAAGAAACCTATTGTAAGAGTGGGTAAGTGGACTGAGGCACAGAAAGAATGGCTCGGTTACAAACGCCGGATGGCGGTGATGGATAAAAAGAGTATCAGCTTGTCTAAACCGCCCTGGGAGGAAGAAGTCTTGGATGAGGAGAAGGTTGAAGATGGGAGATGAATCACTCAGTCCCGCGCATAAGTTCGAGTATCGTTTTTTAAAACAACAGGTGAACAGATTGGAGGAAGAACGGTATCGGTATGATGCAAGACCGACAATACAACAGGACTTGTTTCGGGCAAGAGAAGATCTTAAAGAGTTTGTATCAAAGTTAAGAATCAACGGAGTGAAGATATGAGACAATGGAAGTACACAGTTGACGACTACAGGAAGTGTGCCGAGAAAGGTCTCACAATATCCGAGACATCAAGAGAGCTTGGCATTTCTAGGCAAGCGGTACATCAGGTATCGAAACAATACGATATAGACTTTCACAAGAAGGACAATCGTGGAGGTGCGAGGGATCTTAACAAAGTAACCTGGCATTAAAAAAGAGGGGCCGGTGGCCCCTCAGTATTCCGAAATTTTAACCTTTTCATATGGAGCTATGAAAAGTACGAGCAGTGTCTTTATGGTAACACGAGTTACGATTCTGGCAAATACTTTTTATTCACCCAGTCTGGACCCTTGCGATATCCTCTGACTTCAACAGCCGACATCCTTGACCATCCTCTACAAAAAGCTTTAGCTACATCCAAACTAAGTCCAGTTAGCTTCGCAACTTCTTTCGCAGCTGTTTCTTCTGATGCGTATCCAACACATCTTTCTTCTAGTATCTTTGTTATGTCGGGGTCATAGTCAGCCATTGTCTAACCTCTTCTCCAAGAACTCTTGCACCGATCTCTATCTTAGCTTGTAAAGAGTTCACAATCTTCTCGTCAATAGAACCCTCAGTAATAAGATCAATGTACGTTACGTTGTTCTTTTGTCCAATTCTATGTGCTCTATCCTCTGACTGCATACGAGTTTCGAGGTTAAAGTCATTAGCATAGTACACCACCAGGTTTGCTTCCGTCAATGTCAGACCGTATCCGGCGGTCTGTGGATTACCAACAAAGAACCGCAAAGGATGTTGCGGATTTTGAAAGTTTTGCACAATATTATTACGTTCATCATCAGAGGTGTCGCCAAAGTATGCAGCAGCTGACCCTTCACCAAACTTTTTGTTGAGCATTTCAACTATTTGTTGAATGTCATAGCGAAAACGAGACCAGATGATTGCTTTACCATCGTGTTCATCCATGATTTCTACAAGTGCATCCATTCTTTTGGATGGAAAGTATAGCATCTCTCCCTCATCTGTCTTTAAATGACCAGAAAGTATCTGTTGTAACCTGAGTAACTGTGTGATCACAGCAGGAGCCGAGGTCATTTCACCATCTTCAAACAAAATCATGGCATGACGACGAATACTTTCGTACATTTGTTTTTGTTCTTTGGTAGTCGGCACGTATCGGGCAGTGTAAATCTTCTCTGGTAGGTCAAGACAATCTTTTTTCAGAACTCGATACGAGAATTGGTTTATCTTTCCTGTCAGTTCATCCAAGTTTTTAAACCCAATTATCTGATTGAATGCTTGTGCTCCCATTTTCTTTCGATGCAACACAGCATATCGACCTTGGAATGCGTAGAATGAATCATAACCAAGCACATTCTTTTGTAGGAACTCAGCCTGGGAGTAGATGTCAAGCGGACTTTTTGTTATTGGAGACCCTGTCAAAAGTCTTTTGTAGTTGAATGAAGCTGCAATTTTGCTAAGACTTTTAGTGCGTTTGGCTTTGGGGTTTTTGATCGTGGTTGATTCGTCAATGGCAATCATTCCCCTCGAACCAAACGCACGACCCAACCATTCTCCTGCTTGTTTTCCTTTGACCGTGGAGAACGCTTCGACATTCATGACAAAGATAGTCAGACCGTCAAACGGATCTTTCACTGACCGCATTTCTTTTGTCTGTGTCTTGTTTGCATTTGCCACCCACCGAATCACTCGAGTTGGCACACTGTCAGACATATGCTCTGGAATTTCTTTCTGTACCCAGTTGCGATACACACCTTTAGGTGCAATAATCAGAGCGAAATGTATCTTGTTCTGTAGATACAACATCCCGATATTGTCTATTAGAACCTTAGACTTACCCGTCCCCATCTCCATAAAGTAACCGAAAAACTTCTTGTGTCCACCAAGATCCAATGCAGTCTTTTGATGTTCATATGGATTTGTTTTAAATTTATACTTGTAATTCATGCAGAACTCCCTATGTTGTATTATACATGGATCAAATGATTCATAATTTCAACCCTGAAGAGGAAAAAAACTTATGACTGATATATTTGAAGACTACTTCGATGATGGTGAGGCACTTGCCAATGTCGATAGCGGCACAGGAAAACAATTAAGTGACCTGGTTCGCAAACTCCGCAACATTGAGAAACAGATTGAGGATGCGGAAACTCATATGAAAAGTTTAAAGTCTGAGAAGCATAAGCTTTCGATTGAGAATATCCCTGCTCTTATGGATGAGATGGGTATGGAACGGATAGACGTAGACGGTTTGACCGTTGAGCGTAAGATGATGGTTCATGCTTCAATTCCAAAGGATCGCAAGGAAGAAGCATTCGCATGGCTGCGTGAGAATGGATTGGATGATATCATTAAGAACGATATCACTTGTACGTTTGGCAAGGGCGAAGACAATTTAGCAGGAGACGTTGTGGGTATCCTGCACGAGAAGGGTTTCGACCCAACGACCAAGACCCATGTACATCCATCGACACTCAAGGCGTTTGTAAAGGAACGTGTGACAGATGGTAAACCAATCGACCTTGATATGTTCGGGGCATTTATCGCAAACGCAGCACAGATACGGAGGAAAGCGTAATGGCTAATGCAGTAGCAACAGCAAAAGGTGTGGAAGTAAGCACCGATGTAATGGAAGACATTTTTGAAACAGCAGGAGAAGGTGCGTCCTTTGACAGTTCTGAGATGCAGATACCGTTTGTTCGGATCTTACAAGCAATGTCACCACAACTCAGCAAGAAGAAGCCTGAGTATATAGACGGAGCAACTCAAGGGGATGTGTTTAACACTGTCACTGGTCAACATTGGGATGGCGATATGGGGATCACAGTGGTTCCGTGTTACCAAACAACAAAGTATCTGGAGTTTGTTCCTAGAGAGCAAGGCGGTGGGTTCCAAGGAGAACGTCCTGCCAACGATCCTGATCTTACAAAGACAACTCGTGAGGGTGCTAGAGAAATATTACCCAATGGTCACGAGCTTGTCCGTTCGGATCAACATTACTGTCTTGTTGTTGAAGAGGATGGTTCGTTTCAACCTGCGGTTATTGATATGAAGTCAAGCCAGTTGAAGGTGAGCCGTCGTTGGAAGACACAGATTGCAATGCAAAAGGTCAAGCACCCGAAGACTGGAGCAATGGTTACTCCGGCGGTTTATGCTACGGTGTGGAGGATCTCTACTACTGAAGAGTCAAATGACCAAGGTACGTGGGGCAATTATCAAGTTGCTAAAGAGGGCTTGGTAACTTCGCGTGATCTACTGATGGAGGCTAAAGCTTTCCGTGAGTCGATCATGGCGGGTGAGGTTAAAGCTGCAAGGGAACCCGATACGAGTGGTTCTGTGGATGAGGACAACGAAATCCCATTCTAGGTAGCAGTTTTGGGGGCAAAGGGTTTTAATCTCCTTTTTGTTCTTTGTCCCCATTCAACCTCATCAGGAGCAGAATATGTCAGCAGCGAAAAAACTGATGTCTGTGTTCGAGGGTTCACAGAAAGGCCACGGTCAAACTACGGTTGGTCGGATTGGCAGAAACGGTAAAGCAGATGCAAAGAGTTTCGTGATCCGAGGATCATTGACAGAGGATATAATACAAGGACACATTGATGGGGTACAGGGAATTGGTGCCATACCCATCAAGTCTGGAGATGTGTGTAAGTTCGGGGCATTGGATATAGATGTGTATGACCTGGATCACAAATCTCTTAGTAAAAAAATACAGCAGTTAAAATTACCTTTGCACCATTGTCGATCTAAATCTGGCGGTGCTCATTTGTTTTTATTCTTGAAGGACTGGGAACCTGCTGTTCTGGTTCGTGAGATATTATCCGAGATGGCTTCAGCCATCGGGTTCTCTGGTTGTGAGGTCTTTCCAAAGCAAGACACAATCATTGAGGACAGGGGAGACTTAGGGAACTTTATAAACCTACCTTACTTCAATGCTGAAGAGACAATGCGTTATTGCTTTGATAAGAAGTGTGAGGCTGTGGATCTTGCTACGTTTCTAATGAATGTAGAAAAGAACAAGGTCTCGATGTCTGAATTAAATGAGATGTCCTTTGCAGGAGATCGAAAACATTTTGGGGATGGTGCCTATTGTTTAGAATTGATTTCAAGTCTGGGCAAGGTCACAGAAAACAGGAACATCTTTTTGTTTGCGGTGGGTGTGTATTGTAGAAAGAAGTGGACAGACGATTGGAAGAAGCACCATGAGGAATACAACAGATTACTTTGTCAGCCGCCGCTTCCTGCATCTGAAGTTATGCAACTGCAAAAATCTTTGGAGAAAAAAGATTATTTCTACCAGTGTGATATCTGTCCTTTGAAAGATCACTGTAACAAAGAGATATGTAAGACTAGGAGGTATGGGATTGGAAACGATGGTGCAGATGCTCCGAGGGTTGATGCACTTACTATCATGCAATCAGAACCACGTTTGTATTTCTTAACTGTCGATGGCGGTAGACTGGTCTTGTCTACGGATCAGCTGCAACATCCATCCTTATTTCAAAAGGCTTGCATGGAGCAACTGGACATCATGCCACCAGTTCCCAAGCCTGGGGATTGGCAAAAACTTATAAACTCAATGATGGAAACGGCAACGAAGTTGTCTGTCAGTGAAGAACTTACCTACGCAGGACAGTTCAAAAATCATTTACGTGACTATTGTACCAGTCGCATAAGAGCCATGGCTCCCGAAGAAATAGAAATGGGCAAGCCTTGGACAGAAAGAGGAACGACCATGTTCCGTATTGAAGCTTTGATGGAGTACCTAAAGAACAGAGGGTTTACTCAATACACCAGGGCACAGGTGCAAGATCAATTGAAACACCTAAACCATGATCAGGAATGTCATGGAACAAAGAACATCAGACGGGAAGATGGTAGAAGAACGTCCATCCGTGTCTGGTGGGTTCCTGAGTTTGAAGACATGTCTGTAGAAATTACTGCCGAGGAGAAAAGTGATGAAATCCCGTTCTAAACTATTACGAATAGGCGAGGTGTCAGAATGGCTAAACATCTCGCGTTCCACCATTTACAAGTGGGTCAATGATGGAGAGTTCCCAGAACCTGTGGTTCTTGGGCAAGACGATGGCAAACGCAGTGCCACTCGATGGAGAGAAGAAGAAGTCCAAGAGTGGCTTGAAAGCAGACCACGAGGGGTACAGGCATGATACCGCATTCTGAGATTATATTCGGGCCGCCTGGTTGTGGAAAGACATACACTCTCATGGAAGAGGTAGAGAATGAATTGTCTTCAGGAACGGCACCTGATCGAATTGGGTATGTTTCCTTTACACGTAAGGCCATACAAGAGGCAGTAAACAGGGCATCTACAAAGTTTAAGTTAGATCGTAAACAGATGCCATGGTTTAGAACGCTGCATTCTTGGGCGTTCAATGGTCTTGGGCTATCGACTACAGACATGATGGCAACCGAAGACTGGGATGCTTTAGGTAGAAGCCTTGGCTTGAGGTTTCAAGGAACGAGGGCAGTGAACCCTGACGATGGGATGCTTATGCCTGGTGCCATTGATACGGGAGATATCTATCTCCAGATGGAGAACAGGGCACGGTATAGAGGGATCTCAATTGAAGAAGAGTTTAACGACGTTGCCAACCATGCTTTAAACTTTGACCAGTTTAGAAAGATCGTGGAGCAAGTGAAAGCATATAAAGACTATACAATGAAGTTTGATTTCGCAGATCAAATAGAAAAGTATGTGGAGATGGGGGAGCCACCTTCGTTAGATCTTCTTATTGTAGACGAGGCACAGGATCTCACTCCCTTGCAGTGGTCAATGGTTGCGAAGATAGCTGAGAAAGCAAAACGGGTATTGATTGCAGGAGACGATGACCAAGCAATCCACCGTTGGACAGGTGTAGATGTGAAACGTTTTCTCAGTGTGTCTACAAGGTATCGAGTTCTTACACAAAGTTATCGTATGCCCAAGTCCGTTCACGATCTATCGCAAAAGGTTGTAAAAAGAATACAAGGTGGTCGAAGAGAAAAGGAGTTCTTGCCAACGGACAGCGAGGGTCGAATAGACTGGGCAATGAACACTCACGAGATGGATTTGACGGAGGGATCTTGGACGCTGATGGCAAGGACGAACTCATTCGTGCGTAGTTGGGGAGATGCGCTACGACAAGAGGGGTATTTGTTTTCGATCAAGGGAACCAGTAGCATAAACCAAGACGCAGCCATGGCGGCTGCTACGTGGCGTAGGCTGCAAAGAAACGAAGGTGTAGACCTAGCGTCCATAGTGGCATTGTATGACTTTGTACCGAAGCAGGGAGACCATGCTGTTGTGAAGCGTGGATCTGCAAAGCTATTAGATGCAGCTAACCCAGAATCTTTTTTGTTATACGATGATTTGGTCTCTGAGTTTGGCATGATTGCCGACATAAACAAAGACCCGTTAGAGATCGCTAGATTTGGTAAGGATGATATGAGGTACATTCGAGCCATTGAGCGTAGAGGTGAGGACATTAGTTGTCCGCCTCGTATAAAACTGTCTACATTCCACGGGATGAAGGGCGGTGAGGATGATAACTGCGCTGTTTTCTTGGGTTCCACGAAAGCCTGTGTGAACAGCAAACATCCAGATGATGAGCATCGGGCCATGTACGTTGGCCTGACGAGAACCAAAAACAGGCTGTTCCTAGTGGACACAGATCACAGGTATAAATACAAAATATGAAAAGAGACAAAGTTCTTGAGAAAGCAGAAGAATATATAAACGGTCAAAGAGCCAAGGATTACGGAGACGCATACGATAACTTCAGCCGGATAGCAGTTGGTTGGAACGTAATAATCAGAGAGTCTGATGGATACATCACACCACAGCATGTGGCTTTGATGATGGACTGGTTAAAAACCGCTCGTCTCCTTAACGAATTAACAAACGAAGACAGTTGGATCGACAAGTGCGGATATAGCGCACTCGGTGCAGAGTTCTCTGATCGGGAGAAGTAAGATGGCGAGAGATCGTAAGGATAAGAAGACGGTTGATCTTGTAGCTAGAATGGAACTGGGTGAGTCATTAGATCCAGATTGGAACATCCCATCAGAGTTTCCAGACCTGACACAGTACAAGACTGTGGCTGTAGACTTGGAAACCAGAGATCCAAACATACAGAAGCTAGGCCCTGGTTGGGCACGGAACGATGGAAACATCGTTGGGATTGCCGTAGCAGCAGGAGAATATAAAGGATACTTTCCTATTCGGCACCAGAATGGACACAATCTTGATGCCAAGATGACGATGAAATGGTTCAAGAAGCAGATGGCTACACCAAACACCGACAAAATCATGCACAATGCCACATACGACGCAGGATGGCTCCATGCAGAGGGGATAGAGGTTCAGGGTAAGATAATCGACACAATGATCGCTGCGCCACTGGTGGACGAGAACAGGTGGTCTTACAGCCTAAACAATCTGGGACGTGATTACATCGACATGCGCAAGGACGAGCGGATGCTTCGAGCTGCGGCAAAAGATTGGGGCATTGATCCCAAGGCAGACATGTGGAAGCTACCGCCAAAATACGTCGGAGCGTATGCTGAACAAGATGCAGTTATGACGTTGAAGTTGTGGGAGAGACTAAAGACAGAGATTACATCTCAGGAACTGACACACATTTTTGATCTTGAAACAAGTTTGATTCCGCTTATGCTTGAGATGAGGGCACGGGGGGTTCGTGTTGATCTGGACAAAGCTGACATAGTTCGTCAGGGATTAAAGGCCAAGGTCAAAGAACTAAAAGCAGAAATCAAGCGAAAGACAGGCGTGGAGATAGAACCATGGGCAGGAGCGTCTGTACTCAAAGTCTTTGAAGCCCTAAACTTGGAGTACCCGACGACAGAAGCGGGTGCTCCTTCCTTCACCAAACAATATTTAAACATGCACCCACACGAAGTGTGCCAAATGATTGTAAAACTGAGAGAGTTTGACAAAGCTGACAGTACGTTTATCGACTCCATACTTAGGCACGAGAAGAACGGTAGGATACACACTGAATTTCATCAGCTTAGATCTGATGATGGGGGCACCGTAACAGGTAGATTCTCATCATCTAACCCAAACCTTCAGCAGATTCCGGCACGAGACCCTGACATCAAGTCCATGATCCGTGGATTGTTTGTGCCAGAAGAGGGACACAAGTGGGGATCGTTTGACTATTCGAGCCAAGAGCCGAGGTTATTGGTTCACTTTGCAGCCAGTATGCCTAGCGACATGCGGCACCCAGTCGTTAATACAATCGTAGAGGAGTATCAAAAGGGGGACGTTGACCTGCACCAGATGGTTGCAGACCTTGCAGGGATCAAACGAAAAGAGGCAAAGACAGTTAACCTGGGCATCATGTATGGTATGGGTGTGGGCAAACTAGCGGCACAGCTAGACATATCAAATCAGGAAGCCAAAGATCTGATTGAGAAGCATAGAGAAAACGTGCCTTTTGTGAAACAACTTGCCAACGTTGCTAGTAAAAGAGCCGAGAAGCAAGGGCAGATACGCACGTTGCTAGGTCGTAAATGTCGCTTCCATCTTTGGGAACCTCGAACCTTTGGTTACAATAAGCCATTACCATATGAAGATGCGTTGAAAGAATATGGAAACATCAACAATCTAAAAAGAGCGTTTACTTACAAGGCGTTAAACAAGTTAATCCAAGGGTCAGCTGCGGATCAAACAAAGAAAGCTATGGCGGATTGCTATGCAGAAGGTTTAATTCCCTTGCTTACTGTTCACGATGAGTTATGCTTTTCAGTAGAGGGCGACGATCAAGCGCGACGCATCAAGGACATAATGGAAAACGGGTTGTCGGATGTCTTGAAAGTCCCCTCTAAGGTAGACGACGAGCTAGGTGATAACTGGGGCGAAGTCGGCTAGGTTCTATTCAACGATTCAGCCAAAGCCTGAGTAGCAGGATCTGTACCCAAGAGAGTAGGATCTACTTTTCTTTGCGGTACAGGCCCAGATGAAGTGGGTGCTATACCTCGAAGTTGATTCAGATCTATCGTTGGTGTTGTAGGAACAGGAGCTTGTATGTTTTGTGGGGCAACAGATTTCAACGCATCTAGGTCTATCTTTTGATATCTTTGGTTTGGATTGACTCTTGATTCTGGTAATAATTTAGCAGCGTCTAAAACAAAGTCTCCAAAACCTTTTCTGTATTCATTGATGTCTGTATATGGAATCTCTTCCATTGGAGTAATCTTTCTAAGATCGTTGTACCTAGCAAGATCCCTTTGAAAGTCTGTTGATACAGGAGTGATATATAACTTACCGTCCATAATAGATCCAATTTCGGACTTACCCATTCCTGATCCACGGAGAGCATTGGCTATATCATCCGCAGGCGTTCCTAATTCTTCCGCAACTTTGATTGAGTTGTAAATTAGATTTTGAAACCGCTGTTGATCCTCTACATAGTCTTTGTATGCCTGCAACTTTTCTGCGGCGGTATAGTCAGGTGCTCTAAGAACTGAACCCATGGCGGCTCTTGAGTCATTACGAAGCTGCTGATATTCTTCGGCGTTATACCCCAAGCTTTGAACACCACTTACTTTCATCGGTGTGAACCCTGTAACCAAACGAGCAAATTCTGCATTGAAATCAGTGTCGTCTCCCGTCACCGCTGCGGGTGTGCCAGTAAGAGACCTTAGTAACTTACCTTTTCTAGGTCTTCCGTTTCTCTCTTCTGCCATCTCCAACCAGTATCGGGGAGCAAGACCTTCTAATATGTGCCACGTTCCTTTTACAAACGCTTCTCCTCTTGTATCGCTTTCTCGGTACACCTTAGATCCAGTAGACGTGACACCGTTACGACCAACAGCTAGATAGTCAGGGAGCACGGTTCTAAGTCTGTCGTAGATGATTGTCTCTGAACCAAACGGGTCCGCAAACTTTTCAAAACCAGCAGCCATGGCTCCATCCATAAGTTGCTTGGCTTCGCTTTTGCCCAATCTTCCAGATTCGTTGTACGCTTGCACTCCTGATCTGATTGCTTCTGTAATGTATCCGTAAGGGTTGTGGTAAGACTGGTTAACAACTTCTATGTTACCTTTGTTATCGTTCTCAAGAACAATAAAATTACCACCCTTGGCAAAGTCCGCCACGCTTGCTTCAATTGCCGCCATTTCTGCGTCTGTGGTTCCCGTGAGTTTTTGAGAAAACTTGGTTAGTCCCTTCGGTGCCGCAATAGCAACAGCGAGACTGTTCGTTAGCCGTTGTGCCCCGATGCCTCTAATTTGTTTTTCAAAGATGTCAATTGATGCAAGAGCTTGTTCCCTCGTCAAACCGTTGCCCATTTGATCCGTGACGATGGACTGTCTTTGCGCCGGAGATATTTCAAAAGAAAGTTCTTTCAGTCCCCTATCAAGAATGTTGTATCCGTTTCTAAAGTTCTCAGAGGCAAACGATGTAAAGTTACCAAAGATAGGTACACGATCAAGGAACCGAAGAGCTTCTGGAATACGGTCATACATTGGCATTGTATCTTTAACGATGTTGATAGCACTCCCATCGAGAAACCCAAACTTAGAAATGCCAAGCTGACCTGTGGACGGCCTGACAAGCCCTGCTTGTTCCATGGCTTCGTAAAGAAACTTGTTGCTTTGATTTAGACCAGACTTAGCAAAAGCATTTCCTAGTTTGTTTCTCTCTCCCATGTAAGCTAACGCTTTAAACAACGCATCAGACTCACCGTATATCTTTTCTGCAAACCGCATGAACGGAACAACATCTTCAAAACCTTGAATACCTTTTGCTAGTTTACCGCCTAGCTTTAGATCGCTTCCCGCAGCTTGATATTCTTTCAAAGATCTGAAGATAACACTACTGTCTCTTAGCCCTGAGTGGTTGAGAATATCAGCAAGGCGTCGGACTTCGTCATCCCCTAAATCATTAAGACCTTTTGTGAAAACCTCAAACGCATCCATGAAGTCTAAATTTCTCTGGATGTTTCCGTTCATCATCAACATCTGAAAGTTACCAGTGATGTTTCTAACCTGGGTTGTGGGGCTAGGAACAATCGCCATCTTCTGCGAGAACGCTCGTATCTGCTGAAAGATACCTACGATTTCGCTGCTAGGAGAAAGGTTTAGCGGCTCATGTAACGCACGGTATGTTTCTGGAGAAACCCACTGACCAGTAAGGTCTCCATATCTACCACCAAAAATACTAAGAGACTCCTCAACAAGACCAGTATCTGGATCAGCCCCTAGTTTAACATAGTTACTGGCATCCAAAGCACTTTCAAGTCTTTGTATTTGCTCAAGAGTTTGAGGAACATCCGTTGCCCCTGCCTTTTGACCAATAGAATCAAAGAGTCCAGACACAGGGTTTTCTTTTGGAGAATCAACATACTTTACACCTTGTGCAGCAGCTTTAGATCGTGCTTGTATTTCAGGCATTGTTGGAACTCGAACAACAGAGGGTCTAGCATTGCCTTGAAAAATATCATTCACTGTCTCTTGTGATATATCCCTAGCCAAAGGTGATTTAAGAATTGAAGAATATAGTTCCGCAGCAGCAGTTGTTTTAGATATGTCTGATGCTGTTCTAACGTAAGCTTCAAGTGGATCTGTGACTTCTCCCATAAGAGTTCTTAGCTTTGGAGACTTGTCTATTAATTCGTTTCTCTTAATCAACATGTCTTCAACAACAGAGAACTTATTAACGTCTTTAGCAAAAAGCTTCCCTTGTTTGTCTCTAGCTTCTTTAAACCCTTGTATGACTTTCCCCAAAACAACGTCTGGATCTACCGCATCGTCTATAACAGCGGGTAGAAAGATAGATTCGTTTACAACTTCTTCAGCTTTCTTTCGCACGATTGCAGGAGAAACGTTTCTGTATTCGTTCATAAAACCCATGTTGTTATACACTTCATCAACAGCTTCTGTGTATAGCTTTGATTTCAACCCACCCTTTTTTTGGAAGTTTCTTAAAAATTGTTCTGGGTTTTCTTTAGCTTCAAAGATACGTCTCAAATACCCCTCGCCTGCGGCGTTGGTTTCCTTGATTACACTTATCGCATCCAGTGCTAAATCTTTTCTCTTCCCAGGGCCAAGGACCGAGGCTTCTCTTTCTAGCCTACCTAACAAGTAATCTTGCAAATTGGCACGAGAGTCCAACATCTGATCCGCAGCTTCTCTGACCTTGGCACCATATTTTATTTGGAACTTCTCACCTTGCATTGCGAGATCAAATGGTTTCCCTATTTCTTTTCCAAAATCAAAACGCAAGTAAGCATCTAAATCATTTCGTAATTCTGTGGCTTCTGGTTTTGTTTTCTGCCAGAACTTTGTTCTTTTCAAAACGTTATTGGTTGCAGAATGGAATTGATCCATAGAATCTAGGGCTTTTCGTTGTAAGCCGTCACCGTTGTCTACGGTGTCTCTGATCCCTTGAATCAATACGGGATCGGCACCACCAGTTGTTGTAAAGTATCTAGCGAGTTTTGCCCCTGCTTTATCTGTAACAGGTTTTATTTGTGTTTTTCCTTTGGCAAACAAATTAGCAGCGTAGGTATCTGCCACTTGCTCACCAAGAACATCTGAAGCTTTACGGATTACTTCTGCTGTCTTTCTTGTTCCATAGGATAACGGCGTTGAAACAAATGGACTACGAACCGCAGCCTGGGCACCAAAGAATCCTGCATCTAATAGTCCTGAAAAAGCGCCTATCTCAAAGCCTCTTTTTAATTTGTTAGATAGAACTCGATTGGCGTTATCTCTACCTTTGTGGTTATCGTATTGTTCTGTCTGCAAGAAATCAGGGAGTATATCAAACTGATCTGAAAGAGAAGGACGAGAATCTGGAGAGGTTAAGAACTCCGTGCCGAAATGGTAAGCGGCACCAATTCCACCTGTTGCAATTCCTCTTTTGATTGTTTCTTTTGACACAAGAGGAGCATCACTAGCAAATAAACGCTGCCCCGTTTTGCTTCTACCAAACTTCTGCAACCCTTTACCAATGTTGCTTGTTGCGTCTGGAACCGCAACTCCTGCTTTTTGTCCTTTTGCCGCTTTCGAGATTAATCTCAAACCTCTAAAAAGAGGCACCATCTTTATTCCCTCTTCCGCAGCAAGTTGAGCAATGTTTCCCGCAGCCGTTTCTGGTCTATATGGTTCAAGCATATAGTCAAAAGCTTTTGTTGTAGGAGCCGTCAGGTTTGTTCCAAACTGCTTGTCAACCAAAGCCATACCTGTTTCCGCGACCCCTTGAAGAAGTGACGTTGGAAAGGTCACAATACCCTTACCAATGTCCACCATTGTGCGAGGGCTTTTCTTTATACCCGAAACAAACTTTTCACCCAAAGAACGTTTGGGTGCTGCTTCTTTCAAAGCGTTAAAATCTATACCACCGCTAGATGGTTTCGTTTCTTCTGTTTTTTTATTTGGGGCTGCTGACCTAAGAGCCTCAAGATCTACCTCTGCCACGCGAGACTCCTAGTCATAAAACTTTAAAGCACCTTTTTTACTCAACTCCATCAAGACGTTTTGATCTTGAAGGTTCGTGCCCTCTTCAACTTGACTCATATCTACTTCAGCAATAACCCTCGTTTCTCCATCAACAATCATACTTATCTTACCTGTCGCGGCATCAACAGTGGGTACACCTTCTGTCACTGGCGTTTTACCAGAGGTAGAAGTATTTGTTACATCAGGGATTGAACCTCCCGCTGCTTCTATTTCTTTAGCCTTTTTCACTAGGTTTGGATAACTTTCTGCAATGTCATCCAAAGCTGCGGGTAAATTGTTATTGTTTGTCCCCATGGCAGTAGTAAGAAGTTTTTCAAAAAACTCACCTTCATCAGTTCCGTACCATGCGTTTGGACTTTGTGGATCTGTTGCATCAGCAGTAATCTTGGCTTTCGCCAGTTCCATTTCTGTCTCTGCTCTTCGAGTCTCTGTATCACGAGCAAAGGTTAGGGATTCCGCTGCAGCATCTGCTATACGTTTGCCTGCTGTTGGTCTTAACTCCTCACCCGTCTGAGGGTTTACATAGTTACCACCAATCGCACCCGCTAGTTTGGCACCAAAGATGGCTTTGTTTAGTTGGTCTACTTCAGCTTCCGCAGGAATGCGTTCTATACCCAGATCTTGAGCAACTCTGCGAAGATCGTCGCCCTTGTCTCCTGTTTGCGCTTCCTTGGGCAAGCTCTCCTTAATTATTTCTTCCGCTGCTTTGTCAGGATCACTCAAAGTTTCTTTTGCTTGTTTGACTTTCTTTGTAGCATCTGGCTTACCCAACTCTTCAGGGTCTTTTGATGTCAAAGCTTTCTGTCCAAGTTCAAACATTTTGTTGTAAACGAAGGACACAGGAGCAGTTACGGCATCTGTCATACCACCAAGAAACATCTTCTTTACACCTGGTTTCTGTGGTGGTTGTGGTCTGGGCTGTGGTCTAGGTTGCGGTTGCCCTGTCTGTGGTATTCCTGCAATATTAGGAATAGGTCGAGAAGGTGGAAGCATAGGTGCTGCACCTGGTGGCATAGGCATAGGCATTGATTGGTTTGTATTTGGAAGAACAACGGGCCGGCGCATAGCAACTTGCATCAACTCAGGGGAGGATGCCATGATCCCACCATTCATGGGTTGTTTAGGAGACTGAGACATAACCTCTGGTTGAGTCATACCCCCAATTCCATCCGCTGCTCTTTCTGGCATTGCAGCAATACCACCCATTTCCCGTAGTCGATCTCTAGCTTTTTTAGCAAATAAACTTCTGTTGAAAACGTTTTTTTCTTCTGAAAACTGCATGTTTACCTACCTGTTTATCAAACCACCGAGGATAGACCCTCCGCCATACTGTTGCTGATATGCACCAAGTCCCTGTGCGCCTGCAATTGTGCTACCTAATACGTTTTGTTCGGGCTTGGCACCTAAACTAATGCTAGAAGCAGGAGTTCCTCTTGTCGCTGTTGCAAAGATATTAGCCATTGTTCCAAATCGAGTAAACGGTTCATACGCTTGTTCAATCGCACTCTGTCTTTGAACATCATACTCAGCTTGCATTTGCTGTTGTTCTACACCACCTACATTCATGAGGTTTGAAACGTCTTTGTACCCAAGACCCTGTGCTAACTGTCCTAATCCCGCTTGCGCTGTACCCAACCCTTGGAACAATTGAGCACCAGACTGACCACGCTTCTGTGCATTTTCAAACGCACCTGCCGCTTGTTGTTGCGCTCCACTGAAAGCAGCAGATCGTAACTGTGCTCCTGTTCTAGCCTTTCGGTCATCCGCTCCACGTTGGATCTCTTGTTCTGCTATCTCAGCACGAGATCCACCAAACGCACCAGAACCTACTGCTCGAGCAGCTTGTCTTGCTCTCTCCTGTGTGGCCTGTCTTTGTATGTCCTGTTCAGTGGTATCTATAACCTGTTCAACAAACGGATCGTAAAAGTCTTTGTATCCACCAACTCTACGCTCTACAGAGGCTCCCGTCGTTGGATCTATGTCCATGATTGCATTACCTTGATAGTCACGAACAACCTGACCTCTTGGATCATATCGTCCTAATGAACCCTCAAGCGTACCAACTCCTGTCTCATACGTGCCCTTGGCTTCTTCCATTAAAGGTGCATATGCACCAATGCCCTGTATACCAAGCTGTATCGCTTGTTGTTGAGCCGGAGTAAGAGGCATGATGTCAGGGCGAGGAACACCACCTATAACGTCTTGAATAGGTTGACCTCGAGCATCAAGAATCAAGTTGCCAGAAGTATCTCTTCTATAGATAGGGTTGCCATCGTCATCGAACTGTGGTTGTCCGAGGAGCGGGGATCGAGAAGCTATACCCCCAGGCACAGACTGTGTGACTGGATTACCTTCTTCATCAAGAACTGGATTACCTTCCTCGTCTAAAGTAGGCTGTTGTTCTGTCCTGTATAAGTTTGATAAGAGATCCTTGACGTACCGCTCTTGGTACTCAGGCAATAAGTTCATTTGTGCAGAGGTGATAACCTGTTCAGACATTATGCTCTCCTCTCAAACCTGTTCATCATTTTGTACATCTCAGCGGCTCCCGCTGCTCGATTACCGCTTCCGGCACCTTTGACTGCATCAGCCGTCATAACAAACTCTCCGTCTGAAAGTCGTGCTTCTTGAACCCTGCCACCGTCTTGGTAAATCGCTGCGGGTATTGAATCGCTTTTGCCCGTACCTGGGCCAGAGATCATACCACCCGCTGCTGCTCCAATGATACCGCCTCGTGCCGCCATTACAGGAGTTCCTTGGTAGTTAGGTGCTCTCTCGCCTGTGGCTAATTGATCTTTTTGTAATTGAGTAAGAGGAGTCGCTTTCGGTTCGCCCATCTGTATCAGTCCAGAAAGAATTAGGTTTTCCATGTTCAGTCCACCAATTCCACCCATTTGAGCCATCTGAGTACTTGTTTGAGCAGCCGGAGCAAGACCCGATCCTGCGGGGACACCCTGACCTATGCCACCTACCATTTTTCCTATTGGTGATTGAGTAGCCATTTTTTGTGCCGCTGCAAACTTTCCTGAAAGACCTTGCATACCCGCAGCAGATGCTGCGTTACTTGCGAATCCCGATACTCCAGGGATAGATCCAAGGCCATAACCCATAAGCCCTGCTTTCAAAGCGTCTCCTATGTTGCCACCAGAAGCAAGAGATCCGATCCCAGAACCAAGAGCCGCGCCTAACGGACCACCGTATGCGAGTCCAACTAAACCACCGATTGCAGATATTAAACTCATCATGCCTCTCCTGAAATTGCTTCTGGTGCCGTCACAGTAATTGCAGTATGCCGTTTTGTCTCTGCTGTCCAAGATTTTCCACAGTCAGGACAGGTTCCATCTGGATATGATGCAACTTCTTCAGGCGTGTCTACCACATTATTACAGTGATGGCACTGTAACCTATCTACAGATGTTGACGGTCTAAATCTAGAACCATCCCCTATTACTATAATATGTTCATCACTCATGTTGTGCTCACTGTTACTGTTCCTACTGTTCCTGTGCCTTGAGATCCACGAAGAAAAGCAGAATGGGTTAAAGGTACTCTAACATAACCATCGTGCTGAAATAAAGCCCCAGGTTCTAATCCACTGTCATCTGTTTGCAAATCAGTTATGGTTATGTCTGTTGCCCTTACGTCACCTGGGTTTTGAATCTGTTC
>Ga0209336_10000501_pt1 | contig 20164 bp, 27 predicted proteins | sample LinPmetageLP32_FD_184042 | JGI IMG/M metagenome (GOLD analysis project Ga0209336, IMG submission 184042) | Marine viral communities from the Pacific Ocean - LP-32 (SPAdes) (version 2) | ecosystem: Environmental > Aquatic > Marine > Oceanic | place: Pacific Ocean | collected 2009-08-23 | reverse complement strand
AAATTAAATGGCAAAATAAAGTTCATGAGCAAATAGTTGGGATATCTACAAAAGGGGCATTACCAATGGAAGAAGAATGGTGTTTATATCATCCTAAAAGTATAGGAAGACAAGAAGCACAAAATAAATTATATGAATCTTTATGATAAAAATAGTTTTACATTGTTTACCTACTGAATTAGATCAAGTTATGTGGATTATAGATCAATTAAAACGATCTTCTCGTTTTATTGATCCTAAAAACTTTATATTAGATTTTAATTTAAATGTATCTAATGAAGACATAGATTGGGATAAATCCAAATTAAGTAAAAAATATTGTATAGAAAAATTTAACTTATTATTTGAAAAAAGTCCCTTTGTTAACGAGAATAAAATATCTTATGAACAAACAGGATGTAATACGGTAAGAAGAAATGCAATAAGAAGTAATGATGATACTACACATATAATATACTTAGATACAGATTTAATATTTCCAGAAACCATTTTATATTATATAAAACAGGCTATAAGTGAAATTAAATCAGAATATTATATAATAACTCCTCAACTATTTCAATTATGGGATAGTAGTTGGGATGTAATATCACATCCAAATTATAGAAATATATCTAGAGAGAATAAACAATGGTTAAAAAACCCATACCAAGTATTTGAACATGAACCAACAGATATTAAATTATTAAAATCTCCTTACATTAAATTTGGGGGTGGGTGGTTTAATGTTTTTAGCAAAAATTTACTTAAATTAATAGATATACCTGATAGTTTAGGCCATTATGGATTAGATGATACTTTTATATCAGAAGCATCTAATATTTTAAGAGAAAAAAATTATAATATACAACAATACATTTTAAATGATATTATTGTAAAAGAAGATAGAGTTTATAGAACTTATAGTATGGATGATTTTTTTATTAGAAAAAACAACCAGAATAATATGAGAGATAATTCATCTATAAATTATAATATAGAATTACAAAATTTTAAAAACAGAATATAATGGGTTATAAAATATTAGATTGCACCCTTAGAGATGGTGGTTACTATACTGATTGGAAATTTGATCCTAAATTAGTTAAATCTTTAGTAAAATCTTTAGATAATAATAATGTAGATATAATAGAATTAGGTTATAAATCCCCTATTATAGGAGGTCCTTATAGAAAATGTAATGATGGATTTATTTCATCTATAATTAATTTCAAAGTCAATGCAGATTTAGCTTTTATGATTGATGTAAAAGATTATGTTATAGATAATAAAGTAAATATTTCTTTAATTAAAGATATTATTAAACCATCATCTGTGTTTAAAGTATGTAGAGTAGCTGCTAAATATAACGAAATACAATATATTCCTAAAATAACAAAAACACTACAGGATTTAGGATATGATGTAATATGTAATTTAATGGCTATTTCAAAAACTTTAAAAGACGAAGTAGAAGAATATACTAATATAACTAAAAACTTAAACCTCACAGCAATATACATAGCAGATAGTTATGGTGCGCTTTATCCTAAAGACGTTAAACGTATTTTACAAAATAAATCTATAAATGGTATTCATACTCATGATAATATGGGATTGGCATTTGCAAATTGTTTAGAAGCAATTAACCAAGGAGCCACTTATATAGATGGAACATTAACAGGTATGGGTCGTGGTGTAGGTAATGTCACTACAGAACAATTATTAACACATAGAGGTGAAATAAACTCAGAATTATTAGATTGTATGGATGAATTTAATAAAATGAAAAAATATTACGGATGGGGTACTAATGCGTTATATCATAAAGCAGGTAAAGAACATATCCATCCTTTATATATGCAAGATTTAAATCAATCTAATTTATCTAATAAACAATTAGTTGAAGCTACTGATAATTTATCAGAATGTCATCTTTATGATAAATCTAAATTAGAAAGTTTAAAACACCAACGTGCTGTTGTTGTTATTCCCGCTAGATATAAATCATCAAGATTTCCAGGTAAACCATTAGCTAAAATAAATGGTAAAGAAATGATTTTACATGTAGCTGAAAAAGCAGAACAAGCTGTAAGTAAAGAAAATGTTTACATAGCTACAGAAAATTCTAAAATAGCTAATATAGTAAAACAAGCAGGTTATAATGTAGTAATAACATCAGATTTATGTTTAACAGGTACAGATCGTGTAGCCGAAGCATCATATGAAATAAACGCAGATATCTTTGTTAATGTGCAAGGCGATGAACCTATGATAGACCCTGACGATATTAAAAAGGCAATTAAGTTAAAACAAGATAATTCAGATTATGTTATTAACTGTATGTCTAAATTACATAAAGACGAAGATCCTTTTGATAAAAAAATACCAAAAATTATTTATGATTTACAAAATAATTTAATATATTCAAGTAGAAATCCATTACCTGGTTCCAAAGATTCTAAAGTAAATAATGTAATGAAACAAGTATGTATTTATGCCTTTAGTAAAAATCAACTCCACCAATTTTATGATGATAAAAAAACACCTCTTGAAAATTATGAGGATATTGAAATTATACGTTGTATAGAAAAAGGTATTAAGGTAAAAATGATGGAAGTTAATAAAGTATCTTATGCGGTAGATTATCCAGAAGATATAAAAGTTATAGAAAATTATGGAATTTGAAAGTTACAATAATAAACAATCATCTGAAAACAATAATCAAATTGCAATTGATTTTGATGGTGTAATACATAAAAATAGTAAAGGATTTTATGATGGTACTGTTTATGATGAACCTATGGAGGGTGTTGAAAGTGCTTTAAAAAATTTAAGTAAAAAATATAAAATAGTTATTTTTACATGTAAAGTAAAACCAGATAGACCTCTTATTAATGAAAAATCCGGAAAAGAATTAATAGAAGATTGGCTATCCAAACATAATTTATTACATTATATACATGAAATAACTTGTGAAAAACCAAGAGCAGTAATTTATATAGATGATAAAGGATATAGATTTGAAAATTGGGACTCTACATTAAATTTTTTAGATAATGCATAAAAACACACTTAATTTAATAAATAATATCAATCAATATGAAGACATCCCTGATAGATTAAAACTATTAAAAGATTCATATAAAGATGAGACATGTTATATTGTATCTGCAGGTCCATCTTTAAAAAATTACACACAAGAATATTTAAAAGAAAAACTTGAAGATAAATTAGTAATTAGTATTAAACAATCTTTTAATATTTTAAAAGAAATAGTAGATTTTCATGTATTAAATTTTACTAATTTTCAACCTTATGATTACAATAACACTAATAATATAGTTGTATGGGAAGTATTTGAACAATACCATCCTGAAATGATACTTAAAAATAACCTTAAATGTGAGTTAATGTTACCTGTTATAGGGAATCGTGAATCTGATATAGTTAAAAGAATTAATGAATCACAAGCAGGTAAATTAAGTTTTGATGATTATACTTTAGATAAAACTATGGATAGAATGTATGGTCCAGGTATAATGTATGAAACAGTTATACATTTAGCTTTATACCTTGGAATTAAAAAAATAGTAACTTTAGGATGGGATATAGGAGATATTAGTAAATTTAAAGGAGATAAATATGAAGACGTGTGGCAAGATCATTTTTATGAAGATACATCAGACAAAATGGCATATGCTCCTACCCCAATGAATTTTCACGAAGTAAACACAGTAGTAAATTCTACAGAATATTTAAATAAATGGTTATTATCTAAAGGAGTAGAATTAAATATAATATCAGATAGAAATCCAGCACATAAATCAATACAAAGAATAAAATTATGAAACAATTAACCGATTTAACACCTTTATATAATATTCCCTTTAATGAATTTAAAGAATTTATAGATTCTTTAAAAAGTGAAAGAGATACCTGGTCATTAGACTATAATATGAGTTACATGGGGGATAAAACAAATAAACTTATAAAAAACGAAAAAGAATATTGGGAAACATGCCAATCTGCAAAAGACACATTTGAGTTATTAGCTAATGTTATAAAAATAGATAATGAAATAGTGGGACTAATTCAAACAAACCTTAGAGTACCTAAAGATACAGAAAATATACTTAAAGACTTAGGTCCTGTAGGAGTTAAAATGATAGAAGGCAATAAACAAACAGCTACAATTTCTATAGTAATAAAAGAAAAATTTCAAGGACAAAATATAGGTACGCAATTAATTAGTAAATTAATAGAATTAAATAATAAAAATAACCATTATAATATTGGGATTTATACAGCTATAGTTAACATAAATAATCCATCTTCTTATAAAATATTTATAAAGAATGGTTTTTATAATCACACATACCAAGGAAAAGATCAACTCTTTTTATGTTATATTTTAGATAAAGATTTAAGAGAAAAACATAAATCATATATTTTTCCAAAAACTATGAAATACGAATCACCTATTATTGATAATAAAGTTCAATTTAGTCCTATAACTAATTGTATATCATCTTTTAATAATTTAAATTATTTAAAATTAGTCATAAAATCTGTAAGGGAAAATAGTTACTTTCTAGACGCACCCTTAATTATCCATGCTGAAAATTGCCAAGATGGTACTGATGAATGGTTAAAAGAAAATTATAAAAAATGGGATTTTGAGTACTATATAGAAAAAAACGAAACACCCCGTGGTATAGGTGGTGGTATGAATTTTTGTGCTGATAAAGTAAAAACAGAATTTGTAAATTTTTTACATGCTGATTTTTATGTAAGTCATAATTGGGATCTTGAATTATTAAGAATATTTGAAAAAAACCTAAATCAACGTATGATGGTATTTAGCCATAGAGTACAACCTAACATATTTAATGAAGATAGCAGATCAGGAACATTAATAGTACCAATGGATGAGTTTGGAGAATACCACCACAATTTTGATGAAAAATATTTTTTAAACTGGTCTAAACAGTTTACAGAAATGAATAACTTTGAAATTAGAAAGAGTGAAGGAGTATCTGGATTAATTAAAAAAGAAGATTGGGATTATATTGGGGGTAATGATGATAGATTTGCTCCTGCATATTGGGAAGATGCTGATTTATTTATTCGAATGCTTAATGAAAATTATAAATTTGTTCTAACTTCTAAGTCTATGGTATACCATTTTGCTTCTAGAGCAAGTAGATTTCCCGATGATAATTTAACTACTAGACCTGTTAATTTAGCAGAAATTGAACAAAGAAGTACTCAAAGATTTATAGAAAAATATGGTAGACTACCTGAAAGAGATGAACATGACTTCTATATACCTTTACAAATAATAGATGGAACTCCTAATAGAATTAATCAACAATAATGAAAAAATTAAATATCCCTTGGATATATAAGATTATTTTCGTATATTAAATAATAATAAAGCAAAAATGAAAAGTAAAGTAAAAATAATAATATGTGGATGGTGGTATGATGAATTTGATCACCGAGAAAATCTAACAGAATTTATTGATGGGTTAATATTTCTTAATAATAGCAATGATAATATTGATATATTTTGGGCCTGTCATAAAGAACCTATTGATTTAGTAAAAAATAATTTTCAATGGAAGTTATATGAAAATGTAGGGCTAGAGTGGGGAGCTTATAATAAGGCTTTTAATGAATTAGATTTTAATGATGAAGATTTTGTATTTTGTATACAAGATGATATGGTTATTAAAGATTGGGGTTTTATAGAAGCTTGTATAGAACATCTATCAGATGATAAAATTAAAATAATTGGTAATGGATTTAATTATCCTTATGATATGGCTCCCCTTGAAGAAGCTAGATTAAGTTATTGGTTAAGTACAAACCCAAATACAAAAGAATATTCAAAGCATAGATGGATAGATTATGTTAGACCTGAAAACCAACATATGTTTGATGAAACCGTAAATTGTTTGTCTATTAGAGGTAGTTTTTTAGCTACAAGATGGAAACATATAAAATTAATTAATGGTTTTGAATTTGTAAATGTTCCCTTATGTGAAGGAACTAAAGAAGATGGAACTAATTTTTTACTAACTGACCCTTTTGGAAACACTTCACTTTATTTAAATGCATATAAGTTTTCTAAATATTTTGGACAAGATTCTTTTAAATGGTTGTCAAATATATATAGAAGATCAAAATGGATGATTGAGTGTGGAAGAGGTAATATAGACCTACCTCAGGACAGTGAAACTAAACCTTTTAATATACCTCAAGAATTTTTAATAGATGGATATGAATATGAAGAAGATAAACGTACTGAAGCCTAAATTTAGGACTAAAGAAATATTAAGTGTAATAGAAGAATGCCTAGATAAAGGATGGACAGGTATAGGCTTCAAAACAACAGAATTTGAAGACGCCTGGAAACAATATACTAAATTTCCTAATGCCCATTTTATTTCTTCTAATACAGTAGGATTACATTTAGCATTAAACTTATTTAAAAATAAATACAAATGGGATAATAATAGTGAAATTATAACTACACCCTTAACATTTATTTCTACTAATCATGCTATAATGTATGAAAATTTGAAACCAGTATTTGCAGATGTAGATGAATCTTTATGTTTAGATCCTAAATCTGTTGAATCTAGAATAACACCTAACACTAAAGCAGTAATGTTTGTAGGAATAGGAGGTAATACCGGGGAATTATTGAAAATTAAAGATATTTGTAAACAACACAATCTTAAATTAATATTAGATGCTGCTCATATGGCTGGTACTAAGATTAAAAAAATACATTGTGGTGTTGCAATGACTGAAGAACATGTAGGAGAAGAGGCAGATGTTACTATTTTTAGTTTCCAAGCAGTTAAAAATTTACCTACGGCAGATAGTGGAATGATATGCTTTAAAGATAGTGAAGATGATAAACTAGTAAGACAGTTATCATGGTTGGGAATAGATAAAGATACATACTCAAGAAGCACTAAAGGGTCATATAAATGGAAATATGATGTACCTAATATAGGGTTTAAATATAATGGTAACTCAATTATGGCATCTATAGGATTAGTACAATTACAATATCTAGATGAAGATAATAGTTATAGAAATTATATTAGTTCTTTATATCGTAAATATCTAAATAGTGATATAAACATAGTGGAAGATAATTGGTATGTATCAAAATCTTCAAAACACTTATTCCAAATAAAAGTAAACGAAAATAAGAGAGAAGAACTAATAGATATATTGTATGGAGAAGATATATACCCTGGTGTACATTATATTGATAATACAACATATAAAATGTATAACTATGCTTATGGTACTTGTCCAAATGCTCATAAGTTTTCAAATCAATTATTAACATTACCTATACATCTAGATTTAACAGAAAATGATATAAAAAAAGTTTCAGAAATAATAAACCAACATGGATAAAATAACATTTTGTATACCAAGTAAAACAAATTTAAGATATCTTAAAACATGTATACCTTCAATTCGTGAAAATGCATTTCGTAAAGATCATGATATAATAATATTTGTAGATAGTGATGAAGATGGTACTGTTGAATGGTTAAAAGAAGCAAAAAATAAATATAACATACAATACTATGTAAATCCTAAATTAGGAGAAGAATTATATGGTATTGGAATGGCATATGATTTTTGTATTGAAAAATCAACAACAGACATTTTTATGATATTTCACGCTGATATGATGTTAGGTAAAGATGCTGATTTAAAAGCATTTCAACATTTAAAGCCAAAAACAGTAGTATGTTCAACCCGTGTTGAACCACCAATTCATCCTAACGGAGGTGAAAAAATATTACTTGATTTTGGAATGTGGCCTGAAGAATTTAAAAAGGACGAATTTAATAAATATGTTGAAGAACACCTTGAAGAAACAAAAACAACAGAAGGTATATTTGCACCTTGGATGATGTATAAAGATGAATTTCTAGCTTTAGGAGGTCATGATCCTAGAATGCATTCATGTAGAGAAGATTCAGATGTATTTAATAGAATGTATTTAGATGGTTTTAAATTCATTCAACCTTGGAATTCATTAGTATACCATTTAACAGGTAGAGGTGCAGGTAGTTTTGATGGTGATAAAGAACGCCATGAACAATGGAAAAAAGATATGAATGCATCTACTTTAGAATTTATTCGTAAATGGGGTCAAAATGTTAATCACACACCATTAATGAAACCTATAGTACAGCCTGTTTATAAAAAATCAATAATAATAAATAATTCAAATCCAAATTTAGAGGCGGCTCTAGAACCTTGGTTTAATAAAGGAAAGGATATAATAGTAGAAATAGATGGTAACACATTTACCCAGCAAGATTTTGGATATGTTCAACAATTATCTGAGATAATACAAGATAGTGGTGAAATGGGGACATTCGATTTAGGTAATTTAAAAATAACAATTAATTCATTAGATACACATGAAAAAGATTTAATAATATGTCACAAGAAAAAATAAAAGAAAGAATTAAATATTTAGAAGGGGAATTAGCTCATGAAGGTTATCTAGATGGGTGGGTTATTAAAGGCCATAAAAAAGAACTTAAAGAATTAAAACTTAAACTTAAACAAAAAAACAATTTTTTAGATAATTTAGGTTCTCTTTGGATACATTAAGTCATTTTTTTACATTAAATAAAAATAAAAGGTTATGAAGATAATATCTGAAATAGGGATAAATCACAATGGTGATTTTAGGAAAATGGAAGAGTTAATCAGACAATCCTCAATAGGAGGTGCTGATTATGCTAAATTTCAATTATATAATTCGGTTAGAGTTTTTGGAGATGAATCCCGAAAAAAAAATGAATTTACTTTTGAACAAGTTAAAACATTAAAAGAAATATGTGATTACTATAATATAGAATTTTTTGCTTCTGTATTTGACGAAGAAAAATTAGAGTGGTGCGAAGATATAGGCGTAAATTTATATAAAATAGCTAGTAGAACAGTTGTTAAAGAAAAACAATTATGTGAAAGTGTTATAAAAACTAAAAAACCAGTTTATATGTCATTAGGTTTTTGGGAGGGAAATAATGATCCTCATTTTAGTTTACCTTTTGAAGGATCTAATATAAAATATTTAAATTGTATTTCTAAATATCCTACTAGTTATTCACATTTAGAAAAATTTAGTTACACACATGATAAAATAGTAGGTTTAAGTGATCATTCTTATGGGATAGCTTATGCATTACATAATATATCTTTAGGAGCTAAAGTTATAGAAAAACATTTTACATTAAATAGATCTGATATAGGAAATGATCATATTGGTTCTATGGATTTAAATGAATTAAAGTTATTAAGAGAATATGGTAACCAACTAGAAGGAATATACACAAAAATAAAATAATGACAGTATTGAAAAAAGAATTTACTAAAACACATTTAGATAATTGTGAGTTTATTAAAAATCAAGTATATAATAATTTCAATATATCTCCATCAAATAATACATATCTTTTATTAGATAAAATTCAACAATTAAAAAACACAGAGGGAGCTTATGTTGAATGTGGTACTTTTGAGGGAAATACTTTACTTCCTGTGGCCTCATACTGTCAACAGTTTTACATTAATAAGGAAATATATGGAATGGACAGTTTTGAAGGATTTCCTATTTCAGAACACCATATAAATGATCTTCCTGAAAGATTTAATGATTTATACCAAAACAATTTAATTTCTTTAGATCATTTAGAAAAAGCAAAAGCTAGAACACAAAACTTTAAGTCTTTAGACCATTTAGAAGGAGAATATTTTGAACAGATAAATAATATTTTTAAAAATACAGAACAATTTTCTAATGTTACTCTTGTTAAAGGAATATTTTCAGATACTACTCCTAATTTTAATAAAAAAATAAGCTTATTACATTTAGATTGTGATTTATATAAAAGTTATTTAACATGTCTTAATAATTTATATAAAAATATAGTTAATAATGGAGTTATTGTATTTGATGAATATTATTCTCATAAATACCCAGGAGCTAGAATAGCTATAGAAGAATTTTTTAAAGATAAAAAAGGTTATTTTGAATATTATGTAACTCAAGAAGGTCATGAACGTTGGTGTTTCACAAAACAAGAAAATTAAAATATGAATGTACTAGGATTAACATTAGCAAGAGGGGGTTCTAAAGGAATCCCTAAAAAAAACATAAAACCTATTGATGGAAAACCATTAATAGCATACACTATAGAAAGTGCACTAGATAGCGGTATTTTCACCGATTATATAGTAAGCACAGATTCTCCCGAAATAGCATCAGTATCTAAAGAATATGGCGCAAAAATCCCATTTATAAGACCTGATGAATTATCAGGAGATACTGTATTATCTAGAGACTGTGTTAAACATGCTGTTTTAGAATGTGAGAAGTTATATAATATTAAATATGATTATGTTATAGAATTACCATGTGTAGCACCACTTAGAAATTCATCTCATATTAAAGAGGCCTTCCAAAAACTAATATCAACAGGAGCAGATAGTGTTACATCTGTTGTACAAATGCAAGATAAACACCCTGTTAGAATGAAAAGATTAGTTGATGGTAAATTACAAGATTTTTGTAGTGAATATCCTGAAGGAGAAGCAAGTAGAAGACAAGATTTAGAATTATGTTATATAAGAAATGGAGCTATCTATTCTATGACAAGAGATTGTATAGTTGAAGATTTTTCAAGACACGGGAATGAATGTATTGCTTATATTATGGATGAAGAAGTTTCTGTAAATGTGGATACTATGTTAGATTTTAAATTAGCTGAAGTTTTATTAAAAGAAAGAAAACAATGAAAATAAAATTAGAATGTCCATATGATTTTATGGATCAAAATATAATAAAAGATCTTAATTTATCTGATGATCCTGAGTGTCTTATAGTTAATCCTGGAGTAGATAGATTTTTAGATAAAGAATATTTTAGTCAATTTAAAAATCTTAAAGTAGTAGGCACCCCTTCAACTGGAGTTAATCATATGGACACAGATTATTTAGATAAAAATAATATTGAATATTTTTGTCTTCTTGATGATAGAGAAGGATTAGAATCTATAACAGCATCAGCTGAATTTACTTGGTTACATATAATGAATGCATTTAGAAAATTTAATACTTCAATTGAACATGTTCAATCTTGGAGAGAGCCATCTAATGAAGCATATTTAAGATCTAATGAACTACATAATAAAACATTAGTTATAATTGGTTATGGTAGAATAGGAAAAAAAGTATATAACTATGCCTCAGCATTTGGTATGAATGTTAGATGGTATGATCCATACATTGATTCTGAATTTTTTGATATTAAGTTACAAGAAGAAAGAATTAATTCATTAGATGAACTAGTTAAAATAGATCCAGATATTATATCAATAAATTGTTATCTTACACCCGAAACTACTAGTATGATTGATAAAAAATTCCTAAAAGGGTTAAAAAATAATTTAATTGTAGTAAATACATCTAGAGGTGAGGTTGTTAATGAAAATGATATAGCTGAATTAGTTAAAAATAAAGACATATATTACAGTTGTGATGTTTTGTGTAATGAACAAAATATAGATAAATTAAAAGAAAACTCACCTTTATTTCAAATGAATTTGGCTTATGATAACTTAATCATTACACCCCATGTAGCCGGTTGTACAATAGAAAGTCAAGAAAAAGCACTTAAAACAACACTAAAATTATGTATGAAATAACAGTAGGGGTATGTTGTTATAAACAAAAAGAATGGTTACATAGATGTTTAAGAAGTTTATCTAATCAAACTTTAAGTAAATCTAAGTTTGAAGTAGTAGTTGTTAATGATGATCCTGAAGAATCATTAGAAGATATTATTAATATATTTAACGATAAAATTAATATTCGTTTAATTAATAATGATCAAAATTATGGACTACCTACATCACTAAATAAAATATTAAAATCATCTACAGCTAAATTTTTTGTTAGGGTAGATTGTGACGATTATGTGTCAAGTCATTACTTATATGTTTTATCTAAGTTTTTAGAATCAAATACAGGTCCCAGAATTATAAATAGCGATTGTAATTATCAAGCTGTAGCATGTGATTATTTTAAAGTAGATGATACTAATGTAATATTAAGTAGGCATAATTCTGAAAAAGAATTTATAGCATGTGGGGTAATGTATACTTATGAATCTTTAGCTAATTTAGGTTTTTATAATGAAGAGTATAAAATGAGAGAAGGACATGAATTACAAAAAAGATTTAATGAAAAATATAGAACATATCATTTAAGAATGCCTCTCTATAGATATAGAATCCATAATGATAATAGAACAAATAATTCGAATAACACCCAAAAATATGATAAATTATTAAACAATGAGTAAAGTATTATTAATAGGAAATGGTCCTTCAGCTATAGAAAAAAAATTAGGAAAAAGAATCGATTCTGATGAATTTGATAAAGTTATTAGAATTAATAGATGGAAATTTGATTTAGATGGTTCTGAATATAACTCAGATTATTCAGAGTTTGTAGGAACCAGATGTGATTATTGGATAATAAATGATCTACATTTAACAGAAACTAAATTAGGTATATCTAAAAGACATTTATATGAATTAGTATTAATAGCTATGCCTAAATTTAAATTTAACATGGATTTAGTAAAAGCAGTAGAAGCTCAGTATGAAAACATCCAATTTATCCCTACAGAATATGAAGATGATATTAATAATATTGTAAATTTTAGTCCCTCGTGGCCTACAACAGGGATTATGGGAATTCATTTTGCCATTCACCATTTTGATGAAGTTTTTCTTTACGGTTTTGATTCTTTTGATTTTAAATACGATACACAACATTATTTTGAAGATGAAAATGCTGAATATGGTAAAAATAAATATAAATTAAATAAAACATCAGATCACACACCTAATAAAGAAAAAGAATATATTAACAATATGTTAAAAAACAATAAATTAAAAAGATTAATATGAAAAAAGCAATAGTAACAGGAGGAGCAGGTTTTATAGGCTCAAATCTAACAGACGAATTAATTAAACAAGGAGTAGAAGTAACAGTACTTGATGACTTATCTACAGGTAAAAAAGAAAATATCAATCCTAAAGCAACATTTATTGAATGTAATTTAGCTACAGTATCACAAACAGACTTAACATCTTATATTAATGGTGCTGATACTATATTTCATTTAGCTGCGTTAGCTAGAGTACAACCATCTATTGAAAACCCATTGCCCTATAATGATGTTAATATTACTGGTACGTTAAATATATTATTTGCAGCACACCAAATGGGAATTAAACGTGTAGTATACAGTGCATCAAGTTCAGCTTATGGAGAAACAGAAATATTACCCACACCTGAATCTGCACCAACAAATCCATTATCGCCATATGGTTTACAAAAATATGTAGGAGAACAATATTGTAAAATGTTTAGCGAAGTATATGGACTAGATACTGTGTCGTTAAGATATTTTAACGTTTATGGAGAAAGAATGAGTTTAGAAGGAGCATATAAGTTAGTAATTCCTATATTTGCTGACCAGATGTTAAAAAATAAACCACTAACAATTACTAACGATGGAAATCAACGAAGAGATTTTACATATGTAGGTGACGTTGTTAATGCTAATATTTTAGCAGCAACTAATCCCGAAGATTTAAAAGGAGAAGTATTTAATATAGGTAATGGAAATAATTACTCTGTAAATGAATTAGCAGATATGTTAGGTGGAGAAAAGACATATGGAGAAAAAAGGATTGAACCATTTGCAACGTTAGCTGATAATTCAAAAGCGAGAAAAACATTAAAATGGGACCCTAAAGGTAATTTGCCTACATGGATTGAAGGATATAAAAAACATTTAGGAATATAAAAATGCATAATAAATTTAGTTTTAAGGAATACAAAGATATTATATCTACAATACAGAATAATTTACCTATAATAGATTATAGTGAGGTTACTGATATAACAAAAAAGTTTTGTGTAATAAGACATGATGTAGAATTTTCAGTTGACAGAGCATACGATTTAGCTCTTTATGAACATTCTTTAGGCATTAAAACTAGTTATATGTTTCAAATTAGAAATAATTGTTATAATATTTTTTCAGATAGAAATTTATCAAAAATTAAAAATATAGCTTCTATGGGTCATAAAATTGGTTTACATGCCCATATGAACGCATTACAAGACATTAACCTCATAGAAAATTATATTGAAAATGATGTACATGTTTTAAGCTCGTTTATGGGTTATAATATAGATAGATTTTCATTCCACAGACCTAAAAAAGAACACTTAAAATTAAATCTAAATATTCCTAATATAATAAACACTTATGATAAAAAATATTTCCATTTAACTGAAAATCTAAACAATTTAGATATAACATATTTAGCAGATTCACAACATAAATGGAACTACGGGCATCCTTTAAGTTCAAACTTACAATTTATAAATAAATTACAATTATTAACTCATCCTTACAGTTGGACTGAAAAAGGTTTGGATAATAAAGAAAACTTTATTACATTAATGTCTGAAAAAAATAATGAATTAAAAAATTCAATGAATAATGAGTGTAAAAACTTCCCACTATAATATAGTACTTTTTGGTGTAAAAACAGACACATACGATCTTTATAAAAGATTTAAAAATCATATAGATCTTGTAGTAACTTTAGATGATGAAGAAATAAAAAACTATCATATTTCTGGGGGTAAGAAGATAAATAAATTAATTGATAAAGAATGTTATGAATCAAATAGTTATAAGTTTTCAACTCAAGAATGTAAAGATTTTTTTAATAACAATTCTTTTGATTTAGGAATAGTTTATGGATGGCAAAGAATAATTCCTCAATATGTTTTAGATAGTTTTAAACAAGGTATATTTGGGTTTCATGCAAGTCCTTTAGGATTACCTTTTGGTAAAGGTAGATCACCACTTAATTGGTCAATGATACTAAATTTTAAACAAGTATATAATCATTGTTTTAAGTATAATAAAAATGTAGATGATGGAGATATATATTCTACAACTAAATTAGATATATTACCTTGGGATAATATAAGTTCTTTAAGAGCAAAAAGTATTATAGATGCAGAAAAAACAATTGATAATTTAATTACAGATTTTAACACAGACCAAATTAAATTACAATTTCAAGACACTACAAAACCTGAAAGTTTTTTCCCTAAAAGAACAACAAAAGATGGTAAAATCGATTTAACTAAAAGTACAAGTGAAATTTTTAATTTAATAAGAGGAGTATCCCATCCATTTCCTGGAGCTTTTTTATCTCTTCATAATAAAAAAATCACTATATGGGATGCCCACCCTTTTAGTTATTCTTTATTTACAGAAAATCAATATAAACCAGGAGAAATATTAAAAATATTTGATAATAACTCATTTTTACTAAAAACTATTGATGGGGTTTTATTAATAAAAGATTATACATGTGATAATGTAAAAATAAAAGTAGGAAATAATTTAAATAATATATAATGAAAAAAATAGGAATTATAGGTAGGGGATTTGTTGGATCAGCAGTAGAATTTGGTTTTTCAGCCCAAACAGGTTGTGATGCTGAGGTTAGAATTTATGATAAAGATCCTACAAAAAGTATACACACATTAGAAGAAACAGTTAATAAATCAGATTTTATATTTTTATCCGTACCTACACCATCAAATGTAGATGGTAGTATGCATTTAGGAATATTAGAATCTGTTTTAAGAGATATTCAAGTAGTTAATAAAAGAAGAGACAATATAATATTAATTAGATCTACTATTATACCAGGTACAACAGCTAAACTATGTAAAAAGTTTACAAATTTAAATATAGTATTTAATCCTGAATTTTTAACAGAACGTTCTGCTAAATTTGACTTTATAAATCAATCAAGATTTATACTAGGTGGTAGAAAAAGAAATACAGCTAGAGTAGCTGAATTATATAGATGGAGATTTGGTGATAGTGTACCATGTATTGAAACTAATTTTGAAACATCAGAAATGATTAAATATATGAATAATTGCTATTTTGCCACTAAAGTATCATTTTTAAATGAAATGAAATTAGTAGCAGATAAATGTGGTGTTGATTGGGATATGGCAGTTGAAGGTTTCATACGTGATGGTAGAATAGGATACTCACATATGTCTGTTCCTGGTCCTGATGGAAGAAAAGGATTTGGGGGTTCATGTTTTCCTAAAGACATTCAAGCTATGATTAATTTTGGAGGAAATTTAAATATTAATATGAATACACTTAAAGGAGTATGGTCAACTAATTTAGAAGTTAGACCTGAGCGTGACTGGGAAAAGTTAGAAGGTAGAGCTATAATAAAAAAATAAAATAAAAATATGAAAACAGCATTTATAACAGGAATTAATGGAATGGATGGTAGTCACTTAGCTGATCTACTATTAACTAAAGGATATAAAATATATGGAATGGAACGTCGTTCATCTAGTATTAATGACGTTAATACAAAACATATTAGAAATAAAATAACCATTTTAAACGGTGATATGACAGATCAAAATTCACTATTAAGATGTCTTAAAGAAAGTAACCCTGACGAGGTATATAATTTAGCAGCTCAATCGTTTGTAGGTGAAAGTTGGAATACACCTGAACACACAAGTGATGTAACAGGGTTAGGTGTATTAAGAATATTAGAAGCTATTCGTGAATTTAATCCTAAAATTAAATTTTATCAAGCAAGTAGTTCTGAAATGTTTGGAAGAATGGTTGAAAATCCAGCCAAAGAAACAACACCTTTTTATCCAAGAAGTCCTTATGGTGTAGCTAAATTATATGGACATTGGATCACTAAAAATTATAGAGAATCATACGATATGTTTGCTTGTTCAGGTATATTATTTAACCATGAATCAGAAAGAAGAGGAATTGAATTTGTTACAAGAAAAATATCAGATGGTGTTGCTAAAATTAAATTAGGACTAGCAGACCATATAACATTAGGAAATTTAGAAGCTAAACGAGATTGGGGTTACGCACCAGATTATGTAGAAGCAATGTGGATGATGTTACAACAAGAAACCCCCGAGGATTATGTAATAGCAACAGGTGAAACTCATTCAATTAGAGATTTTTTAGATGTTGCTTTTAATCATATAGGTATATCTGATTGGTCAAAATACATTAAACAAGACCCACGATTTATGAGACCCGCTGAGGTTGATGTATTAAAAGGAGACTATTCATTAGCAGAATTAGAAATGGAATGGGTACCACAAACTAAATTTAGTGAATTAGTTAAAAAAATGGTAGATAACGATTTAAAAATTTTAAACAAATAAAAACATGAAAAAATATATTTACGGAGCAAAATTATTAAGAGTAGTCGATGGAGACACAGCAGATGTTATGATTGACTTAGGTTTTGATACTTGGGTAAAAGCAAGATTAAGATTTAAAGGTGTAGATACCTGGGAAAAAAGAACTAGAGATAAAGAAGAAAAAGTAAAGGGGTTAGAAGCTACTGCATTTACAACTAGTTATTTAGAAAAAAATGATGGTAATTTTACTATACAATCTTATGGAAAAGGAAAATATGGTAGAGTATTAGCTGAAATTTTTATTGAAGGTGAAGAAAAATCATTGAATAAATTATTAATTGAAAATGGTCACGCTTACGTTTACGAAGGAGGTAAGAAAAAATTATTTACTTCGTAAATTTTACTATATGTATAATAAAATAAAAAACATGTGGGGAATATTTAAAGACAACAACGAATGGAATGAAAAAAACGTAGTAGGATTTATTGCGTTTTTAGTTATGGTAGCTTTTGCATTACTAGACTTATGTACGGGTTATTTAGGTAAAGATTTAGTAATAAATGAAACTATATATGATTCATTTACTTGGGTAGTATTAGGTTGTTTTGGTATCGCAGGAGCTGAAAAGTTTGCAAAAAAATAATACTATGAATTGGAAAGACATAAAAAACATAATTAAAGAAGAACTTAAAGAAGCTACGACAGTAAATGCGGGTAATACTAAGTTTAATTTAAGGACAGGTGTAAATAAAAATCCAACTAAATTAGGTTTAAAAATACAATTTGAACCATTAACTGGAGAATTAGATAAAGAAGTTAAAAGTAAACTAGAAGTTGCATTACAAGAAAAACTTAATTTAGCATTAGCTGATTATGGTATGCAAATTAGTAAAGACACGGATGTACCACGTCCTAATGTAATTGGTTTTTTTATCCCATTAGCTCAACTTAAAAATTTAATAGTAAAATCACTTACAGGTCAAAAAGTTGATTCTCCCGAAGTACAAGCTCCAGAACCTGAAGGAAGTGAAGATGAAGCTATTGATGAAATGATTGAAAACGAAATGCTTAATGAAATGAGAGTTCGTGATTTAAATGAAATTTCAAAAGTAGTTAGTAAAGAAGATTTTTATGAGTTTATAAATAAAGGTAATAATATTCTTCGTTCATTAGAAAATAGTGGTAGATCAGTATCTGAAGCTAAAAAATATTTAATATACTTAGTTAAGCATAATATAATGTAATGACTAGAAAAATCCCTATTATATCTCTTGAAGATTTTGAGGCCAAGGCTAAAAAACCAATAATGATGAGAAGTTTAGTATCAAGTATAGCTAGTGGGATAAAAAATAATTTAGAATCAGTTAACGTAGCAGAAATAAAACACCACGATGTAATAATAAGTGTATCTAAAGATGAATGGAAATCGGGTTTAGAAAACGCTATAAAATATTATATTAAAACAGAAGAGTATGAAATATGCTCAAAAATAAAAAAATTAATTAAAAAGTTATAATATCAAAAAATATGAAAAAATACGGAATGTTTTTAAAAAATGGAAAAGATTTAATTCATATTACTCATCAAGAAAACCTACACCAAGCAAAACAGTATTTTGCTGAGGTAAAAAAAATGCTTGTAGAAGATTTTATAAAAATATTTGTAGTAACCGAAATTAAAACAAGAAATTTTCACAATTAAAATTAAAAATATGAAAACATGTTACACAAGAGAACAGATTGAAACTGCTGTTAAAGAAAAAGGATATAAATGGTTTGAAGATAATAATAATAAAGGATATGATGTTAACATTGTAGGAGTTAGAAATTCAAAAACAAAAGGTAGAGTAACAAATGCATTTGATGATTGCATTACTGTGTCTTATAAAATAGAAGGCGAATGGCAATTTTATTGCATCCCATGTACAACAGACCCTGGTTCACATTGGGTTGAAAACATACTAAATGAAAAAGGTGTTGCAATATTAAAACCAAATCAATATAGAGGTTCACATAAATTAAGATTACACCAAGGTAAATATTTAGCTTTAGGACAAAAAAAACCAGTGACAGTTTATAGAGATAATAATAGAGATAACAATTATGATTTAAATGAATCTAAAACAGACACAGGTATATTTGGAATTAATATTCATAGAGCAACAGGTAAAAAGGGAGGCAAATCTACAAGAGTAGATAAATGGTCTGCAGGTTGTCAAGTAATTGCTGATAATGATGATTGGCATACATTTTTAGATATTTGTCAAACAGCAAGAGAAATACATGGTAATTCATTTAGCTACACTTTAATTGAAAGTAAAGATATAGCTTAATAAAAAGGATAATGGTTATGTCAAAGGAAGATAATGTTATCAAAATAAAAACGTATATTGATAAGGTTTTAGGAGCTAAAAGTAGTTTAAAAGAAAAATTACCAACTAAAATATCCCTTAAAAAAGAACTATTTTGTGAAGTACTCCAAAATTTACAATTTGTAAATGGTAGAACTATGGGAATGAAACATGATTATAAGGTTGATATGATGAACTATGATGATCCATTTTACACAGCTATAGAAAATCTACTCAAATTACATTATACCCAAGAACAACAAAATGTAATAAACTGGTGGTTATATGATAAATATTTACCTACAGGTGAAGTCTTAGTTTTAACTAATAAAGCTACTGAAGAGGTTATACCTAGTGACACACCAGAAGACGTTTGGGATTTGATTCAAGAACATGAAAAAAAAGATACTAAGTAAAGACATGATTGAACGTGCTATGAAGCA
>Ga0209336_10000499_pt1 | contig 20198 bp, 15 predicted proteins | sample LinPmetageLP32_FD_184042 | JGI IMG/M metagenome (GOLD analysis project Ga0209336, IMG submission 184042) | Marine viral communities from the Pacific Ocean - LP-32 (SPAdes) (version 2) | ecosystem: Environmental > Aquatic > Marine > Oceanic | place: Pacific Ocean | collected 2009-08-23 | reverse complement strand
AGAAGAGGCTAACGCCTCTTTTTCAATCAATAATGAGAAAGGAAAGACCATGGCTAAAGTAACAGCTACGCAAATTTTGGTAGAAGCAGCAGCACTTAAAGAAAAGAAATCAAGAGATTATCAAGGTGGTAAATGGTCTGAAGAAGATTACTTTCCATTTAAAGATCAATCTTATATTCATATGATACATACTAAATACCTTCGCATGAGAAATATTGCTGAAGGTAATCAGAAAACAAACTTTGAAGCACTTGAAGATACACTTATAGATATGGCAGTTTACTGTGCAATGTATGCAGCATACTTGGAGAATAATAAAAATGAGTTATAAACATAGCACATTACATCATAAATATTATGAATCAATGCCAGATAGTGCACCAGCAAGAGTTGCAGAAGTATGGAAAACTCATGAAGGTTGGCTAGTTATAAAATTATTTCGTAATGAAGTACATGATATAGTTACTTTATTTAATCACAGCGAACAGTATGCAGAAGACTGTGCTGAAAACTTTACGTTAGGAATAGGACAAGATGAGTAATACAATTGATTACAAATACCTTGATGTTGTAAGTCGAATACTTACACAAGGTCATCTAAGAAAAGGTAGAAACGGTAATGTTAAATCTTTACCATTTCAAACTTTAGAATTTAATATCTCCGAACACTTTCCAGTACTTAAATCACGTAAAATATTTTGGAAAGGTATTGCTGGTGAATATGCAGCTATCATTAGAGGTCCAACACATGTTGATGACTTTACTTTATGGGGTTGTAACTACTGGAATCAATGGGCTAAAGAAGATGGCTCGATTAATGTTGACTATGGTAATGCATGGATTGATTTCAACGGTGTAAATCAAATGGGTAATGTCCTTGATAGTTTACTATTTGATCCATATGATAGACGTATGGTTATTAGTGGTTGGAATCCAGGTAACTTAGAAAACTTAGATTTACCATGTTGTCATCATAGCTACCAGTTCTGGACTGATGGTAAAGATGTAGACATGTTATGGATTCAAAGATCAGGTGATTTTATGGTAGGTGTACCAAGTGATATGGTATTTGCTAGTATTATGTTAGCTTGCTTTGCAGATGCTGCTGCACTTAGCCCTAGAAATATTAAAATGGTAATAGGTGATGCCCATATTTATGAAGAACATTTTGATAATGCACTAAAGCAAATCAATTCTACATTTTATCATCACAAACCAGCAACCTGGTCGCTTAGACCACAAGAAGATTTGTATAGTTTTATACCAGAAGATTTAAATTTAGATTATTATGAACATAATGAGGCAATAAAATATGAACTTAAAAAGTAAAATGGTATCTGACATTGAAGATATGCACAAAAAGTATCAAGTAAATGAATGGGTTACTAAACAATTAGAAGAAAATAATATACAAAACCTACAACAATTACTCGCATTCAGATTAGATTTTGTTGAAGAAGAATTTGAAGAAACTTTAAAAGCTTTTGCAGATAAAGATCCAAAAGAAATAGTTGATGGCTTAATAGATATTATAGTTATTGCTATAGGTACACTAGATATATTTAATGTAGATACTGATTGGGCTTGGGAAAAAGTTCATAAAGCTAATATGAATAAAGAAGTTGGTGTAAAACCTGGCAGACCTAATCCTTTAGGACTACCTGATTTAATTAAACCAGCTGAATGGACAGGACCAGATCATTCAGATAATACAGGAATATTAACAAGAGTTTTTAATAAATAGAAAGGATCCTATTATGGATTTCAATACAGCAACAATCAAAGTAACACAAGATTTTATAGACCAAAGAGATGAGCGTTCAAAGAAATATAATCCAAGAGGAAGAGATGGTATTCAATTAAGAATGGACATTGAATGCGAAATATTTGAATGGCATATGATTAAAGAACATAAATGGCAGGATGATACTCGATGGGAAATTGATGGTGTCTGTCCAGTATATGGAAATGTTGATGTTAAATTTATAAAGAAATGGTACAACTTAACTTGTCAAAAATTAATTTATATACTAAGACAACGTAGATTAGTAGATCATTTTATCTTTTGTGAATGGGAAGAAAGACCAGAAAGATTATTAGAAGCAGGTGATGTAGTTAAAGTAAATGTGTTAGGAGCACTACAATACTGGGAAGTAATTGATAACCTAAGAACATCACAATTTAATGGATACTATACAGATGTCAAAAAGATTTTATCGAAGCGAGGTTGATCACTTAACAGACAAACCTTTTAAACGATTTAAATGTAAAGAATGTAATAAATATTATTTGAGAATGCAAATAGATAAAGACTTAAAAATTTGTCCGCGTTGCTCAAATGGAAAGGAACCTAATGAGGTTAGTATTTGATATAGAAACAGACGGACTAGACGCAACTAAGATTTGGTGTTTAGTAATGAAAGATATTGATAGCGGTCGCATCATGAAATATACAGATCATTCAAATAAGTGTGATGGTAATGTAGAATTAGGCTTAGCTATGCTAAAGAATGCAGAGTTATTAGTCGCTCATAATGGGATTGGCTTTGATGCATTAATGATACTTAAAATATATGGTATTGATTTGTATGATAAGAAATTCTTTGATACATGGATTGCATCGCAAGTATTAAATTATAGAAGACCACACAAGCATGGCTTAGCAGGATGGGGTGCGCATCTAAAATATCCTAAGCTAGACTACCATGATTGGTCTGGATTCTCAGAAGAGATGATGACATATTGTGTTAGAGATGTTCAATTAAACTATGTTATATTTCAAAAGTTAATGGAAGAACTAGAAAAATTAGCAAAGACACAGCCGCTTATTCGTGAAGGTATTAAATCTGAAATGGAAGCTGCTAAGTTTGATGCATACTGTAGACACTATGGATGGCAGTTTGATACAGCTAACGCTTTGAAATTGTTAGATAAAATCAAATTACGTATGTCAGTAATAGAAAAGAACGTTGAACCTAAACTACCTAAAGTTACAAAGCTAATTGATAAATCTCCTAAGCTACCTAAGTTTACAAAGAAAGGTTATTATACTGCAACAACAGCACGTATATTATCTGAGTACTTAAACAAACCAATAGCTGTAGAAAATACAACAGCTTGGCCAGCAGGTAAAGAATTTCAAAGAAAGATTACTGCACCAGCTAATCTTGGTAACTTAGAACAAGTTAAAGAATATCTATATTCAATTGGATGGGAACCTGATGATTGGAAAATGGAAAGAATAGGTCGTGAGTTTGTAAAGAAAACACCTAAACTAACTAAAACTTCACTAGATAAACTTGGATTTGATGGTTCATCTATACATCATTGGACTACACTTCGATCACGTAAAGGTATTGTTGAAGGATGGATGAGAGACTTAAAAGATAATAGATTACATGGTAAACTATGGATTGTAGGTACTCCGACATTCAGATGTAGACATGAAGTAATTGCTAACTTACCAGCAGCAGACGCTGAACTTGGTAAAGAGTTAAGAGAATTACTTATTGCAGAACCTGGAAGAAAGATTGTAGGTGCTGACTCTAGTGGTAATCAATTCAGATCTCTTGCACATTATGTTAAATCAGATGAACTAACAAATCAAATATTGTCTGGAGATATACACCAGTACAATGCAGATATTATTGGTACTGATAGACGTACTGCAAAGACTTGGATATATGCTTTCTTATTTGGTGCAGGTGCAACAAAGCTTGGACAAGTATTAACTGGTACCGGTAATCTAAAAGCAGGTAAAGAATCTATGGCTAAGTATGGTGATGCTATTCCAGGTTTAAAATCTTTAAAGCAAAAGATAGAAAACATATGGAACGCTACAGTAAATCATGGACCTGAAGGATATGTTCCAGGACTTGATGGTCGAAGAGTTTATACTCCACAACCTTATCAAACCTTAAACTATTTACTTCAAAGTTGTGAAGCTATTACTACTAAGTCAGCTTTAGCATACCAAATGCAAATGATTAAGAAAGAAAAGCTTGATGCACAACCAAGACTTTATTATCATGATGAAGTTGCATGGTCTGTAGCTGAGAAAGATGCAGAGCGTGTGTTAAAAATTCTAACAGATTCATTTGCTGAAGGACCTAAGAATGTAGGTGTAGAAATTATGGCAGGTGAAGGTACAATCGGTAATACTTATGCTGATGTTCATTAATTGAAAGGAAATATAATGAAGAAAATAAATATGTTTATAGATGCTGATTCTATATTCTTTAAGATTGCATATAATGCAGCAAGTGATAAAGAATTAGCAAGCAGTTACGATAAGTTTTGTAGAACAATGGAATTAGAAGTAACAAATAAACTTATGAATCCATTTGCAGATGATGAAGAACTCTCTCCTCTCTATGCAGTAAAAGGTAAAGATAATTTCAGAAAACAATTAAGTTCTGATTATAAATCTAAACGTCCTGAATTAGATGAAGGTATTAAGAAAAGATTAAACTTTTTACATTCACATGCAATGAATAAAGGTGCAGTTGCTTCTACTGGTATGGAAGCAGATGACTTAGTTGCAATCTGGGGATATGAAGCTCGTGAAAAAGATGAGCAATATGTTATATGTGGTATTGATAAAGACTTACTACAAATTCCAGGTAACCATTATAACTATGGTAAAAATACCTGGAGTTTTATTGATGACAATACTGCAAACTATAATCTAATGATTCAATGTTTAACTGGAGATAACACCGATAATATTAAAGGTATTAAAGGTATTGGTCCTAAGAAAGCTGAAGCAATACTAAAAGAAATTATAACTCCAGCAGACAGATGGGAAAGAGTAATTAAAGAATGGGAGCATCATAACTATGAAAGATATGAACTTGAACTCTCATATAAACTACTAAGAATGTTAACCTCATGGGAAGAATATGAAACTATTAGAACACACATTCAGAGTAAAACCACTATCAGCAAACGTAATGACACACCGAAACAAAACGATAAAGCAGAAAGTATATCTGGATTATCAGAATGAATTAAGAGATGAACTAATGGGTCAAGTCTGGCCCTTTGGTTCTGATCAAGTTGCATTCTATATTGTAGCAGGAATGTCTAATAAAGGAGCTGACCTGGATAATATACTTAAACCTTTATTCGATACTTATCAAGGTATCTTTGAAGAGTTTAATGATAATAAAGTATATTATACAGAGCTATATAAAGTAATTGTAACAAAAGGAAAAGAGTTTCTTCATGTTACTGTTAGTGATTTAAAACCTGAACATATAAAAGAAAGCGAAGATTATGCAGAAAAGATACACACAAACGGAGTGCCCTAAATGCGATTCATCAGATGCTTATACGATCTATGAAGACGGAGCACACTGTTTTTCCTGTAGTTATTCAACTAAAAAGAAAGTAAAAAATATGAATGATTTCAAAGACTTAAGTACTAAAAGCTCAACTAATATGCTAGCTGAGATAAAGAATTTAAATAGCTTTGCAATAATGTCGAGAGGTATTTCAAAGCAAGTGATTGATTACTTCGGAATTAAAATGGCTGTTAGTCCTGAAGGTTTCGGAAGATCACACTACTATCCTTATACTAAGAATGGAACTGTTGTAGCATACAAAGAAAGAATATTACCTAAATCATTTCAAATTCATGGTGACTTTAAAGATACAGAATTGTTCGGTCAAAACTCTGCGTCTGGTGGTAAGACATTAGTTATTACTGAAGGTGAGCTTGATGCATGTGCTGTAGCTCAATCATTCTTAGATAAATATAATAAAATATTTCCAGTTGTTTCTATTCCAAGTGCAACAGGATTAAAAGCTTTACTAGAACAAAGATCCTGGATAAGAACTTTTGAATCTATAATATTAATGTTTGATAAAGATGAAGCAGGTCAAGCTGCTATAGAAAAAGCAAGTAAAATTATAGGTGCTGGTAAAGTAAAAGTTGCTAAGTTAAAAGCTAAAGATCCATGTGAACAACTAATAACTTACGGATCTGAAAGTTTACTTAGAGCATACTGGGATGCACAAACCTGGTCACCAGCTGGTTTAGTAGTTGGTGAAAAAGTATGGGAACAATACAAGCAAAGAAGAAATACAGAATCAATACCTTATCCTGATTGCTTGAAAGGTTTAAACGATAAACTAAAAGGAATTAGACATGGTGAGATTACATTATTTACTTCAGGTACAGGTTCCGGCAAGAGTACAGTTATTAAAGAAATCGTTCTTGATTTACTTGATAAGACTGATGATAAGATCGGTCTCATATCTCTCGAAGAATCAGTCGGAGATACCGCCGAGAAATTCATTGGTATGTTTCTTAAAAAGAATCCAGTCTCTGGAGAAAGTATTTCCGAGAAGGACGAGCGGTCAGGATTTGAACATGTGTTTGGAACTGAACGACTTGTATTGCTCGATCACCAAGGATCAGTCGGAGACGCTAGTCTCATTGACAAGATTGAGTACATGGCTCTTATGGGTTGTAAGTATTTGGTTCTTGACCACATTACCATCGCAGTTAGTGAGGGGACTGAAGGCCTTAGTGGGAATGAAGCAATAGATAAAATGATGAGTGACCTATTAAAGATTGTAAAGAAACATAATGTTTGGCTAGGTTTAATATCACATTTAAGAAAATCACCAGGTGGTGGTAAATCATTTGAGGAGGGTAATCTTGCATCAATCGACGACATTAAAGGAAGCGGATCAATTAAACAAATCTCATTTGATATTATCGCATTTGCCAGAAACCTTGTATCAGAGAATCCCAATGAACGAAATACAATTAAGTTTCGAGTTCTTAAATCAAGATTCACAGGTCTCACAGGTACAGCTGGAGCTGCCACTTACGATGGTGATACAGGTAGATTAGCTTATGTAGAAACTTCAGAATTTACGAGTATATAAAATGAATAAACAAAGAAAGTATGATAAGCTTTATATGGATTTAGCAATGCGTATAGCTGATATGTCTCATGATACCGATAAGAAAGTCGGATCTATAGTCGTAAAAGAAAACAACATACTTGCATTCGGTTTTAATGGTATGCCTTCGGGCATGCCTAACGAATGTAAAGAACAAGATGGTGCAACAAAACGTGAAGTAATACATGCGGAATCAAATGCTATTTGTAAATTAGCTAAGACTACTAGCTCAGCTGAAGGAGCTACAATGTATTGTACACTATCACCGTGTATTGAATGTGCAAAGCTAATGATACAAAGTGGTATTACTCGATTTGTTTTTAAAGAACTTTACAAAAATGATGCTGGTATTCGTATGTTATTAGAATTCAGTGGTATTAAAGTAGATAAAATATAATAAAGGAATAGAAATGCAAGAGCAACTACAATATATCGAAAAGAAAATTCGTAAAGCTAGAGCTCATATTGCGTGTAGTCTTCTGAAGAATACATCTTCAGTAGATCTTGAAGCCTACTTAGTGTTTGCAATGGATACAATTCAACAACACTTTACTCGTAATAGTACACGTGGAAATAAATCTTACCAAGGTGAAGCTAACTTAACACATCTTAGTGCAGCAGTTGGCGTATATATTCTTGATGAATTAAAATATTATCATGAAGATACAGCACCTTGGGATTGGTTTAAGCTACGTGTTATGATGGGTGATTTGTTTTTAGAAGCGTTCTATCAAACACACCAGATTAATATAGGTAAGAATAAAGATAATAAATTTATACCTATGGAGTCTTTAGATCGTAGTCTTAAAAGAAGTCGTGCTCATTATATTGTAGTTCCAGAACTATGGAACTTAACTATACCTGAAGGTAGTAAAGATTTACTTAAAGGTACAGTGTTTGAAATGCCTCAACCTATTAAAGGTCTAATGCAACCATCAGAAAAACCTGTCATTAAAGGTTGGACTGAGCAAAGGAGTGGGGAGTTTCATCAATATCTTTACCGCGACTTTATACATAGTATGAATGTACTACAACAAACACCATGGAAAATTAATACACAAGTAAGAAATATTTTAAATCGTAATAGAAATAAAATATTAGATACTCATTTAAACTTTCCAAAGAAATATAAATCTAAAGTAATAGAATTCGATTTAACTATGGCACGCTCAGATCTGATTGGTGATAAAACTTTTTATCAGTATACTGAAGCTGACTATCGAGGACGGATATATTACACCACACCGTTCTTAAACTTTCAAAGTAACGATATTGCTAGAGGTCAAATGCTATTTGCTAATGGTAAACTTATGACTGAAGCAGGTTTAAGAAGACTAAAAATACATATAGCTTGTTGCTATAATGAAACGTTTAATAAAAATAAACTACCTAAGTGGTTATCTACAGACTACAAAACCTTCTTAGACGAAGAAGAACTTGAAGATATTTCTGTGGATAAAATGACTTTAGCAGATAGAGAAGCATGGACTGATGAAAATCTTGATATGCTTTTTGATATTGCAAAGAAAGAAGAAATAAATACTTCAGCAGAAAAACCAATAACTTTATTAGCTTGTGTGTTAGAATTATATAATGCATTAAATAGTGATGAAGATTATTATACTTACTTACCTGTTCCTGTGGATGGAAGCAATAACGGATGGCAACATTTGTGTGCAATATCTAAAGATAAAGAAGCAGGAGAACTTGTAGGAGTAGTTCCTCAAGAGATCCAGAAAGACTTCTATGTACAATGTGCTAAGAATCTTATTGCAAGATTACCAGAGTGGTTTGATGAGCGCCAGATGCCCATGAAACATATACGTAAAGGTATAGCAAAGAGAGGTTCAATGACTCGAGCATATAGTGCAGGAGCATTAAAGATTGCAGAGAACATGTATCTTGATTGTCATGTTGAAGGTTACTTAGAAAAGTATAATATTACGGAAGAAGATTGTCAACTGCTTGCTAAACATTTAGTCAAAGCAATTGATGCAGTTTGTGCTGGTCCATTACAAACCATGAAGTTCTTACAGAAAATTGCAGAGGCAGAGATAGCATCAGATTATGCTAAAGAAACCAAACAAAAATCTATAAGATGGACTACCCCATCAGGGTTCCCAGTTATCTATGAAGCATTTATAGATAATGAATTCAAAGAGAAAGCTATCATCAGTTGTAGTGAAAGAAAGATTAAGCCTACAATACGTAAAGAAGATGGTACTGAAGAAGTAACTGATACAATTCGTATACAACATGTAGGAAAAGAACCTACAGATAAACCAAAGATAAGATCTTTTATGTCAGGAATCTCACCAAACTTTGTGCACTCAATGGATGCTGCACATATGGCAAGTGTTATTCTATCTTGGAATAATGATTTTGGTGCAGTACATGATTCATTTAGTGTACATGCATGTGATGTAGACGACTTACTAAAGCTTATTAAGAATAACTTTATACGAATGTATAGTCATAAGAATTTCTTTGAAGAGATTGAAAGAATGATTATAACTAATCCTGATAATTTTAATTACAACCAACCAAAGCTTGGAGCTTTGAATATAAGAGAGGTGCAAGATAGTGACTACTTCTTCGCGTAAGAAAGGAATACTACCTGTAAGATTAGGTTTAGAACCTGATAATAAGACAGCATTACGTCAGCTAGGGATGGATGAAACCTTAGCTGATACAATGTCTGATAGAGAAATAGATGAGTTAATTGTTAATATTGAAACAGCAAGAGTCAAAGCATACTATTCTAGTAAAGATGAAGATGGTACAAGACAAGCTGAAGAATATAAACAACAGGCTATGAAGAACATACAGAATGATTGACGGAGATGTGCCTAACTGGTGGCAGACCTGGTTAATAATTGCAATTAGTATTAACACAACTATAAACCTTATTGTTTTCTTTAAAGGTAGAAAACTATTAAAGAAGAAATAAAAAAAGCCCTAAGAGTATCTTAAAGATATTCTTAGGGCTATTTTTTTTTGGTTACCTTGAACCCCTCATGTTGTTAGAGGTCAACGTTTCGTGCTTCACGTCCTTCAGCTTCTACCTTAGACATAAGTTCTGCTACATTTGTTTTAATTAATGCAGCACCACTATTATTTCTTCCAGGTAAGTTAATATATTTTTGAATAGTATCAACTATAACTTTAGCATCTCTTGCTGTAATAGTATTAGCTTCCATAGGATTAATACCTTTACTTAGTAACTCAGCTTTTATTTTTTCAACAATACCATTAGCTTGTTTGCCTAGTAATTTACCGTAGTCTTCAACACTAATTCTAGGTGACTTTGGTTGTGCTTGCATTGTTCTTTTAACTGCATTAACTAATTGAAGTTTAGGTGCAGGACTATCATTATAAGTAAATAAATAAGCAAGTCCACGATATTCTCCATCACCATCTTTAGCTGCATTCCAATCTATAGATGCCATTGGATTAGAAGCTATACGATTATTAAAGTTTTGTGTAGTTTCTTGATACCAATCAACTAAAACTTTTTCAACATAACTATGGTTTTTAATTGACTCAACCCAGTTTTTATTTGACTCTGATCTTACAGCACTAAAAGAACCTAGGTCTACTAGGAATGCATCAAAGATAGGTTGTACAAATGTATTTTGTGCACCTAAACTTTTTGAAGATCTAGTTATATTATCCCACGAAGTTGCTGTACCTGTACGTGCAATCATATTACCATCATAACTTTGTACTGCAACTGGTTGTATTAAACCTGCAGCCCAAGATCCTGGTCCTCGACCTGGTCTAATAGCAGAACCTTCCGCTTTACTTTTATAAAATTGCACTTCACTCTTAGGGCCATCTTCAAAACTATAAGAAGATTGCTTAGTTAATTCTGGATCCATTTGTTTTCCAGCCGCATAACTTTTAAACCCTGAAGCATTTTCAAAATACAATACCTCATTCGTCATCGAAGAATATAATGCATTACCTTTCATTAGTCTACCCATAGCTACAACCTTAGGATCTAAGATAGTAAAGATGGAATCAACTAGCATTGAATGTAAAAATTCTATAGTCGTATCAGGATTAATATTATTAGCAGCACCTATTTGTCTTATAGCTTCTCCTTGAGGTCCATTAAATACTGTAGTTTCTACATGCATTTTTAATGATTCAAGTTCCTGTCCATAACCCATTGTCATAGGTGACTTCTTTAAAAAGTTTTCTCTATCTTGAATAGCTAATCTAAGTATCTGTGTGTACTCAACAATTTGTTCTTCAGGATATAAACCACCTGCTAAAGATTCAACTCTTGAATTCATGAGTTCACCCATAGCATCTCTCATATCTATCTCATCTAAGACAGTATAATCTTGAGTAGTTAACAAACCACTACGTTGTGCCATAGAAGTAATACCAAGTAAAGCAGCATTAGTTGCAGGACCATGAGTAGTTCCATCTAATTCAACAGTAATACTTGTAGAAAACTGTTGCCCCTGTGGATTAGTACTCTTAGTTGCGGCATCATACTTAGCTAAATCCATATAGTAATCTGCAAAATGAATTGCTTCACCTGTTTTCTTACTAGCAAGATTAGCTTTTAATCCACCATCTAAAGGATCTATACTAAATTTTTGTATGATCTGTTGCTTAAGTGTATTAACTTCTTGTTCAGTCTTTGCATTTTGTAATGAGACAAACATTTGTTTAGCTTCTTTATTATCAAAAGCATTTGCAGCTGCTAAAAGTTGTTGACCATATTTTACCATAGCTGCATACTGTCCGTCAGGCTTTGCAGCTTCTTCATTAAATAACTTAATACGTTCTGGGGTTGAAAGCTTAGCACCTTTAATACCATCTCTTTCAAATAACATACCAGCCATTATTTCTTTATAAGTATTTTCTAACTGTCCACCTTGATTAGCTTTCCATTTATAAACATTACCACTGCCAGTTATTTGTCTAACAATTTTATGTGACGCAGGATTATATAAAGTTTGTTGAGGTGCCATACGTCCTGTTAAAGCTTGGAAATAATAAGTCATATAGTTAGCTTGACCTGAATACTTATTTACAGCTCCCATAATATTCATAAACTTTTCACGTTCACCTTGTAATATTTTTATGGGATCATAACTATTAGCAGCTTCAATACCTGCTTTACGTTGTTCAGGATCCACAATTCTATTTGCAGCATTTAAAAGTCTTTCTCTTTCAGCTTGAAGCTCTGCTAACTTATTAGTACCTATACCCATCATGTTACCATAAAAAGTATTATCCGGATTTTTATTATTAACTAACGCAAGCATTGACATAAGGTTACCAATAGTTTCACGTCTAGGATCATTAATAAATCCTACAGAATTATAGTTGTTCATTGCATTTTCAATAACACTAATATCTTTTAAATCACCACGCTTAGTTGTAATCTTTCTTGTACGCATTCTACCTTCATATTGTAGTTGAGCATCAAAGGTTGGTGATATTGCCGGGGCTACTTCTGGTTGTGCAAATAATCCTTTATAACTATTAGATACTTTATCTAAAACAATTGCACCTAAAGGTGTAACTTCAAAATAAACTTGACCGCCTGGTAAACCTACTTCAGCATCATCTCTAATAATCATATCAGGATTTGCTTGTGCATAAATTTCTTTAGACATATCACCAAGCATAGTAAAAGTTTCTGGTGTAACCTTATCTACATTTTGTAGGTAACTATCGGTAGGCTGACCAGATCTTTTAGCTTTATGTCTTTGGTATTCCATATACACTTCACGACCTAGTCTTTCGTTTCCTTTTGATTTAGTTAATCTAACTGCAGCAGTTGGAACAACACCTGATGTACCTTCTAATGCATCAGTACTTGCAGGATCAGCATCAGTAGCTAAACTTGGTTGTGATTCTACCATTGATTGATGTAAGAATGCTTCAGTTGCTAATGACATAATCATTCCTAAGTCCGGATCAACACCCATCATATTAGTTTCAGGATTAATAACCGCTGCACCTAACACTTCAGGATTATATATGATAGCTTGTGCACCTACATTAATTTTTGAATCTTTTATTAATGGTACATTAGGATTAATAAATTCACCTGTCGCTTTATCTTTACTAGCAAATGCTTCTTCAATCTCACCTGCTTCTAAAGCTTCCCTTTTTTTTCTTGTTATTTTTCTACCTTGTAATTTATTGTTTAATACATTATCAGTTTGAGTACCTCGACTAATCGCTGCAGCTAATGGTACATTATTTATAACTGAAGCAGGAGTAAGAGTTGTAACCCCAAGCCTTTCAGTAATTGAAGGAACACGTTCTCGTTCTCTTTGCTCAGCATTTGTAAATACATCTGTAAGTAATTCTTCAGAGCTTTGAGTTTCTTCTGTACTATCTATTTCTGTAGAAACTTGTTCAGTAATATTTTCTTCAGTTTTAATACCATCATCTATATTAATAACACCTTCAACAGGAGGAGCAGAGTTATCTACTTCCTCCATTGTTAATTCTTCAGGGTTCTCTTCAATAGTAAACAAATCTTTAAATTCATTTAGACCGTCCACTGGTAATAATGGTTGAGCTCCTGGTAATGTTTGAGCACCACCTCTTCCTTTAGCCATGAATAATCTCCTTATTATTTAAATAGTTCTGCAATAAATCTATTGAATTGATTGAATGGTCCAATGAATGGAGCCGTTTTAAGTATGTCATATACACCTTTATCTGTTTTCCCTTCTACTATTTTACCAACACCTCCAGCTACACGAGAAACATTTGATAATGCCGCAGCTTCACCTGATGCAGTATTAAAAAACCATTCACCAACATTATCAGAAGATGATTCGTATATAGGAAATGCAAAGTTAATTACACGCTCACCAGTTCCAAGTAATCCAGATGAACCTAAAGCTCTTTGAAACTTTTCGACATCGTCTAAATATGGAGATGGCTTACCGTATTTTATTAAGTCTTTAAGATACTGCGAAACAAATCCTAACATAATCATTGTAGACATAACTGCAAAAGTATTATACTTCATAGCCGGTGTTCCACGTGCTATATACTCACCCCACATACGTGGTATTTGGTTAGCTGTAAATGTAGCAATGAAACCTTGGAACTGTGTAAACAATGCCAAGTGTTGGTTCTGATAATATAATGGTCTGTTAGCTGTACCAGGTAATGCAATCGCTTGATTAACAAAATTGAATTCAGCTTCAAGCATCATAGCATCAAACTCTGCAGATTGTTCTACAGTCCAAGGACCAACTTGACTATTCATTTCTATAATACGATCAACATTAATACCTAAGTTTCTTAGTTGTTCTTCAGCTTCTTGTATTGCATTAGTAAATAAACTACCTGATTGTCTTTGATTAGTAATAGCATTAACTTTATCCATTATAAAATCATCAGCAATAGATGCTCTTATACTACGTGTATAATCTGTCCACTGTTGTAAACCAATTATCTTAAAATACTTATCAAGTAAATGTCTTGAAGCATGTGTATTTTCTGTAGCACCTGTAGTTTGTGCAGCACCAACATCCCAATCAAAGAATCCTAATCGTTTAATATTAGATTGTCTTTGTTCTTTTTGTAGTTGCTTTTCAGTTGAAGATAATGTAGGATTTTTAATTGTAGACCATATAGCTTGCGCCATTTCTTTAGAAGCATTCATAATAGTAGTAGATATTTGTTGCTTAGTTAATCCTTGCATTGTAATAGCAAGCTCTACAAAAGAAGATATAGTAGCTAGTGGTAAACCAGCAATGGTTGTCCACAATCCTAAGTTCTTTTGTATCTTTGCAAGTGTATCATTATCTAATCTTTTATAGTTACCAGATTCCGCATCTAAATAATCTTGAAGTTCAGCTGCAATTTTATTAACATCAGAAGAAGATACTCCTTCCTCTAATGCTTGATTTAATAATTCATTTATCACTTCATTATTACTACCAAGAAATTCTTGATAAGTTACATATCTTGCTGCTGACTTTGCTGCATTAGATATATTAGTGAATGCATCTGATTCCATATAAGCATCGAAGTTTGTATTCTCTGCTAAGTTTAGTGTACGCTTTCTATGAGCTGCAGGAATAAACTTTCCTTTACCTACAGTAAATGCATCTTGTTCACCAACTAAAGTTTCTTGATTAAGAATGTTATTAGTTAATTCAGTAGCATCTATATTACTAAAACCATAGTTATCTTGTAAAGCTTTTATAAAACCGTTCTTATCTTTTTCTATAGTAGCTTTATTAAATGATTTGTATCTAAGTAAATAATTTTCTAATCTATTTAAACCCGTTGCACCAGCAGCTACTTGATCAGAGTATAATTTATCTGCTAAGGTTGTAGTCTCAGCATAATACTTTGCTAGCCAAGCTCGATGCTCTTGAAGTTCAGCCGGTAAGTTATTCCAATCTCTTGGCTTTAATTTTTTCTTACCTGCCCATCTACCAAACTGATAAATAATTTTAGAAAGTTGTGGTTGATTTAGATTTTTAAAACCTGCTTCTTTAGCATACTCTGCCGGACTAGAAACACTATTTCTATATTCTGTAAGTATATGTTTCTTACGATTTTCAAAGTTAGATCCAGAATAAATACGCTGAAGGTTTCCACCAAACATATCTGCCATCTTACGTAAAGCTCGAGATGCACTCTGTAACTTTTCAGTAAAGATCATTCTTGTTGATCCTCTCCATAAGACTGGGACTTCTTTCCAAGCATCTTTAATTTTATCAAATCCGCTTTTACTTTTCTTTGCCGAATTACCTGCTTCTACTCTCTCACTAAACTCAGCAGTTTGTCCAGTTCTTTTATTCAAATCAATTTTAGTTTGTGCATTATTTTCTTGAATAGAAGATACCTTACCTGTCTTTTTCTTTTCGTCTTCGGCATACTTACCAGCAAAAGATAATCGTTTAGCTTCTGCAGGTCCTTGTCTAACAGCAACATCAGCCCAAGCTCCAGCATCATATGCAACTCCAGGTATAGCAAATGTTGAACCCATAGTTCCACCAGCTATTGCCGCATTTAAAAGTCTGCTTTCTAATTGTACAGCATCAAATACTTTATCACTACCTGCTACAGCTGCCATATAACCTGTGAGTTCTTGTGCAGTTTCTGTTGAGGCTTCACTAATAAATCCTTTAGCTGACTGTGAAAGAAAAGCTCTTAAAATATTACGAGACTTTAATTGAGCAGCCGCAGTTTTAGCAGCTGAACCTATAAAACTTGCAACTTCTAATCGTGTCATCTTACTTAAAGTTTGTTGAGCAACTGATTTTGTTACACCAGTTTTCATAATTTCTTTTATGATTGTATTTCTTGTTTCACTTTTAAGAATGCTACCACCTAGAATTCCTTTTATTCCTAAGCGATCTAATATAGCTTGAGTAACACCTGCAGCAATAGCAATTCCTGCATTCTTATTATCGCCTTCCATTTCATTCCAAGTCTGACCTGTATAAACAGCAGCTGGTGATAACATACTAGCACCAAAAGTAAAGGGAGCAAGCAATGTAGCACCTACAGTATTAGCCATATAAGGTATAGAGACAGCAGCATTAGTACCAAGGTATTCAAAGAATTCACCAACACCATTAATGTCCCATTCATTATCAATGACTACACCATTTTTATCTAGCACTGGTTTAAAAGCACTTAACTTTAATTCTGGTTTATCAGCAAGATAAGATCTTTGTTTTTGTATACCATCTTCACCCACATTTTTTAACCAATCGAAGCCAGTAGACTCCCCTACTAATTCAGCCATACCATATAAGCCTTCTAGCATTCCAGTTAATCCAACATCAATACCTTCACTTAAAGGACTCTCTGCTTTATTTTCTATTGTTCTATCTAGATTTCTTATTTGTACTTGACCTGGTACAAACTGATTAGCTAACTGTTTTCTTTTTCGATAGTTAGTAAATGTTTCTCCAGGTTGTTGAGGCATATTATATTGTGCTAAAGTTCTTTCATCTAAAGCAGCACGCTTAAACTTTTGTTCATAATTCATTTCAGCATTAGTTGCTTCATCAATTTGAACTTTAGCTTTTTCCCAATCGTTTATAGGTTCACCAATATTACCTGCACGTTCAGCTGTACCAAACTGTGCAGCAAGTATATCATCATCAGTTGAGTACATACCTAACTGATTAATACCGTGCTTACTAAGCATTTGAGTATAGTCTCTTCCAGCATCATCAGTAATCCTACCCATAATCCTGGTGCCAGTATCATCTAGCTTATAAGAACCATCTTCATTTGTTTCATAAATAACATTATTAAAACCAAACTTGTTTGCTAAGTTTTGAATTGATGATGCAGCTTGATCACCACCTGCAGTTCCTGGTTCTAAACCATTCTCTGTAAGATGCGCAATCTCAGCTGCTTCTAATCCACCAATTCTTATTAATTGTCCTTGATCATTTCTGAGTGTATCCCCATCAATAAAACTATGACCTCCACTATTTTTTAATTCTGTATCTTGTACATTCATAATATTAGCAAAGGCACTTTTGTTTTCAGTTGTTTCAACTTCAGCCATATGATTCTCCTTATATTGGTAATGATAATTGTTCTTTAGCAAATACATAAAATGGTGTTTCATCGTCTAACGCACGACTTTGGTAACGCTCAATTAACTTAGGATCTTTCCTTAATTTATCAGCCCAAATTAATGATGCCTTTCTCCAAAAGATATTTGCTTGATCTCTATTGTCACCATCATTTACTGATTGACCTGCTCTATTTACTTTTTGTAACCACATATTAGTTAAACCATTTACTTTAGCGGCATCCATATTTTTAATTTCTGCGCCAGTGCCTTGAGTAAATAATCCAGGTACTCCAGTATCTGCTCTAATCTTTAAAGCATTTAGATATGGTAATAAAGATGTTGGTTTAGTTTTGTTCTCACCACCTGCTTGATTAATTGCCATACGATAAGCACGAGATACAATCGGTCCTAATTCATCTGCAGGAATATTGTTATCTGCAGCCCACTTAGAAGCAGCACCTGCAGCATTAGTAATATTAAGTGCAGTACGATAAGTAGTTTTAGTTACTTTACCATCTGAAGATCGAGTTACTTTATCTTTATCATATTGGTTTTTATCATCTTTAAGAATACCAGTAAGCATTGGTACTGTCTTTGTAACATAAGATTGATAATCTTTAGATCCTCTAACAGACATCCCATCAGTTGTCCAAGTAGTAGGTATTTTAGATTTACCACCATCAACAGACCAAAAGATATTATCACCTTGTTTATATTTATAGGCTAGTACTTTTTTCTTTAGCTTAGGATGAAAGAAATATTTATCTTCACCAGTACTATTAATAGGTGTACCAATTAAAATAAGATCTCCCATATTACCACTCTTTTTATAAGCAGCAATAGAAGCCGTAGTATGTTTACCTTTACTTAATAAAGTTGCAGCAGTCTTATTAATGTTTGCAGCTTTAGCATCTATTCTATTTATATAATTCTTCGCTGCCCATCCAAGCGAACCCATGTGTGAGCCACCTAAAAGTCTAGAACCTGCATACATAACAGCCATACGACCTAATTCTTTCTTATCAATTAAGTCACCAAATAATTCTGAAAGAAATGATTCTGCTTTCTTAACATTTTGTTTGCCTTGATTACCAGCACCAGTTATTGCATTTTTAGTATTGTCTTCAGTATGATCCTTAACTTTTGTATCATTAGTTTTATTAGCATCATTAATAATTGCTGTTAAGACTTCACTCTTTTTCTTTTCGGATTGAACAACCTTATTATCTTTTTCAGTTATATTTTCTTTAACTTTAACTTCAGGAACAGATGACTTAGTAATCATTTGAAAATCATCATCGTTATAATCTTCTTCTTTAATTTTATAAGTCGTATCTTTTTCTTTATTTATACTGTCAACTTTAAGATCAGCAATTTTCTTATCTATATTTGCTAAGACTGAAATATCAGTTACATTCTTTTTATTATTTTCAAGAACTTTTATTTCTGTATTGTTTTTAAGAATAGTCTTTTGAGCATTGTCTTGCTTTTCTATTTCTTGTACAACTGCAGCTGACTCAGTAAATTTACTAGCATTCTTTTCCATTTGTAAAAGTTGTTGAGATAGCGAATTATATTCAGCAGCATTTTCAACAGGATCTATTAATGCAAGTTTCTTTTTAATGTTATTAGCTTTATGAGTATACTCCTGATATTTTCTAGCTTTATCTCTATCATTACCTGTAGCAAATACATCTTTGCTTCCATCTTTATACTTAGCCATTGGATCTTGATAATTAAATGCTGAATCACCTTGACCTGTGTTATCTCCTAAATCAGGACCAGTAGCATCTTCACCTTCTAAACCTTGATTCATATATGAATCCTTCATACCAGGTTTAATAGTTGGTTTATTTTTAGATTGAAACATAGGATTTCCTGGATCAACATCAGTTAGTTCAGGCATTATATTCGATGCTTTTTCAGGTGGAGGAATAACTCCATCTAATTCAGGAACAGGGCCTAGTGTATTATTACTATTAGTAGAAACATATCTTGGTATAACTCCCCACTCTTTTAAACCAGCAGCTTTTAGAATCTTATCATCATACTCTTGTGTTTCTTTTGTTAAAGGTTTTTGACCACTAATTTGATCAGGTACATTCATATTAGCAACATACTGTTTCATTCTTTCAGGACCAGCATTATAAGATTGAATAACTTGCTCCTGTGTAAAGTTTGGATTTTCTCTTTGTATACCAATTAAATATTGTTCAGTAGCTTTTCTTTGAGCAGCTTCATCTGTTACATCAAAAGGCTCCACCCCAAAACCAGGTTGAGCTGCACTACTAGGTTTCCATTGGTAAGCCCCTAAGGCACCAGCAGAACTTTTAATTAAATTACCATTAGCATCTGTATGTCTACCACCAGATTCAGTTTGTTTTACAGCATCAATAATATTAGGAGTAATCCAATCATATGGACCTGGTATTTGTTTACCAGCTTGAGCATATTCAGGAACTTCCATTCCTTGCATTGCTTGAATTTCACGACCTTGATCATTCATATCTTCTATTACATTACCATACATTTGTGTAGCTTCCTTATTAACTACAAACTCACCAGGTGTTAACCAAGCTGGAACTGTATCAGTACCCTTAGGTCCACCAGGATGTGGTATACTTTCCATAGCTGGTATATTCATTTGAGGTATCTCAAATTCAAACGACATCATATTTCCATGTCTATCTTTTTGTGTATATTTTTTAACGTGCATTACTTACCTCCG
>Ga0209336_10000498_pt1 | contig 20205 bp, 17 predicted proteins | sample LinPmetageLP32_FD_184042 | JGI IMG/M metagenome (GOLD analysis project Ga0209336, IMG submission 184042) | Marine viral communities from the Pacific Ocean - LP-32 (SPAdes) (version 2) | ecosystem: Environmental > Aquatic > Marine > Oceanic | place: Pacific Ocean | collected 2009-08-23 | reverse complement strand
CATTGCTGCTAACCTTATTTGACTTACTTGCATTGCACTAGCGTCAGGCCCAGCTTGCCTTATAGCATTGTTCATTTCTGTACCTATAATAACTAACTGCTCTTTTATTCTAGCATTCATAGATGAAGATTCTGCTTCATCACTAATTCCTAGCTTATTAGCCATTCCAGTTATTTCTAAATACTCTTTATCATAAGCTGATTGCGCAGCTGTTTGGTTTGTTCTAATAGCTTTTTCAGCAGCATTAGCTTGTAATTTTCTTTCTTTTACAAAAGATTCAAATGTTTTAGCCAACTGCCCAGTATATTTTTTAGCACTTTCTTGCCTTAACATATTAGCTGTTAGTAATTGTTGTGGATTTTCGTATGCTCCCATTATTTAACTTTTTCAAATTCAACATCAATTTTAGAGTAGTCTACTAAATCATATCCATTGACATCTTTTGTAATGGCATCGCTAGGTACTTCATCTGACATAACTCCTTTATAAACTCCTTTTTTATCAATATATTCAAACGTATATATTTTTAGTCCTGAATCTGAATTACCAATGTATTTAATATTTTTCTTTAATCTTCTATCAGATGGAGCCCCAGTTGGAGGGGCTACTCCTGGAACACCTCCACCGCCACCACCTGGCATTCCTCCTGCCATGCTCATCATAGAAGTACCTAAATCTGTAACAGCTCCCATGGCTTGCATTGACTGTTCTTGAGCAGCTTGCTGATACATCATTTGATTTTGATTAGCTCTGTCTTCTAAGCCTGCTAACCTATTCATTTTTGAAACATCTCTTTCGTCTTGTCTATCAAACGCTGCTACTTCTTCTGCTAGTGCAAGTTTTTCAATGTTTATTTTTGTATCTTGAGCTTTTTGTTCACCTTCTATTCTTAGTTTTTGATTATTAGCTTCTTGAGTTTCAATACTTGCTGCAATGCCTGCTTTACTTTGTGCAGCGGCTTTGGCTAATGCAGATGCTCCACCTGCTCCCATGCCTGTAGCGTTTATAGTTTCTAAAGTATTTGCTAAAGCTTGATCAGTTTGCTCCATTTGTAGATTAGCGCTTTGCATGGCAACGCCTAAATTAGCGTAAGGATTACTAACTTGATTTTTAAGATTTCTTATTTTTTGCGATTGATCTATTACTGGTTGTCTACTCTGCTCTAAAGCTTCAAGTTGTTTTTCTAATCTTCTGGCTTTAGCTCCTTCTAGTAGTGCTGATCTTTTATTTTTCACAGCATTATTAGTTGCAACAACACCTGATCCTATAGCTCCAGCAGCTGCTGTAGCAGCGCCTACAGTAGCTATTGTTAAGGCTATTCCTGTTAGTCCTATTGTTAAAAGCATATTAATTTATTTTTATTATTGGGTCATTAAAATCTTCTGCCGTAACATCTTTCACTATTTCTTCAACATCTTCTTTGTCAGTTGGATGTACGGTTATAAAAACACATTCTTCATGAACGTATATAATTCTTTGAGTTCCTGGCATGGTTATACCAAAATGTGGAGCAGATAATTTATGTACTCCATCTTCAGTTATTACTGTAATTGATCCTGTTAATATAAAATAAGGGTGTTTTATTTTATGTATTTTAGTTACAATTAATTGATTAGCAGGCATTGTTATTTTTCTAATATAAGTACCATCACCAAAAAAATGCTCTAATGGATTGTTATCGTCTACTACAGTTCCAAAACCGTAGGCATCTTCGTTAGTTTCAAAAGCTTTTGAAAAATCAGTAACTCTTTCTCTAAATGTTTTTTTATCCATTAAAGATGATTGTTGAGCTATTTCAATTAGTTTTTTTTCTGAAGATTTATTTAATTTTTTAGTTAATTCCATTTAATTTGATGATATTACAAAATTTGCCGCAACTGAAAATAATTCTTTTTCACCACCTGGCTGTGTCGTAGCGTCTGTTTTCATTTTAATAGTTGTAAAATAACCTTTTATACCACTAACATCACTACCATATATTATTTCATTAGGTCTTTGAGTACTGTTGTTTACTATGTTAGCAACGTATTTATTTTCTTTTCTATCAAAACCTGATCTAAAAGTTATACCACCGTCTTGATAAACTCCTTCTATGTAACTCATTATTGGTCTAGCTATATCTCTATATTGAGTGTCTTGAGAGAAACTTAAAGGCGTAGCAGAAGGAAATGGTCCATTAGCTTCAAAACCTTCATAATCAGAAACCATAGACTCTACTTCCCAGCCATTACTTCCTTCGTACGATAATGTATTAAAGTTTTTAACTATTGTAGGATTATTGTTAAATATAAAAGTTATACTAGAAGGTTCTTTAACACCATAAAAACTACCTCTGTCTTCGTCTAAACCAGTTTTATCTTGGTAGTAATGTTTATATAAAGATTTATCAATTACACTATAAAACGAGTCTTTTAAACTAACCATCATTGTAGGCTTGTAAGTATAAAAAGTTGTCCAAGCTCCACCTTGAGGAACTCTTTCTTCATAACTTAAAGTAGAAAAAGTATCGGTAGAAGTTGAAAAACGTCTAGGAAGTGTTTGAATAGATGTTGTATAAAATTTATTATGAGTATCCCAAGCGGCTAAAACTTTATCTCTATAAACGCTAGATATATCTACCTTAGCAACGTAGTTAGTTGATTGAGTTAAACCTGTTATTTTAGGAGATAAATGAACTATTAAATCTTTTCCACTAGTAGATGTGTTAGATACATTACCTGTATAATTAACATCTATGTTTCCAGAATCTTTATTTGTTAATTCTATATCAATTATAGATCCTATGTCAACTTGTGATATATTAGTATTTATTATAGTAACGGCTAACAACTCCGTTGAGCCAGAGGGTATTGATATAGCACTAGATGTAGGAGATATTGTAAACGTTTGAAAACCATCTTTTATACTAGATAGTTTGTCTCTAAAAAAATCACTCATTCCGTATCCTGATATTTCAGTTATACCATCTCCAGAAACTCTACAAATAATACCTCTATACTTATCAGCAAAATACTTTCTATATCCGTAAAATGCAAAACTTTCAGGATTTGAACTTATACCATATTCACCAGCAAATGGAACTAATTGACCTAAAAAAGTTATACCTCCACCCTCGGCAGAACCTTGACTACCAGAGTATATTGCATTTTTATTAACAAGAATATAACCGGTTTTGTTCTGTTGAAAAACCATTAAGTTAGTGTTCTCAGAGTAAAGCTTTTGTATAGAGCCATTTTGAGGATTTAAATCTTTTGTTATAGCATCTGCTATAGAGAACACATTAGTGTTATTGTAATCTGTTCTTGTGTTTAAAACACCTGAGTATATTAAACTACTAGATCTGTCTTGTTTTTCTCTACTATCGTTTATAGCGTAAGCTCTAACGCCTAGAGTAACACCTTGGTTATTAAAACCTCCCTTATATCTAGATTCTTCCACATAGTAGTTTAACCAACCTGCTTCAGATTGTCCACCTTGATAGTTAGCAGGAAAAGTAGGATAAGTTATAACAGAGCTACCGTTAGATGGTGTAAAGCTAGGATTCCAAGGTAACCCAGGCCATTTTGGCTGGCCAGGTGAGTTTGGTAAACTTACTTGCTTTTCCATTATCTTCTTATTCCAAAAAGAGTTAAAATATTTTACTTGAACTTTATAACCCATAATAATATAATTACTTGTTTTTTTGCATGTTTACTCGTTAAGTACCAAACACTACGGTTATTGTATATGGAGAACCATTAGGACCAATTCTACCTGCTTCATCAAATAATTGAACTCTTATAGGATACCTCCATAAGGTTTTATTACTTGGAACATTTGGATCTGGATAGTAGTAAACTGGTGTATCTATAAAACTAGCACCTGGAGGGCCAGTTGTTACTAATGTAGGGTCTAATATTATAGTACCAACTTCAGGGTTTACAGAAGTGTTTCTATATATTATAAATCTATCTTTTACAGGTAGTGTTGTAGAGTCAATATCGTTATATGGCTGTACATTATATATTTTCCAACTCTGTATTATGTTTGGAGTTAAAAGCCCTCCATTTAAACCTAGTATACTAGCTAGTGATGTTCCTCCAGAAGCACTATTAGATAAATCCCAAACAATAGTTTGAGGCGTAGCTATAGAAGGAGCACTAGGAGATATGTTGCTTAAAGTTCCATTTACCGTTAATTCTGTATATAGTAAACCTCCAGCTGCAGAAGCAGGATCGTTTTCAGTACCTAAGTTTAAAGTAAACACATAATCTTCACCAATTGTTTCATAGTTAAAAACAGCATCTGTCTTTATTCTTAATTGTCCAGCCGCTGGAGCTTGTAAAGCAAACTTGCTAGTAACATCTGACCTATTGCCGTTAGCATTTATTTTATCAACCCTAACTATAGAAGCTTCAACAATATCTATCAAATCACCTCTATAATTTCTAGCTTTAAATAAAGCAGTAACCATGGAACCTTGAGACATTGATTCAGATTGGTAATAACTAACATCTCCAGATCTAATTTCAGTTGGTAAATATAAGTTATTATTTACAATATTTGAATTAAGCTCAGATATTAAACCACTAGTTGAAGTCTCCCAATATATATCTAGTTTAGATGTTAAGGGTTTTACTTCATAAACAGAAAGTTGAGGAACCATTTTACCTGGATATTCTGATTTTGTTGTTAGTATAGTTACTTTCCCAGTGTTGTCGCCGCCAATAATATCTATGTCAACTTTTCCAGCGCCTCTACTGTCGTAACTAGTAATGTGATTAAAACCTCTTATTCTTTTGTCATCTAAATTAGATATTTCAATTCCATCATCAGCTATTTTTCCTTCTTTACCTTCTTCACTTTGTCTCGCGTTGTTAGCATCTAGAACAGTTGTTATGTTAAAAAGTAAACCTTGTTGAGGATTGGTACTGGTGTGAGGCTTACTCTGTAAGTTTTCGCTTCCAGTTACGTAGAAATCACCTCTAGTTCTTATATCTTCAACCTCGTAATTTAATCTTCCAGCTTTAGGACTTGGACCCGTGACACCAGCACTAGTATCGGTTAATTCTATTTTAGCTATTAATGGATTGTTTTGATATGAATAAAAAACAGGTGCAATATCAAAAGGAGATGGCGCTGCGGGTGACCATAAACCTAGCTCAGTTCCTGTTCCTATTGTTACTATTGTATCATACTCGCTACCTGGATACCATTGAGCATTGTAATATTGAGATATAAATTTAGGATCTGTAGAAGCCGATTGGCTTGTTTTCCAATAGTTTAATACTCTTGGGTATACCTTTATACTAGCATTGTCTACTTGACTACCACTATCTAGATCTCTTTTTCTATCTCTAGTTTTTAATATAGCTTCATCTTCAGGATCATATGGATCTAATGTAAATTTCTCACCATCAGCATTTGTAGATGTATAATAATCTGGATCTTCGTTGAATGTTGGTCTACCTGATCTAAATATGTTTTGATTAGGACCTAATAATGACAAGTCTCTAGGTATTTTATTTATATTATCACCCAATAAAGCAAAGTGACCTATAGGTTCAGTGCTACTAGCGCTTAACGGATCTTTAGACTCTCCATCTATATATCCATTTAATAGACCTGGAAAATAAACATTGTAATAATCTTGCTCTTGCTGTTTTACAACAACTTTCCAGTTATTCCAACCTAATGGGTTTGTGCTTGAGAATAAACCTGGCTCTCCAGTGGTTGAGCTTTTTGTAGATGTTATTACCGTATTAAATGTCATTTCTAAAGCATCGCCTGGCCAAGTGTCAGGACCTTGAGAAGCGTTAGTTGTAAAAAGTCGTTCAGGTACATTGCTCATTGTTGAACTATAGTAAGAAAAATCACTTGAAGAACTCTTAATATTTGTTCCTGTTTTATAAGGATGATAGTAGGTGGAACCTTGAGTTGTGGAGCCAGTAGGTGTAACTACGCTATCTTGAGATGAAAGAACTGTAGTAGATTGTCTACCATATCTATCTGACAGCACAACGCCAGCTTGATATGTTCTATTTTGTTTTAAAGTGTGATTTTGATATTCTATTCTTAAAGGACTATCTATAGCGCCACCTGCGCCACCTTTAAAGTCAGAGCCAACAGTATAATTTAAATCAGTTGGTGGTGTTGGTTTATCTATAAAATTACCATACACAACTCTATTTGCGCATATTTCTTGAGATAAAGCTCTTACAGGTACTTGATCATAAACTCTTAAAAGTTCAGACTCTTGTAGTGTTTTAAATGGTTTTGAGCCTCTATAATTGTATAAGAAAAATAATTGATTATTATCTACCCATTCAGAGTTTTGTATAGTATAAGCAACTCTTAATACGTTTTCGTTTGATTGTTTGTATATTATATCTATTTCTTTTACTTTAAACTTGTCATTTATATCTTTAAATAATATATTCTGTTGATTAACAAAATCCATAGGTGAAGGTATGGAGATTCTTACGTTGTTTATTTTATTTTCCATAATGTAGTTTTCACTACTTTGGTAAGTTTTAATTTCATCCTCTCCTTTAAAATAACCATCTTGCATAGGAACAAAACACTCTTGAGTAAAAGGAGATATTAAAGAATATTCATTATCATCAAATTTAAATCTATAAGCAAATCTAATAAATTTATCTTTCATAAACTCAGAGTCGCCATCATAAGTTGAGTCATAAAATGGGTTATAACTAGTAGCATCAGGAAGTTTTTCGTTAAAAACATCTTGCATACCTGCAATATTTTGAATAGTCAAAGTTATTGCTACTGGATTAGAAGCTAAAGAACCTTCTAGCCATACTATTTCTCCGTTGGTATAACCACTGCCTGTGTTGTTTATATTCAAAGAGGAAGGGTTACCATATACATCTGTTGCTACAACATTAAATGACAAACCTTCACCACTAGTAGCAGCTCCATTTACGCCAACAGCAGCCCAATTGTTAGGTCTATTTACATAATCTGCTCTTTGACCACTAGGGCCATCAACATAAGAATTTATGCTGTAATTTGTTATTGGAGAGTGTATTAAAGATATTGGTTCAAAAGGATAATATTTAGCAACAGAAATATGATCTTCATTATAATAATAACTAGAGTTATCTTGTGCTTTATTAACGTTTATTTTTCTAGGTTGATTTCTATTATCAGTCCAAAATAACAAACCTTCTACTATGTTAACACCAGTTATAATATGTGTAGTAGAAAAATTTAACCAATTTCCACTTACTAATATATTAGATTGTAAAGTGTTAGTATTGTATAAAGCTATATAATGCTTTGATTCTGTGTTAGCAAAGTTTGATAAATTGTCTACAGAATTATCAGTATAATTTGTTAAAAATACAACTATATTATTAGTTAACACATCTGAAATACAACCTATTATTGTTAAGTTGTTTTCAGAAACTCCAAAATCTGATATTTTAAAATTACCAAGAACATTTTCTAATGATCCAACACCATCTCCTTCTGATCTACTTATACCTATGTTAGTTGCGGTTCTATAGGTTCCGGGTTGTACTAATCTAGAATCTAGATCTTGATTCATTCTAGAGTCAGTAAATGTATTTCTTGATTCAGCCATTTAATTTAGTGTTTAATCCATTTAGATTTACCTCTCATTTGCTGTATGAAAGTATCAAGCTTTATATTACTTAATCTTATTTTAGCATTTCTTAACTTAGCGCTTCTATCTCTTTTAAAACGCTGCACTAGATATTCTGGAACGTTAGATCTTGTAGATAATATAGAATAAGCTATATGCATGTACATTGCTTCTTCTATCATTTTTGGAATTCTACTAGTTCCATCATAAGCTAATCCATCAGAAACGTAGTCTAGTATAATCATTTGACCTTTAAGATTACTACTAAACATAAATTTGCCTTCTCTTTCAGATATTGTAAACCATCCATTACCTTGAGTTGTAACAGGGTTTAAACCATATCTTTGGCCATAAGAGTAATTCCACCAATCTTGCTGGTATATATTAGCATTACTATTGAAGCCTGCTTCATTTGGGTTTAAACCTATAATGTTTGTATCATTAGCTTTCTGCCATCTTTTCCAAGTCTCAGACTCATCAGCTTGTATCATTTGCCCGTGTTCTCCATGTGTTGGTAATCCTTCACTATCTTGTACAGGGACTTCCAATGGATTACTTGTTAAATTTTGTGCTGGATGTATTGGGTGTTTAACACCTGAACCATCAACTCTATATACGCCTACATAATTAACGTAGTCTTGTGGTATCACAGACGTGTTAGAAGGGCTTATGTCTAATTCTATAGAGTTTACAGATTTTAAAGTATCATAACTAAATTCTTGTAATCCTCTTTTAGCATGAAACATAACGTCAGTTCTTCTTACGTTGGCTATTATCTTACCAGCACCAACATATCCAACTAAGAAATTTGTAATTACCTCTTCTAGAGTTATGTAAGAATAACTACCATAATTACTCCATATACTAGGATTTTTTAATTGTACTTTTATTCTAGGGTTTACTGCACCATCAATACTAGGGCTAAAATCTATTTTTTGACTACCTACATTTGGGTCGAATTCGGTCCAGTTAGGGTTACTGTTTATAGAGTATTTGCTAACGTCTAGTCTTACAAAAGTAGTAGGATCGGCAGATGTGTTTACAGCTACATAATAATTAGGTGGACCCGATGGATTACCACCTCCATCATCGTGAAGTTCTATATCTCCTTTATAAGCAACAAAAGAAGTTCCTGATGCGGATGCAACATAGTATTCAGAACCCGTGTAGTATTTTGCGTTAGTTTCAGTTATTAAGCCCATTTATTATGATTTTTCGTTTTGTTCATCTTGTTGTGAAAGAGCAGACGCTGCTTGTACAACACTAGGATCTCTTATTATTATACCAGAGTACATTAGTATATTTAATATTACACTTACTTGTTCTGACGCATCTAGCTCAAACTGTACTGATCCTGTTGTTGGATTAGCGCTTGAATCAGCAGCACCTTGGTAAACATAACCACCAGTTGTAGCATTTACAGTATATGCCCAAACTGGAGGCTTAGGTTTTCTAACGTAATAAGTTGGTAAATTTTGTGTAATTGTATTTGGAAAAACTTTTATTCTAGTTGGTGCTGATTGAACAAAAGCTCCATCAGGACTGTTTGTACCATAAGCATAGAAAGCTGGATACTGTTCAGTAGGTCTAGTTAATTGTGATTTGTAAGCTAACAGATATTCGTTTCTTTGCATTTCTTGCAATGATTTGTCTTTATATGATATTGTGCCTAATCTGTGTAAATCACTGGGTAGTGTGTATGTTCCACCATTAGTTGGCGGATTATTTGGATCAGGTACAGCTATATAAGTTGAATCACCATTTGTTTCAAAAATACTTATTTTCTGTTCAAGCTGTTTTTGTCGATTAGCATATTCATTGTCTGTTTGAGGAATTCTCAACATCTGATTTAAGTCTTCAAAATATTGTTCAAATATTTCAAGTTGAACCTGTTCAGCAACTTTATTAAACTCAGCTGGGGTTAAAAAACCTCTTTGTTCTTTGTTTAATATATATAAGACAGTTCTGTATACTACATTTACATCTACCATTTTTAGTATTTATTTAAATAAAAAAGGCGGCCGCATAGCCGCCTTTATTATAATCACTTGTTATTTATATTTTTTCTGTATAGATTTATAAACATCTATACCTTCATCTGTTTTAAACCACGCGGCCATAGCTGAATACGGGTTTTCATCAAAAGGAATATTCATAAGCTTTTTATCATTAGATCCCCAAGAAAAAGTTCTTTGATCTTGAGAAAGTTTAATGATTCCAGCTTCTGCAGCTTTTATAGCAAAGTTTCTAAGTTCTACATTTTCATCATTAGCAAGCTCTAAGAACAACTCTGGTTGGTTTTGAGCAAATAATAATAAATCTCTTTTAAGTTCTTTAGAACTCATCTTAGACACGCTAGAGCCTTCTTCAACTCTTAATATAGCTTCAGCTTTATCAACATCTATTTCATAAGCTAAATTCATAGCAACTAATGAGTTTTCTAAATCTTGTAAGTCATCTTTAGCTACTTCAACAGCATCAAACTCGTTGTAATGTTTATTTTTACTAGGATGATATAATGAAAGCAGTTTTTGAAGTTGTGACTTTTCTTTAGGTACTGATATAGTGCCGTTTTCAAAAACTATATGCTCTAAAGTTACAGGTCCTTTCTGTTCATCAACAAAAATAGACTTTTGATTAGTAGCATATCTAATTTCTCTATTATAACCTTTTTCTGGATCATACCACATTAGCGGATGTCTAGAAGTGTGTCTAGACGCTAATTTATAAGTTAAAGGTTCCTTATCAAAGGTTAAATAATAATTTCTATCTTTATACTCCCAAGTATCTTTTTTTACTTCTGGAGTCACCTCGGCTTTAGCCACAGGCTTTTTCTTTTCTTTTGTTTCCATAATATAATATAATATAATAATTAATAAAGACCCCGCCGAAGCGGGATCTTATTATTGTGATGTATTAGCCTACGCTAGCAACGACTAGAGATAAGTCTAATATTTGTCTTTGAGGCTTAAAATCAAAGTCATTAATAATGGCTTTGTTCATAGCTTGAACATCTGCTTGTACAAAATGTGTAGCAGCATCATCTTTGTCCCAACCAGTAGGTACGATAACACAAGCACTAGAATCTCCAACGTATAAAACGTTTATTTTTCCTAAAGTGGCAGCTGCAGCATCAAGTTTAATTGATTTTATATTCTCAGCACATAAAGCGTCAAACGCTCCACTAGCTTTGTTTAATTGAATGTATCTCATAATTTCTAATCTTTAAATGTTAATAATTATACAGTTGACTTAAATAACACGAAGTTATTAGCAGCTTGTGTTACTAAACATCTTTCAGTTAAGAAATGTACTTCCATAGCATCAAGATCAGAAGTGAAAGCACCACCGACAGAACCAGTAATCCAAGACTTCATTCTACGATCATCAGCTTCAGACGCTCTATATCTTACGTGTAAGAAAGGTCTTCTGATGTTAGATCCTAACATTTGATCATAAACAGTAGTAGTACCAGCAGGAACCATAACACCATCAATATCAGATGTTAAACCTCTAGTAGTAGCATCGTTTAAGTATTTCCAGTCAGTTTTGTAGAAGTCATAAGAACCTCTTCTAAACCCTGCAAATCCAAAGTTAAGTGCCATTTCAGCTTCGTTATCAAATAAACCGTAAGAAGCAGCTTGAGTAGAAGCATAACCTCCACCAGCTTGAGCAGCAATCATATCATCAAAATCAAGAGCAGTAGCTCTGTTTAAGAATAACATGTTCTCTTCAATAGCTCCTTGCTTGTCTAATTGCTTAAGTATAGCATCAAAATCACTTAATGCACCAGCTCCAGGAGCAGCAGCACCAGCAAAGTTATTCCATACATTACCTCTATCTTCGATAGCAGCAAATAAACCTTGAGTACCTTTTGGCTTAACAGCAGTTGTAAAACCTCCAGTTGCGCCCATGTCAGCAACAGCAGCTGAAGTAGCAGTAGCTAATTCACCTTCAACAGACATCATTTCAAGATAATCTTCAAATCTTAATCTAGTTTCAGACTCAGCTTTTAAATACCATAAGTATCCATTAGAACCATCTTCAGTAGCTATTTCAATCCAACCAATTTGAGCAGCATCAGAACCTGATACTTCAAATTTATCTTTCATGATAATTGGTGAATTATTAAAAGTTTGAGGAACTGGGCTAATTGAACCAACCATTCCGGTAGTACCTTTAGCAAATTCAGAACCATAAACAAATAACTTAACTGTAGTACCTAATCCAGATAGATTAGTTGCAGTATATGGTAAAGCAATAATGTCTTGACCAGATGTAGACTTAACTAAACATTTTACTGTATTAAATCCATCAGAAACAACAATAGTTTGATTAGCTCTTACAGCGTTGTTTTCGCCAGTTTTGATAGTTAATTTATCATCTTGGTCACTAATTACTTCATCATAAGCAATGTGTAATCTATTTTGCTCAACCCAAATAACTTGATCAGAAGTCATTGGCATTTCAGCTCCTACCATTCTCAAGAAACCAGATAAAGTTCTGTTTCCGTATCTTTCTACTTCCGATTCGTATAATTCAGGTAGGTACTGTTGTAACCACTGAGTAAATTCAGCTTTACCACCTGAAACACCGTCGTTTTGGAAGTTTATATAATTTGTCGGTTGCGCAACCTTTTGAGGCATTGGCGTAATCGACGCGGGGAAAGCCCCATTTGTTTCAAATCCCATGATTTTTTTGTTTTAAGTTTTATTTTTGTTTTGTTTTTATTTTTAACTTAGAACTGTCAACACCACTTATTGCTCTTACTTTTATGCCATTAACAAATACGCTTCCGTTGTTAGTTGGTCTTTCGTCTAAAGTTATATTTTTAGATTTAGCAGACATTTCTTTAACCGCGTCAGCTTTGCCTTGTTCATAAAAGTGATTTACAAGTTTATCCGTGTTGTTGGCAGCATAAAGAGCTTTGTGATACTTTTTATAATCAGTGATTTCTCCGTTTTTATCTAAGAACTTCTTAACAAAATTACCGAGGTCAGCTTGATCTTGAGCCACACTTTCAGAATTATTAATATTGTATTTAAACTTTTTTTCACCTACGTTAAAATCAAAACCTTCAAAGTTATCGTTTTTGAAAAAATTATCAGTACCATTAGTAAACCTGTTGTATTTTTCTTTCTGTGCTGTTTGTTCGTTGTTATATCTATTGAAGAAGTCTGTTGCTTTTTGTTGTTCTTTAGTAGCGCCCGGTCTCAACTTGATCTCGTCGTAATACTTACTTTTAGAATCTTCCAAAAAATTATAGGCTTCAGCAATCTCGTCTTTCAAAGCGACTTTTTTCTTTCTAATGTCTCGCTCTGATTCCTCATCTTCATCCCAAGCAAAGTTGTCTTCTATTAAAAATCCAACTTCCTCTGAGTCTAAATGAGGTTTAGTCTTTTTGTAGTACTCTCTTAGTATTTCTTCATTATCATACTTAGAGTAGTCTTTATTTAAATCAACATAATCGTTTAAAGTACCACCAGTATCTTCCATAAAACTTAAAAGTTTTTTTATGTTTTCGGGTACTTTTATTGTTGGTTCAGCAGGTTCTTCAACCTTGTCTTTTTTAACAATTTTCTCATCTGTTACTTCATTTATAACAGTTACTTCTTCTTTAGCTTCTACTTTTTCTTCGATCTTTTCTTCAGTTTGCTGAACCTCTGGTTTGGGTACTTCAACTTCTTGAATACTTTCGGTAGGTTCTTCTGTAGGTATACCCATTGCGCTTGGCTCTGTATTGGCATCTTCTTCTTTTTTTGTTAAATCAACTTTAGCTGTTTCTTGCTTTTGTGTTAATTTTTTAGGTTTACTTTTAATTTTAAATTCACCTTGTTGAAGGGTACCGTCAGGAGCCTCCTTTGTTTCTGATTTTTCTTTTGACATAATATAATATAATAGTTAATGTAAAATTACTGAGGTCCAAACTCTTCTAATCCAAATCCACCTAAATTATCGTTACCTGACGATTCAAAGTTTATTGGAGTGCCATCGTTTTTCCTCTGTGAGATCATCTCACTTTGTTGACTTGCTTGAAGCTTAGTTCTATTGTCTTTTCTATCTTCAATTTCTTTTTCTTTAGCAGCTTTGTTACCACTCTGAGCTTTAGCTAACTGCATGTTATAATTAAACTCTTCAGCCATTAACTGCTTTTTAATTTGAGCTTCCATCTGCATTCTTTGTATTTCAAACTGAGACTTACCTTGCTCTAACTGGATAGAAGTTTCTGCTAAAGCTTGTTGCTTTTGCACTTCTGCCATAGCTGTTCTTTCTGCGGTTTCTGATTGAGCCTGTCCTTGAGCAGCAATATTAGCTTGTTGTAATTGTTGATCTTTCTTTTGCTTTTGCTTTCTTCGTTTTTTAAGTAGTTCGTTAGCTAGTTTTAAATTACTAACTTGTCTTATATCTATAGCATCCTCTAAGTCTATTGACTGAGTCTGTAAAGATACTTGAATATTTTGTTCTAACTGAGCTTTATCTTCTTCGTCTGGCTCTAACTCAATAAATATACCAAAATCTCTTAATTGAGAATTCGATGTTTCCATTAACGTTGCAACATTGTAAGTACTTATACTTTGTTCTAAAGCCATTTTAGTTATAGGAAACTGTAAAGCATCATTTACTCTTAAAGATATATTTTCGCAAGTTTTAAGAGTTAAAAACAAACCACCTTGCATGATGTGCCTTGTAGCTACATTTGAATTAGCAGCTGCTAGCTTCTGCAAACCAACTAGTGAGTCAGAGTTAGGCATTGAACCGTCTCTAGCTTCATTAAGACCTGTTACATCTCTTATTAATTGAAGATAATATTGATAAGTAGATATAAGTGATTGTATTTTAGCACCACCTGAACTAGATTGTAATTCTTGAATAGGAACTTTACCGGGATTTCCTGCACCATCCTGAGTCATAGATCTACCTACAATAGAACCCGTTTGGAAATACATATTTAAAGCTTCTGCTGGATTATAGTTTGTTCCATTACCTAAGTCTACCTCAGCTAAACCATCCATGTCTAAATAAACACCATCTGGTACCATTCTAGACATTACCTGCTGCAGTTTTAAGTGTGTTACCTGTATCATATCTGCAAAACCTGTTATACGAGAAACAAGAGATTCAATTCTGCCTTTGTACATTCTCGGAGCAACTATGTTGTAACTCATATTTACTTTTGTAGAGTCTGACTCTGGTCTTGTCATGTTTTCTGAAAGTCCCCACTCAAGCATCATAGGGTGTCCTAAAACTTTTGCACCGCTAAACAATACTTCTATTGTTCTAGCTACTTTAGAAAAACCTTTTGCATCTTCTGGAGCAATAAAAGTATCCATTTTTTCTAAAGCTTTTTCAAGACCGTTAGGGCCTTCTTTTATTTTAAACACTTGATCAACAAAAGTTTTATACTCAAAGAATAATACTTGAACAGTATTATCGTCGTACCTTCCGTTCCAGTCTCTAAGATATTCCTGATTACCTTGGTATTTTTCTAATGTAGAAACCTCTTCTTGTGTTAAGTTTGGAAACTTTTTCTTAACTTCTGGTATTGTTAAGTTTTTAACCTCTCCAACGTACCACAAATCTTGAAAATTAGGATCATCAGTATAAGAGTAAACTATAGAAGCTGGGTCAACATATTCAACAGTTATTCCTTGAGACAAATTAAAAGAAGTTTTAACACATGATATACCTAACACTGTTAAATCGTAGTTTAATCTTTTTCTAACTAAATCATATTTGTTTTTGTCTAAAACATAATCTATTAATTCTTCTTGAGCTGTTTCTATAGATTGCTTATAATTTAATTGCATATGAGCTGGTAGCTCATCTAATGTTTCTGGGGTGTTATCACCTGTTTGACTTAAAGATATATTAACTCCAAACGTATCTTGCACAGCAGCTATATATTCTTTTTGTTCAATATCTTGTATTATTCTCTGTGCGTATTGAGTTCTTTTCTTAAGAGACTCAGGATCTTGAGCCATTGTTTTTACTTCATAACTCCGCTGTGACATACCGTTAACAACTATGTCTACAAATTTAGATATTATAGGCACTGGCTTCCAGTCTAAATTTAAATAGGATAAATCGCCATTTATAGCTAATTCATCTTTATATTTTTGTACAGGTTGCTCGCCTCTAGCATAAAGTTTTAAAGTGTGAAACCATGTATAGTTAGTTTGAAACTTGTATCCAGTTCCTCTAAAGTTTCTAAACCATTCACCCTCTACAGCTCTACCGACTGCTTCCCCATACTCTTGAGTAGCTTTTTCTTCAGCTGGAACTACTTGATCCGGAAAAGTACTATTACTATTAGTGTAAATCTGCATTTATTTATTTATTTTTGATAATGTACCAGAGTTATCGTAAGTTTTAAAATTTAATTTCATATCATTACTCTTTCTAAACGGTACAGGTCTATACTTATTTTTATTGCAAGCCATTATAGCTAAACCAGAACTTATAGAAGCATCATGTTTTGTTCTATTGTTTATGTTAAAAATAGCCCAATCTTCTAATGTTTTTTGAAAATAAACATCTCCATATCCTGTTTCTAATCTACCCACTTTCTCTTCAATATAAGCTTCTATCGCAGCAGCGTGTGCTTGCTTAATATCTTCACTTGAGTTTGGTATTCCACCTATTTCTTTTTCAGTAGTAGATAATTTGTTAAATAATTTATCTGGTCTGTTTATTGAAAAACCTCTATAACCTCTACGTTTAAAATAATATAATAACCTTGGTTTATTATTTTCAGCAAGTATAGGCATGCCGTAAAATATACAAGCCATTAAAACATCTTCAAAAAATATTTCAGCTGTTTGAGGTCTTGATATATATTCTAAAAAGAAATGATTAGGAGGAGAGTCTTCCATTGAAAATTTTGTTAATCCATGAAGTGCTCCTTTAGAGCCGCGACCATCAACAGTACCGCTAATGTCGTAAGAGTCACAGCCAAAAGCTCCAATGTGCTCGTTACCAGGGTATTTAGTTCCATTTCTTAATATAACATTGTTTTGTAAATCTTTATTAGGTATCCAGGTTATATTAAACCTACCTTTACTGTTTGGATTAAACTCAACTTGAGTATCTTTAATTCCATTAATCCATTGAAAGTTACCACAGCTTACAACTTTATTTAAGTTCATCTCTTGATTGTAATCTATTTGCTCATATATTTTTACAAGATTAAACAAGCTATCTTTAGCTTCATCCCTAAAAGCATGAGCTTCTGATCTTGGAAACTGTCTATAATATTCATTTAAACTGTCTTGATCACTTTTTAATCCTTCAACTTCATTTTCCCAGTGCTCGATAACTCCTGTTGTAATTTCAACACCATCAATTCCTTTGACTTTATGTTTGCTTCCAAAGAAGACAGGTAGTCCATGAGTATTGATGAATCCTTCATAGTTCCATTCCATAGGTATGAACAAACTGTAGAGTCCAGAAGATGTTTGTCCGTTTCTATTTCTTTTAGTAATGTCAGAATTATAGTATAGTTTTTTGAAATTGTTTCCACCCTTATCTAAAGCATTTGAAGTTGAGCCCATCATACATTTACCTACAATTTTAGAACCAAGACGTAATGTAGTTTTTGTAACTCTCCAGTTATTTAATATATTATCAGGTCTTTCCCATTTACCACTTTCATCATGAGCTAATATTTTTAGCTTTTCTCCATCATAAGAGTTATCACCTGTGTTTTTCCAGTCAATAGTTGTATCAAGTCCGTCTAGTTCTCTTAGCTGTTCATTCGACTCAAGCTTCCTTCTAGTAAGCTTTGATGCTGGAACACGATATGCCAATTCAGTCTTCGGCCTGTCCATACCATCTTGAATGGGTTTAAAAAAGAACGGGTAGTTGACTGATATAGGCACAACTTTATCTGTAAACATTTTTTTAGCATCTGCTCCTGATTTAGAAAGTATTCCAAATCTTGAATCTGAAGATATTGTTGCTTGGTTAACAAGTTCTGCCGAGGACATAAATGAAAATCCAGATCTTCTGTTTTTAAGATAACACATGCCGTAACATCTATTATCTGCTTTACATGCTTCCCAGAATATATAGAATAATCTATTTGCTTCTCTAAAGTCTGGTGCTCCAACATCAATCTTTGACCATTGCAAGTACATGTAATGAGTGCCAGTAATGTAAGTAGGAGTACCATTGTTATAAAAGAAAAATCCTTGTTCTCGTCTAGTAAACTCATTGTCAATATAATCGTACCATTTTTCTTTAAAATCTGATGGGTATTCCTCCCAGTCAAATCTGCTTTTAATTCTACTTAATTCTTTTGGATACTCTGCTTTTTCCCAGTACTGTTCCGCTTTTTCTTTATTTCGTTTAAACGGTTCATCTGTTGCTGGTAAAGCAATCCTGAGATTTTGTATTTCAATGATTTGTCCAATTTTTCCAGTTTTACTTATTACTATAAAATCATAATCAGAGTTATAGCCATACTCCCATTTTTTAAATCTATTGTTTTTAGCTAATACTTTAGGATTTACAACGTCCTTAATTTCTTTTGAAAGTGTTTGCTCGTAGGTCACTTGCTTCTCCCTTCTGCAAACTTAAACACTCTTTCTTTTTTTTCTTCTTTAGGTTTACCACTCAATAAAGATTCTTCTTCTTCTATTCTATTTAGTATTTCAAATGCATCAAATATAGCAAGCTTTTTTGTAGCTGCCGCATTTTTAAGTCTATCGGCAGTAACATCTTCACCAGTATCAACTATAGGTTCTTTAGCTACTTTTATCAATTCATTAACCGCTAGTTGCCCAGCTTGGATTATACTCTTCTTCGTTTCCTTTATATTCATGCGTTAAAGCTATATCATTTGATTTCATACAATATAAACGTTCATCACCTATTATAAACTCAAATTCAGAATTAGGTGTAAACGTTATTAATGCTCCAGGTGTTATTCCTACAGCTTCTAAAGAACTATTAGAATATTTTAATATTCCAGTATTAAACTGTTCTTTATTGTTTATTAAAATGTCTTTATTTAATATTGGTTTTACAAAGCAATAATCTAAGTGGCTTTTGTCATTGTACAAGTATATTTGACTAGGTGAGCAAAAGTATAGGTTATCTTTAAAAAAAGTAGCGCCATTACGCTCTCTGCCTTTTTGATCATACCATCTTCTAAATATATTATGATGTATATATACTACATCTCCAACTGATACGCCAGTATCAAAAGCGGCAGGCGTAGAAACAACTACCGCTTTCTTACTAACAAATTTATGATCTTCAATACTGGTATTAATAATAAGTGTTTTATTATCAACTTTTTTAATATTATTATACCTTTGTTTAAAAGGTTTAACAATAAAATTGTATAAAGATTTCATTAATAATTTAAATCGTACTCTACTGAAACAGACATATTACTATTAAATTTTTTCCAAGGTAATACTTCACTGTTTTTACTTATAAATATGTTGTAAGAACTATCTTCATTATCAAACATTATATCAGTTATAACGTGACCACCATAAACTTCTTGACCAGTAGAATAGTGCATAGCATCATTCTTGTAATCAGATCCAATACTTATTTTTCTGATTATCTTAGACATTATTTTACTGTTTGTAAAGTTTCTATTGGTGTTAACTCACCGTTTTCTAAGTTAATATTAACGGATCCGTATTTTTTTTCTAATTTAGCTTTTTGATCTTCTAAACCTTCGTTTAATAAACCTACTTCATGAAGTAAGGAGTGTTTTCTAGTTTCTAAAGATCCAATACTAGTTATTAAATCGTTTAATTTTTTATGTGGTTCAACTAAATCTTGTAATTCTTTTTTAGTTATTTTTTTTGCTTTTGCCATTTTATTTGATTTTATTTGATTTTATTGTTTGTTTTGTTGTTTTAAAATATTGCTACACAGTCTGTGCCAACTTTTAATTTAGTAGCTAACATAGGTGTTGTATTACCTACAACTGTACCTGGCTGTACGTTTTTAAATACAACGTCCTCACCAGCTTCTGTTGTAATAGTAATATCCTGTTCTGTAGAGTTACCACTATATATTACAACGCCTCTATCTTCAGTGTTAGCTATTCTACCTGTTCCAGCTGTTAAAGCAACGGCATCATGACCAAACATCCTTGGTTGAGCCATCATATTTCCTTGTAAACCGTCCATTTTTATTTATTTATTTTTGTTATTTTTTCAGCACCACGACTTCCGAAGTATGCTACGTATACTGTTACCAGCAATGTTTTTAATAAACTTATCCAAGCATCATCTACGTTAAACTGCATATGAAAAGAATCAACAGCCATCATAAATACTGACGATGCGGTTAAGAATACTAGAGCTAAAGGTCTTGTGTTTTTACTAAGCCAAGAATCTGATTTCATATCAGATCTCCACCTACTAGAAACTTCTTTCATTTCAGCTATATCTTGTTCTATAAGCTTCATAGCTTGCTCTTTGTCAATTGCCTTAATCTTATTATCACTTGATATAATATTTTTTACAACACCCAGCGTTCCTTGATTAGGTAACACGTCTCCTATTGCATTTAATACCTTAGGTGCCTTAGCGGCTAAGAAAGCTCCTATTTTAGTTTCTTTAAAAGAT
>Ga0209336_10000496_pt1 | contig 20269 bp, 22 predicted proteins | sample LinPmetageLP32_FD_184042 | JGI IMG/M metagenome (GOLD analysis project Ga0209336, IMG submission 184042) | Marine viral communities from the Pacific Ocean - LP-32 (SPAdes) (version 2) | ecosystem: Environmental > Aquatic > Marine > Oceanic | place: Pacific Ocean | collected 2009-08-23 | reverse complement strand
ATTGTAAGATTGCTGATGTTGGGCTAAGATAATCAAGACTAAATAGAGGATCACCTTAAATGAACATTGGAAATGCAATGCTGGATGTTCAGGCTAACGAGCCTACTTTGAAAGAAGATTCTATAAAGAATGATATAAAAGAAGAAATAAGGCGCGATGTGTATACCACTGAGCAAGAAGCTCAAGCTAGAGCTAAAGATATTGGGTGCGTTGGTTCACACTCGCATGATGAGGATGGCAACAAAGTATATATGCCATGTAAAAGTCACGAAGAATATAGACTAGCTACTGGTACAGATGTAAAAAGCCAATATATTGAATTTAAGTCAGAAATAAAAGCCTATCAAGACGATGATGAAGATAGAGAAGAATATGGTCGTTTTGAAGGATATGCCTCTGTATTTGAAAACACAGACTTAGGCAATGATGTTATCAAGACAGGCGCATTTAAAAAGAGCCTCAGAAAACGTGGCAAAAAAGGCGTGAAACTTCTATATCAACACAAAAGTGATATGCCTATTGGTGTATTTGACTCAATCAAAGAAGATGATAACGGCTTGTATGTAAAGGGCAGATTAGCTCTAAAATCTACAGCGGGTCGTGATGCATACGAATTATTAAAAATGGGCGCTTTAGATGGAATGTCTATCGGCTTTAGAGCAGACCCACAATCAATAACATACGACAAGCGTTCTAAAAAAAGAATGATTGGCGAGGTAGATTTAATGGAGATTAGTCTAGTGACTTTTCCGATGAACCCGAAAGCTACGGTGATGTCGGTGAAGGGCGAGGCTGTTTCTATTAGAGAATGGGAAAATGGAATGCGAGATGCCTTCAATTTAAGCCGTTCAGAAGCGAAGATGGCGGCAAAAGCTGTTCATCATGTATTTGAGGAAAAATCTAATAGCGAGAGGCTACAGGATATGGAATCAAAGACAGAACTGGTAGATGCCATCAAAAACTTAACTTTAACCCTAAAAAACATCTAACACAGGAGTACATGAAAATGGCTGAAGATGTGAAAGAGGTTATGTCAGAATTCGGAAAGGCTTTTGAATCATTCAAAGAAGCTAATGACGAAAAACTGGCTCGCCTAGAAAAAGGTTTAGGTGAAGATGCATTGTTGAACGATAAGTTAGCCAAGATTGAAAGTAAACTTGACTCGCTTGAGGACATCAACGCATCAATCACACAAACCAAAGCGCAACAAGAAGGTGTTGCTGAGAAAGTAGAGAAATTAGAAACGGTCATGTCACGACCTAATTCTGGTTACGATGCTAAATCAGTAGATGATACTTGTGTTGCATTTGAAACATATTGTCGTAAAGGCTTACAGTCTTTAACCGATATGGAAAAGAAAGCACTGACTGTTAGTAATGACAGCACAGGCGGATATCTAGCACCACCAGAGTATGTGAGAGAGTTACTAAAAACTGTAACTGAAGTTTCACCTATTCGTAGTATTGCTAGACTTCGTACAACTGGTCAGCGTTCAATCCAAGTACCTAAGAGAACTGCACAGTTTGCCGCACAATGGGTAGCTGAAAGTGGAACTCGTAGTGAAACTACTGGATGGAATGTAGGACTTGAAGAAATACCAGCGCATGAAAGTTATGCATTAGTTGATATTTCAGAACAAGACCTAGAAGATTCAGTGTTTGATCTTGAGGCAGAAATGCAGTCAGAATTTGCAGAGCAATTTGCAAAAGCTGAAGGTACTGCATTCGTATCAGGTAACGCAGTAGGTAAACCAGAAGGCTTCATGACTAACAGTGATGTTGGTGAAGTAGTATCAGGTCATGCATCTACTATATTAGCTGATGGTCTTATCTCGTTAGTACACGGCATTAAGTCTGAGTACGCTAAAAATGGTACGTTCGTATTCAATAGAACTACTCTTGCAAGTGTTCGCAAACTTAAAGATACGGCTGGTCAGTATGTATTCCAAGCTGGAATGATGCTCACTGGTGGTGTTACTAACACTGTATTAGGATATCCGTATGTTGAAGCAACTGATATGCCATCTGAAGGTAGCAATACCTATCCAGTAGCATTTGGTGACTTTAGACGTGCCTACATGATTGTAGACAGGGTATCTATGGCGGTTTTACGCGATCCATTCACACAAGCTACAACTGGTAATGTAAGATACATTGCTCGCCGTAGAGTTGGTGGTCAAGTGGTTCAGGCGGAAGCTATCGTTAAACAAAAATGTTCAACATAAGGAATAGGTGATATATGAAAGATTTATCCAATAACCTAACTATTGCGAACAGTCTAATCAACGCTGTTAAAACTGCGGCGGCAAATGGAACTGGAGTTGACCTACAAGGTTACGAAAGTGCATTAGCTGTAGTTTCTGTCGGTGCTGAAGGCGATACTTTAGCCGCAAACCTTAACTTCCAAATCTCATTAGAGCATAGTGATGACGATTCAACTTACACCGATTGTGTGCAAGCTGATATTGTTGATGGCACTATTGCCGCTAATGGTATTTGGTTAATACTTGACGGTACTGGTACTGCGGGCGTGGGCGGAAACCCTCACACTTCAGGTGGTACATGGCAAGTAGGTTATGTAGGTGGCAAACGGTATGTCAGACTTGTAATCGCTAAAACTGGAACTCACTCAACTGGTACATCCATAAGTGGGCTTATAGTTAGAGGGGATGCTAGACATAGCACAGATAATGATAACGTTATTCATAACGTATAGTCATTAGTCACATTGAGTGGGATAGCTTCGGCTATCCCTACTCTTAATTTGAGAGGTAAGCCAAATGGCTAACAAACAGTATAAAATAGTAGTACCAAAAGTAGGCTCAAACAACGTAAATGGTACTGATGCGAAACTTTATAAGTTAGATGAAATTGTTGATGCTACTGAAGCATGGCAAGAAGAAATAATGAATACATTTGTTGCTAATGGGTGGGCTATGGAAACTAAGGTTGAAGCTACAGCCGATGTTGAGCAAGCAGAACCAGTAAGAGCAAGAAATGATAAGGGTCACTATAAAAAAGATGACCCAAATACACCAGATATAAATGAAGCCTACAAAGGTGGTAAAGCACCTAAAGCAACCAAGAGAACCACCAAAAAGAAAACAAAAGCAAAAGCCTAGTTTCGGTGGTATGATTTATTTAGCAGATGCAATATGGTAGATACCATGCTAATTATAGGAATAGGTATTCATGAGCGCGGGTTATCATCATTTTGTAATAGAACAAGGGGCAACATTCGGACAGGTTCTTACGCTTAAAGATTCAAGCGGAACTGTTGTCAATCTAACTGGCTATAGTGCGGCAGAGATGGATTTGAGAGAAAATCCTGAATCATCAACCGTAGTAGCAACTCTAACAACTGGAAATAGTCGTGTCGCATTAGGCGGTTCAGCGGGTACAGTGACGCTATCAATAACGGCGGCAGACACAGCTAACCTTGCTGTTGGCGATGGTCATTATGATTTAGAAATTACAACTGGTTCTAATGTGTATCGTATTCTTGAAGGCACATATAGTATTAGAAGGAATTTGAGTCGGTGAGCGGCACAGACAGCATAACAGTAAGCAACAGTAATACAGTTAGTACCGTTACTGTAACTGATGCTTCTAATATTTCAGTAGTCACAGTAGGTACACAGGGATTAGCTGGGGCAAACACTCTATTGAATAGAGATGTAAATGACTCAACGGCTGGTACAAATGGCTCATTAGTCGTATATGACCATGACAATTTAGAGTGGATTGACAGTCAATCAAGCAGAGCGCAATCATCAATAGTCAAAGTATATAATCTTTTATTCACCAGTGGCGGGGCAACCGTTACAGGAACACTTGATGAAGATAACTTAGGCTCAAACAGCAATACTAAACTTGCCACACAACAATCAATAAAAGCGTATGTAGACGCACAAGTAACTGCTCAAGATATGGATTTCAAAGGCGATAGTGGCGGTTCTTTATCCATAGACCTAGATAGTGAACTGTTTATCATAGCGGGCGGTACAGGCATTACTACAGTCGGTGACACTAACACTGTCACAGTGAACATAGATTCAACTGTAGCGACACTGACAGGCTCTCAGACACTAACCAACAAGGTATTAACAAGCCCAGACATAAACACACCAGATATAGACGGCGGTACAATAGATGGGGCTACTATAGCAACATCAAATATCACTGTAGGCTCTGGTAAAACATTAAACGTAACAGCGGGTACATTTACTCTTGCTGATAACCAAATATCAGGCGATAAAGTAGAAGGCGGTACGATTGCCGCAATCACAATTACTGATTTAGCTTCAACTACGGTAGATACTACCAATATTGAAGTCACAAACATCAAAGCAAAAGATGGTACAGCGGCGGGTTCAATAGCCAACTCAACAGGTGTTGTTACATTAGCAAGCTCAGTATTAACCACCACAGATATTAATGGTGGCACAATAGACGGTACAAATGTCACAGTAGGTAGTGGTAAGACCCTTGATGTATCAAGCGGCACACTTACATTAGCAAATGACCAAATCAGTGGCGATAAGATTCAAGGCGGTACGGTTGCATCAATGACCATTACGGCTATGACAGGTACACTAGAAACTGCCGCACAACCCAATGTAACCTCATTAGGTACACTCAGCGCCCTAACAGTAGACGATATAGCGTTAGATGCTAAGACATTAACCATGACAGGCTCAAGTGGTGATACGGCAACTGTCGTAGTAGGCACAAATGGAACATTAACCATAACCACAACAGATGCATCAGCGGCGGCGGCTAATATCCAAATCACGGCAGATGGTACAGCAGAACTAGCGGGTACTACCGTAACTTTAGATTCTAGCGGTGGTATAACCTTAGATGCAGATGGCGGTACAATAACATTTGCTGATAATGGCTCATCATTAGGCACAATTACATCTTCTGGGTATACAGGGGCGGTAGTAGGGAACGCCTCTACTGCAACGGCTCTTGCAACTGCTAGAACGATTGGCGGCACAAGTTTTGATGGCACGGCTAATATTGCCGTAGCTCTATCTGCCACTGCAACTGCACTCGCAACCGCAAGAACCATACATGGTGTATCTTTTGATGGAACGGGAAATATTGACCTCAGTGAAGTAATATCAGACACCGTAGGGGCTATGTTCTCGTCTAATACCGAGACAAATATCACTGCGACCTATCAAGACGGTGACAATACTATTGATCTAGTCATAGGTACATTGAACCAAGACACTACAGGCACAGCAGATAATGTAACGGTCACTGCAAACAACTCTACTGACGAAACGGTATATCCAGTATTTGTTGACGGTGCGACAGGTTCTCAAGGCGCTGAAACAGATAGTGGTCTTAGTTATAACCCTAGCTCTGGCAATTTGACTATTGGTGGTGCGCTTATAGCCGCAACCTTAGACATATCGGGTAACGTAGATGTAGATGGCACATTAGAAGCGGATGCTTATACAGTTAATGGCACAGCATTAAATGAATTCATAGCCGATACAGTCGGTGCAATGGTTTCAAGCAATACTGAAACGAATATAACAGTAGCCTATCAAGATGCAGATAACACTTTAGACTTTACAATAGGAACTTTAAATCAGGATACAACTGGATTAGCCGCCACAGCTACGGCTTTAGCCACCGCAAGAAACATAGCTCTTACAGGTGATGTTACGGGTACGGTTTCATTTGATGGTACTGGCAATGTAGCAATATCCTCAACTATCGCCGCAAATAGCGTGGCTTTGGCTACTGATACCACTGGAAATTATGTCGCCACAGTAGCGGGTACAACTAATGAAATAGAAGTAAGTGGATCAGGATCAGAAAACGCGGGCGTAACAATCGGCTTACCAGATAACGTCACAATAGCGGGCAACCTAACTGTTACAGGTGATTATACAGTCAATGGCGATACCACAACGGTTAGCACAGCAACGCTTAGTGTTGAAGATCCATTAATCAAACTGGCGAAAGGTAACGCTGGTGCTGACTCAGTAGATATAGGTATCTATGGGCTATATGACACATCAGGTTCACAAGATTTATATGCGGGTCTATTTAGAGATGCTAATGATTCAGGAAAGTGGAAGCTATTCAAAGACTTGCAACCAGAACCCACGACCACAGTTAATGTATCTGGAACAGGTTATGCAGTCGCTACATTAGTCGCTAATTTAGAAGGGGCGGTAACTGGTAACGCAAGTACAGCCACAACATTGGCAACGGCTCGCACAATCGGTGGTACAAGTTTTGACGGTTCAGCAAATATCGCAGTAGCACTAGCGGCTACAGCAACCGCACTAGCAACGGCTAGGACAATAGGTGGTACGAGCTTTGACGGTACTGGAAATATAGATGTAGCTCTTGCAACCCTAGCAACCAATGTAACGGTATCAGCGAATAACTCAGCTAATGAAACTGTCTATCCATTGTTTGTGGATGGGGCAACTGGAACGCAAGGTGCTGAGACTGATACAGGATTAAACTACAATCCATCAACAGGAATGCTTACTACTGCTGGAGTAACAGCGGCATTAACAGGTAATGCTTCAACCGCAACCACATTAGCCACAGCCCGTACCATAGGCGGCACTTCATTTGATGGGTCTGCGAATATAGCAGTCGCTTTATCAGCCACCGCAACAGCATTAGCTACGGCGCGTACTATTCATGGAGTAAGTTTTGATGGGTCAGCTAACATTGATTTATCAGAGGTTATTTCAGATACCGTCGGTGCAATGTTCTCATCTAATACAGAGAGCGGCATAACGGTAGCCTACCAAGACGCAGATAATACGATTGACCTAACGGTTGGCACATTAAATCAGGACACCACAGGGAACTCAGGAACATTCACCGTAACTGCGAATAATTCCGCAGATGAAACGGTTTACCCTGTATTCGTAGATGGCGCTACAGGCGCACAGGGCGCAGAAACAGACACAGGGCTAACGTACAACCCATCTAGCGGTAATATGGCTATAGCGGGTGAATTATCAGCGGCAACACTTGATATCTCAGGCAATGTAGATATTGATGGTACTTTAGAAGCTGATGCAATCACCGTAAACGGTACAACCCTAGCAGAAACAATCAGTGATACTGTCGGCGCGATGGTATCCAGTAACACGGAAACAAATGTAACTGTCACTTATCAAGACTCTGACAATACCTTAGATTTCGTAGTAGGAACGCTCAACCAAGATACAACTGGAACAGCGGCGATAGCAACCACAGTTACCATTACTGATAACGAAAGCACCAATGAAAGTAATGCCTTAATATTTACGGCTGGCGGTGATGTAGATGGTGGCAATTTAGGGCTAGAAAGTGACGGTACACTAACCTACAACCCTTCAACTGGAAAAGTAACCGCTACAGGCTTTGTAGGCGCTTTAACAGGCAATGCAGACACCGCTACTACCCTTGCAACAGCCAGAACTATACATGGAGTCAGCTTTAACGGGTCAGCGAACATAGACCTATCTGAAGTGATAAGCGATACAGTCGGGGCTATGTTTAGCTCAAATACTGAGACGGGCATAACGGCAACGTATCAGGATGGCGATAACACGATTGACCTAGTGGTCGGTACGCTTAATCAAGACACTACGGGATTAGCGGCAACCGCAACAATTTTAGCAACCGCAAGAACAATCGGTGGCGTTAGCTTTAACGGTAGTGCAAATATTGATCTCTTAGCCGCAGATATTAAGATTGGTGAAGATGATCAGACTAAGATAGATTTTGAAACAGCAAATGAGATTCATTTTTACGCCGATAATGCTGAACAAGTCTATGTAGCAGATGGAATATTCTCGCCACAAACTAATAATGATGTTGATTTAGGTACAAGCAGTACAGAATTCAAAGACCTATTCCTAGACGGTACAGCACACATAGATACCTTAGATGTAGATGCTAACGGTACAGTAGCGGGAACATTCGGAGTTACAGGTGATCTAGCTATAGATACCAATGTATTATTCGTGGATGTCAGTGCAAACCGAGTCGGTGTTGGTAACGCTTCCCCAGATGTCAGTTTGGATATCGGAAGTTATACAGATGCGGTGCATTTGCCAGTAGGAACAACGGGGCAAAGACCAACAGGCGCGGCTGGATATTTGCGTTATAACAGTACCCTAAGTCGTTTTGAAGGATATACGGATGCATGGGGTGAGATTGGTGGCGGTGGTACGTCTACGCTAAGTGTCAATACATACACAGTAGATACATCAGAGGATAACCCAGAGCAATTAACACTATCACAAGCCCCTACAAGCACAGATAACACTATCTTATTTATAGAAGGCGCATATCAAAACCCAAATAGCTACAGTGTATCAGGTACAACATTAACGCTTGATACAGTACCAGAGAACGGCAGAAAGATTATTGTCTATCATGTATCTAACGCCGTATCAGGCGCGGGCATGAATAACGATCAATTCACGGCTAACGGCTCAACTACTGCATTTACATTATCAATAGACCCAATTAATGAGAACAATACCATCGTTTTCTTAGACGGTGTATACCAACAAAAGACTGACTATGCGGTCAGTGGCACTACGTTGACTATGGATACAGCGCCAATAAACGGGGCTATCCTTGAGGTACAAACATTTAGCCAAACAGAAATAAACACCTTCCCAGCTACAGGTATATCTAACCTTACAGCAGTCACGCCAGTAGCGGGCGACCTAATAATGGTTCTTGATGCTACAGACAACGCACTCAAGAAATCAGATGTAAAAGACTTGATGGCAACCGCAGTAAGTATTACCTCTGCCGCCGATGCCGTTGCAATGACATTTGATTCAAGTGAAAACGCAACATTCGCGGGCAACATAATTAAAGGCAATCTAACCATAAGTGGCACAGAGATTGACCTGTCAAGCGGTGATTTAACAATAGATGTAGCTGGAAGTATAACGCTTGATTCTGACACAGGGGTTCTTGATTTTAGCGATGGTGGCACTAATATTGGTCGTATTGAAAATGCCAGTAGTGATTTTAAATTTGAATCAAGAGTGCAAGACAAAGATATAGTATTCGTAGGTAATGATAATGGCACTGGTATTGAAGCACTTAGACTTGATATGTCAGCGGGAGGTGATGCTACCTTTAATGGAAATATAATCCTTAGTGGTACAAGCAAAGTAAGATTTGATCATTCACTTATTGGAGATGATATATTTGATACTGACTCCTTTGGAATAGCTTGTGACCATACTGAAAGTATAAGAATGGGTACAGAAAGCTCAGATGGTTCTTCTTTTACTGAAAGATTCCGTATAGACAATACTGGAAGCCAATCCCAATTTGCTGGGCAAAGCCTATCAAACAACTTCTATCTAGACTCAGGCTCAAATCAAGGTGCATTTAACTTTACATGGTTTACAGATGGTGCATCTGCTTTACAAAGTGTAGCTCACATGTATGTGCAACAAGGATCAGGTGATGGCGGTGCTAGGAAAGCGGAGATTATTTTCCAAGTAGCAGATAATGGTGAGCCAAGTACAGCTTTAACTATTGCTAATAATAAATTGGTTACAACAGATGGTTTGCTTTTGGCAAAGGCTGGAGTTTACATCAGTGCTTTTGATGGAGATAAACTAATAACTGATGGCTCTCAAGGTGGCGGTAGTGATGCTTTATTTATTGGTAATGCACAAATACAAGTATCGTCTGATAAAAGAATAAAGAAAGATGTTGTTGATACTACTATTAATGCAACAGAAAAATTAAAAGAAGTAAGAGTAGTAGATTTTACTTGGGATGACCCAAAAGACCAATCATATAATAATAAAAACGCTAGAGGACAATGGACAGGTGCAATAGCACAAGAACTAATATCTGTTTTTCCTCACATAATAAACGCACCTAGAGATAAAGAAACACTAGAAGTAGATAACGAGTCTGAGCGTAAATGGTTAGTAGAGTATGAAAATCTAGTGCCAGTATTAATTAAATCAATCCAAGAACTAAGTGCTAAGAACGATGCACTTGAAGCAAGAATAAAAACACTAGAGGACGCATAAATGGCAACAACTAAAATACCATTAGAGCTATCAACCTACGCGCCTGATGCGGATGGTGCTACTTTAGAACTACAAACCACTGATACAACGGTTACTGATGGTAGCGTACTAGGTAAGATAGAATTCAAAGCACCTAAAGAAGCAAGCGGTACAGATGCTTTATTAGTAGGTGCGTCTATAGAAGCGGTAGCAGAGGGAACATTTGCGGCAGACAACAACGCCACAGAGTTAGTATTTAAAACAGGTGCTAGTGAAGCGGCGGCTCAGAAGATGGTGCTTACTTCTGCGGGTCGCTTGGGTATAGGAACTGCAAGTCCAGATAGAACATTATCAATAAAACACGCATCACAAGCAGAAATAGGATTTAAAACAGGTTCAGTAAGTAATGGAGCATTAATTTACTATAACGATTCTGAAAATCAATTACTATTAAGAGCACAAGAAAGCGGAGAGCATATTGCCTTTCAAACTGGCGGCACTACTGAAAGAATGCGCATAGATTCGTCTGGAAACGTGGGCATAGGAACAACTCCAGCAACAAATGTAAGACTAGATATTAGGTCAAACGCTGCTGCTACATTAGGCGATTTTAGAAATGCTTCAGCAACAGGTTTTGGATTATATGTTGCTGCTGGAGACACTTCTTCTCAATATGCTTTTAGGGCAGCAGATTATCAAAACAACGCTTTATTTTCTGTTATGGGAGATGGAAACGTGGGGATAGGAACTACGAGTCCAAATAATAAACTTGATGTAAATGGTGGTATTGTTTGTTCGCCAAATACAGATGGCAAAGATACTTTTGAACTTAGTACTAATGCGTCGGATGAAGGCAGATTTAGAATAAAAAATGTTGATACTACTACAGTACAAATAAGGGCTGGTGGAGACAGCTACTTTAATGGCGGTGTTGTTTTATTTGGGAAATCATCAACAAATGTTAATACTGCGGGTGGTTATATAGATGGTGGCGAAGCCATTTTCACCATCGCGGGTAGTGGAAATACATATTTAGTAAGAAGTACAGATACTAATGCTTATACCTTTTTTGTTGGTGGAGATGGAGAGGTACATTCAGCACAGGGTACTGCCATGACAAATCTATCAGATGAAAGATTAAAAGAAAATATCGTAGATATAGATACAGGTCTTACAGAAGTATTAGCTTTAAAACCAAGAAAATTTGATTGGAAAGATGGTCAAGGGTCAGGTAAAAAGAATTTGTCTGGTTTCATAGCTCAAGAAGTTGAACCAATACTACCTGATTTAATTGGTGGTTTTCTACATGACACTTTAGAAGATGCTAAATCTTTAAGAACAGGGGATATGATTCCTACATTAGTTAAAGCAATCCAAGAATTAGAAGCAAGACTTAAAACATTAGAGGACGCATAAATGGCAAATACTAAAATTACATCAAGAGTCATAGCCGCAGATGCCATATTAACCGCTAATATTACTGATGCTAATGTAACGACAGCTAAGATTGCTGATGACGCAGTTACCAGTGCCAAGCTAGATACCAATATAGTAATAGCGGGTACTTTAGGTTCTACAGGAAAAATAACTGCTGACGCTGGTATAGATATAGATAACTTTAATATTGACGGAACTACGATAGCTTTATCTTCTGGAGACCTAACACTAGACGTTGCTGGTGACATTATTCTTGATGCTGATGGGGCGGATATTATATTTGCAGATGGCGGTACTACATTCCTTGAGATTGATAAAGATGGTAACAACGCAAGAATAAAAAACCCAATATCTGATGGTGATATAAAAATACAAGGTAATGATAATGGCTCTATAATTACAGCCTTATCCCTTGATATGTCAGATGCGGGGAGTGCATTATTTAATAAGTATGTAACAGCAGAACGTTTTTATGTGCCTGATAATGGTATAGCAATATTTGGTGGCGGTTCAGATTTAAAAATCTATCACGATGGCTCAGACTCATACATAAAAGATGCTGGTACTGGAAACTTATTAATCCAAGGTTCTGATATTTACATTGGTGATGCTAGTAGTAATCATAGAATAATATTACGAGCAAATGGCAATGTTGGTATAGGAACTACAGACCCACAAGATTTACTTCATTTAGATGACCCTGATGATGATTGTGTCTTAAACTTAGATACAGCAACAGCAAGTAAAAATTCTATAATCAAATTTTCTGATCCTGATGCTCAAGGTCGTGGTTTTCTTCAATATGCTCATAGTGATGATTCATTTCGTACTATTGTTGCTGGTGCTGAAAGAATGCGCATAACAGCCGCGGGCGATCTCTATTTTGGACAGACATCAGGCTCGGTTGCCAATGTTGGAACTATACTTCAAGCAAATGGGCGCAACTTTTTTATGGCTTCAACTACTTCAGAAGCGATAATGCACACTTATAACAACACTTCCAACTCTGGTGCTAAATATATAATTTCTTTTAGACAGAATAATACAGAAGTAGGAAGCATTGAAGTCGGTTCAAGCTCAACTGCACTTGTAGGTTCATCAGACTATCGTTTAAAAGAAAATGTAGATTACACTTGGGATGCTACGACAAAACTAAAGCAACTTAAACCTTGTAAATTTAATTGGATCGTAGACGATACCAATACACTTGTTGATGGTTTCTTAGCACACGAAGTCCAAGACATAGTACCTGAAGCTATTTTCGGTGAAAAAGATGCTGTCTATACAGCAGAAGATGAAGCTAATGGATTGGGAGTAGAAGGCAAACCAAATTTTCAAGGTATAGACCAATCAAAGCTAATCCCATTGCTAGTCAAAACAATCCAAGAATTAGAAGCAAGACTTAAAACACTAGAGGACGCATAACCTTACAATTAACGTAAAAAATGCTAAGATATAATTATTTAACAATCAGAGGATAGTAAAATGGCAGAGGCTAATAAAGATGAAAGAACTTTAATAATGCAAGAAGATGACGGTACGAGTACAACTCATGTTGTAGCGGATATGTCACCTCAAGCTCAAAGCGTATATAATAAATTAGTAGTCGTTCAAAATGAAATTACTAAGGTAACTTTTGATTTGGAGAAGTTAAACTTTGCTCAGATGGGCTATATTGGAACTATCAAGCCATTATTAAATTCAGATGAAGAAACTGAGGATAGTAAGGATGGCAAAAAACAAGATACTAAATAGCAGAGATTTCACTAGCGACCTAAGAGCGCATGAACGTGAATGTACTATACGTTATGAGAATATTGAAAAGCGTTTAGATTCTGGTGGTCGGCGATTCGCCAGAATGGAAGGCATGATAATTGGTCTTTATGGATTGATTATAGCATCACAACTATTTGCGGGGTGGTCGTAATGGCGGGTTTACAAGTTACAACAGCACCAACAGTAGAGCCATTGACTATGCAAGAGGTCAAAGAGTATTTGAGAGTTGAAGATAATACTGATGAACGTGTTGTCAGACCTTTTATAGAAACTGCCCGTAGACTTGCTGAAGAACATTTAGGCAGAACATTAATGCCTACAACTTACTCTCTATTTATTGACACCAATAATGATATGGACGATCCACTATGGGAAGGCATGAGGACGGGTGCTGATTTAAACTATTATAAAAATTATATAGTCTTACCAAGATCACCAGTTACAAGCGTGACTTCAGTATCTACATTCAATGATGCAGACACAGAAAGCACAATGGCTTCTAGCAAATACTATGTAGATAATGTCAGTGAACCCGCTAGAATCGTACTTAGACAAGGCGAAACATTCCCTACGGCACTCAGAGTAGCTAACGCAATCAAAGTGGTTTATGTGTCTGGCTATACGTCTGCATACGCCGTTCCAGAACCAATACGCATGGGTATGCTACAACACATTGCTTATATGTATGAACATCGTGGCGATATGTATGAGGCAAGCTCACCAATGCCGCCAATCATAAAAAATCTATATGCACCTTATGTAATTATTAAGGGCATGGGTTCATCTACTTTTTTAGCAACAGGTTAAAATATGAACTCTATCGGTAAAATGCGATATAGGGTTCATTTAGAATCACCTACAAGCACAGTAGATGCGGGTGGTGGTTTAGCTCAAACATGGGCTAGGCTTGCTAGTCTATATGCGAACATAAAGCCAATTTCAGGCACGGAAACCTTTAGACAGGGCAAAGTATCAAGTGATACCACTCATGAGCTTACAATACGCTACAGGGCTGATATCAATACTAAGTATCGCTTATGTTATGGCAATAGAGTATTTAGTATACAAAGTATATTGAATTTAGATGAAAGAGATAGATTCTTAAAGCTATCATGTAAAGAAGGTATTGCAACATGACTTTTAAAAATTTACCGCAATTTAAAAAGAAGCTACGCAAACGCTTACAAACAAATGTACCCCGCAATCTAGGCAAAGCCATGATTAAATCAGCTTTATTAGTTAGAAATGAAGCTATTAGCAGTATAGTGAGTGGTAATAAAACAGGTTCAACTTATAGTAGGGGTGGTAAAACACATACCGCATCAGCGAAAGGTGAAGCGCCAGCATCAGATACAGGTACATTGGTTAGTGGCATTAGCCATCAAGTAGTTATGGAAGGTAAAAATGTAGTCGGTAAAATAACGGCATTTGCCTCAGATGGTAGCGGTGGTAACTATGCCAAACACCTAGAATTTGGTACAACGAATATGGGTGAACGACCATTCATGCAACCCGCATTGAACAAAAACGCTAGGAAAATTGAGCGTATCTTCAAGCGGCAAGGATTAATCAAATGAGTTTAGGTTTATTCGCACTACAGACACGAATATATGCCACGTTAAATGGTGATAGCACACTGACTAATACGCTAGGTGCATCAGTACATGATGATGTTCCTGAAGGAAGCTCATACCCATTTGTGTCATTAGGCGAAGAACAATCCAACGAATATGGCACGATGGATGTTGATGGAACTGATACAGCAATGACCATTCATGTCTGGTCACAATATAAGGGCGCAAAGCAAACAAAAGATATATTGGACAGGATTCATACTTTATTGCATGATAGTAGCCTAAGTGTTACTGGATATAATCTTGTAAACCTTAGATTTGAGTTTAGTGATATAATGAAAGACCCAGATGGGGTAACTAGACATGGAGTTATAAGATTTCGTGCAATACTACTAGGTACTTCATAAAGAGGAATTAAATATGGCGGCACAAAAAGGTTCGGCGGTACTGATAAAACAAACTATCAGTGGAACTGTCACAACAATCGGGGGTCTACGCTCATCTTCATTAACTATCAATGAAGAAACAGTAGATGTAACTAATAAAGATTCAGGCGGCAATAGAGCATTACTACCTGATGGCGGTATACTATCAATGTCAATTTCTGGAAGCGGTGTATTCACTGATTCAGCGGCGGAAGTCGCATTCCGTTCTGCGGCACTAGGCGCTACAGCTTTCCAGACATTCACTTTTGTCATACCAGATTTAGGCAGTTACGCGGGATTATTCCAAGTAACGAGTCTTGAGTATGCGGGTGAATATAACGGAGAAACAACATATAGCTTCGGACTAGAATCATCTGGCGCAATAGCATTCTCAGCCGCTTAATAGGTAGGTGACGTATGGCATGGAAAGAAGTTACCGTCAAAAAAGGTAATAACACATACAGCGGTTTTATGCGTGGTGATGATCTTGACTTACCTAATAAAATTGGTAAGCCAGAGTCAGTCAATGTAGATGGTAAAACTATCAAAGTAGTTTCTTTCTGGGTAGACGAAAGAGATAACATTATTAAAATTAAATTAGATGTTCCAATGGGAACGCCAACTAAAAAAGGTGGAGAGTCAAATGGCAAATCCGATGAAGGGTCAAATAAAACTTAAACTAGGCGATAAAGAGTACAACGCTAGATTAACGATTGACGCGATAATGCAGATAGAAGATGCCGTAGGATGCGGTATTATTAAACTTGCTACAAAGATGGCTGATGCTGATATAAGAATGTCAGATGTTGTTGCTGTTTTACTACACGCATTGAGAGGTGGTGGTAAAGACTTGCAAGAGAGTGATGTTAAGAAGATTGTGCAGAAAACAGGAATAGTGGAAGCTACAACCGCCGTAGCAAACCTGATTGCACAATCATTAACTAACGATCAAGAGCAAGAGGAAGGAAAAAAAAAGGGGTAAAAGTAGATGACAAGCTACCAATTAAAAGATACATGGAGATTTGTATGGGAATGATTGGTATGCAACCCTCTGAATTTTGGAACGCCTCACCTATTGAGATACATTCTGCCTTAGAAGGCTTCACTGAGTTTAATTCCTCTGGTCAAGAAAAAGAGCCTATGGGTAAAGACGAACTCAAAAACCTTATGGAGTTACACCCTGACTAATGGCTACTAAAGTAGATGAACTGATTGTTGAGATCAAAGCCGAAACACGCGGTCTGCGTAAAGGTTTAGATCAAGTAAACAGAAAATTACGGACTGCTAACACCACAGCAAAGTCATCTGTAGCTACATTTCAAAATCTAGCTAAAGTATTTGCCGTGCTAGGGTTAGCTAGATTAGCAACAGGCGTTGTATCAACAGTAAGACAATTTGAAGATTTAGAGGCAACCTTACAAGCGAATACTGGTAGTGCTGTGGAAACAGCTAAAGCCCTAAAAATGATTGAAGAATTTACCTCAACAACTACATTTCAAATTGAAGAAGTTACATCAGCATTTATTGAGTTAAAAAGAAAAGGGATAAGTGCTACCAGAGATGAGATGAGTGGTTTGGGTAAAGTAGCCGCCGCAAACAATACATCAATACAAAGAGTGGCAGAGGGTGTAACCAGAGCCGCAACTACGAGTATTGAGCAACTACAAATGATGGGTTTTTCAGGCAAGAGTAGTGGTGACATGATCACTCTGTCTTACGGGGAAGGCGCAGACAAGATAACAAAAACATTTAAAAAGACATCAAGAAATGTCATGCAATTCGTAGCTGATATTGGTGATGCAAAATTTGATACAGCGATTGAGGATAGAGCAAATACTGTAACTGGTGCATTTTCTAATATGGCGGATAATGTTGGTTTCTTTGCTAAAGAAATTGGTGAGGGTGGTCTAAAGCCAGTATTAATAGAATTCTCAAGAACTATGTCACTTGTACTCCAAGAGGCTAAACCATTAGCAAGAACAATAGGTGTAGGACTCAAGTTAGCATTTGATGGTTTAAAATTTGTTGTTGCTTTTGTGCAAACACTCATGCAAAAACTAATGCGTAATTTTGATTCAGAAACAGTCAGAAATTTTGCGAATTCTTTAAAGATAGCAATGACTGTAATGCTAGGTTATAGGGCGGCAGTATTTAGCGCGGCAGTCGCTATGGCTGTGTTCAATACGATGGTAAGATTAAACCCTGTAATGAGGTTAGTAGCTGGTATAGAGGCGGCTATAACTGCTGTGGATGGGCTAGGCGAAGCAGTAGATGATGGTCTTGAGTTTGTTATGGATTTAACAGGTATAAAAGCATTTGAACAAGCCTTGATGGAAGCATTTAGTGTTTCACCAGAGATGCAAGAGGTTATAGATGCCGCAAATGAAGTAGAAAGTGCACTTACTGTTGGTGTCAACACAGCGGCACAATCAACATCAGAGGTTATGGTACAATTGGCGGGCGTGATGCAACAAACATCAAATGCTTTCACGAATGATTTTGTTAATAGTCTGATGGACGGTAGAGATGCGCTTGAAAGTTTTAAAGATTTTTCAAAAAATTTGGTCGGTCAAATAATATCAACATTTTTACAGATGACGGTGGTTAATAAAATACTGAACAATATATTTGGTGGTGTTACTGGGTTTAAAGAATTGCCTACGGCAAATCCAAGTCAATTCATTGGTGCGCCTAAAGCGGGTGGTGGTACAGTACAGGCGGGCAGACCTACGCTAGTTGGTGAGCGTGGTGCAGAGATATTTGTACCTAATACATCAGGACATATAATGAATAACGCTGACTCAATGGGTGTCGGTGGGGGTGGATTGGTAGTTAATCAATCAATTAGTTTCTCAACAGGCATAATACCTACAGTTAGAGCAGAGGTATCTAAGATGTTGCCACAGATAGCAGATGTGACTAAGTTTGCAGTATTAGAAGCCGCACAACGAGGTGGTTCATTTAGAAAAGGATTACAGGGCGCATAATGTCTAAAGAAATAGCAATGCCTACAACACCTAACTTCATAAGTAGCACGTTTACATTAACACGGGCTATAGGGCAAACAGTATCGCCATTTACAGGCAAACAACGTACTCAAGAATATGACTTGGTGTTATGGTCAGCACAGGTGACGTTACCGCCTATGAGAAGAAGCGTTGCGGCTAATTGGCAGTCTTGGTTTGCTAGATTAAAAGGCTCAACTAATTATTTTAAATTTACTGACCCTGATGCACTTACAAATATAGGCACTTATGATGCTGATGATTTGATTGCCACGCCTAGAGTTACGGATACCAGTACCGCATTAACATTTGCAACCAGCACTATTACTTCAGGTGACTCTATCTTCGGTAATGCTTTAGTTGGGGATTATATCTTTGTTACAGGTGCGGTCAATGAAGATAACAACGGCACACATAAAATATCAACCGTAACCAGTGCAACCGTAGTGGTAACAACCAGTGTATTCACATCAGAGTCAAATACTGGATCATGCAAGGTGCAACAGAACGTAAAAGGCGCTACAGGACTATCATTAACAGCGGTTTCTAATACTGCGGCTGGCACTATAGTAGTAGGTGATTATCTTGGTGTATTGGATGCCGCCTCAACGAGTGGCACACCCGTACAACTTTTATTAGTCACTGAAGTTTCAACACAAACGGCTGTCAGTGGCGGTCTAAATAAAATATCTGTAGGCACAGAACCTAAACTAAGATCAACAATAGCTTCTGGAGTCTATGTAAAATTTACAAGCCCAAAAGGAAAATTTAGATTAGATAGCAATATAGTAGAATGGTCTGCTAACAAAAACTCTAATTATACTTTTTCTTTTTCTTGCACTGAGGTGGTCTAATGGCTACTAGAGCGGGTATAGATACTGCTATTGTAGGTCGGCTTACTGACGATCATCAAGTCATGGCGGTGGCTGTCAAAGCAGAATTTGATACCGCTGATATTCGTATTTGGTCTGGGTTAGATGACCTTACAATCAGTAGTGAAACTTATACGGGTGCGGGTACATTGCTTGGTATTAGTGGTAATGAAGATACCGCAGAGCTAACGAGTACGGGTACTGTCGTTACGTTATCAGGCATGGACGATACCGTACTGGGTTATGCTTTATCTGAGAATTATCAAAATAGACCTATCACTATTTTCTTAGTATTTACTATGGGCGGCTCTAATGAAGTAGCGGGTACTATGACGTTGTTCAAAGGGCGCATGACAGCACTTTCTATTAATGATGACCCCGATGGGTCAACTATAGTGATAAACGCTGAGAATCGCCTTGTAGACCTCAATAGACCCTCTCACTTGCGCTATACAGTGGAGAGTCAAAAATATATTTTATCTTCAGATACTTCATTTAGATATGTGCAACAACTTCAGGATATGGATATTGTCTGGGGCAAGCAATCACAAAAAGACACTATACCTAAACATGGCGGCGGCGGTGGCGGCGGCAACCAAATAGATAAGGACAACCACATAACATGAAGAAGAAGGCTAATTGGTATGAAGATTTGTTTGAGTATCTTGAAGAAAATAAAGATAAATCATTCAAGTGGGGTGCATGGGATTGTTGCCGTTTTTCAAATGGTGCGATAAAAGCCATGACAGGCAAAACCATGATACCCTCAGAAGTTAAGTGGACTAGCAAAGTATCAGCGTTAAAAGCCATAAGTAAATATGGTGGCTCTTTGACAAAAAGTATAGAAAAGGCTTGTAAAAACAAAGGTTTAAATGAAATTAAACCCGCATTTATAACAGCGGGTGATTTAGTAGTGTATGACGGTTCAGATATAAACGTAGGAATATGTGATGGCATGAATATCGTGTGTGTTACAGATGACGGTTATACGGTGCTGTCTAATGAAAAAGCAATCAAGGTGTGGCGCATAGATGGCTAAACAAATAAAAGCGGCAGTGATAGCGGCAGTCGTTGTATTTGCGATTGCAACTGGATTGGGTATGTTAGTACCACAAATAGGTTCTATGTTTGCGGCGGGCGCGGG
>Ga0209336_10000495_pt1 | contig 20297 bp, 16 predicted proteins | sample LinPmetageLP32_FD_184042 | JGI IMG/M metagenome (GOLD analysis project Ga0209336, IMG submission 184042) | Marine viral communities from the Pacific Ocean - LP-32 (SPAdes) (version 2) | ecosystem: Environmental > Aquatic > Marine > Oceanic | place: Pacific Ocean | collected 2009-08-23 | reverse complement strand
ATTTTAAAACATTGATGCTGGGTCCCAATCAATGTGACCTTTTGAATAATTTGTAACTCTATTTGCGAAAAAGTCGGTATGTTGTTTACCTGCAATTACGGCATCAAACCATTTCATCGTTTTTAAAGCACCTTTGTCTATTTCATTAGCTGGTACAATTGGTTTAAGCCCTAAATCGCTCATTTTAGTATTGACTCTATGTCTAATAAAGTTTTTTAACTCTTCTTTGCTTAAATTTTCAAGATCTCCCATTTCAAATATTTTATCAATGAAATCGAATTCTAATTTTAATGCATCTTTAGCAGCTGCTTCAATATCTTTAATAAGTTCTGGGGTTTTAAATTCAGGATGTTCCTCCATTAGTGTTCTAAATAACCAGCACCCTGCATTAGAGTGTAGAGATTCATCTCTTACTGACCATTCCACTATTTGTCCTACTCCTTTTAATAAGTTTCTCATTTTAAATGATAATAAAACTGCAAAAGAACTAAATAAGTTAACACCTTCAGTAAAAGCTGAGAATATAGCTAGTGATTTTGCTCTATCATGCCAGTTAGGAGTACCGTCATGGCCATCTCTTACATTCATAAGATTTTCTATCTTGGCCATAGTTGCTTCGTCTTCTAAAAATTCAGCAAAATTATCTAATCCTAACTGTTCGTTTAATAATGAGTAAGCTTCAGCGTGAATAGTTTCACTAGAACCTAAAGTAGTCCCCATCATAATAATTTCAGGTTTACGGAACCATTTAGTTACTAAAGTAGACCAATAGTCGTTAACGATAGTTTCAGTTTGGGCAAATCCTTTCAGTATACCTCCTATAACATTCTTTTCATTATCTTTTAAATTACTAGCCCAATCGGTCACGTCTTGAGACATAGGTACTTCGGTGTGTAACCAGTGTGCTTGTTGTTGCTTTAACCAAAAGTCATATGCTTCTGGGTATTCGAAAGGTTTGTAAACTATACGTTCGTTAAGTAAACTCATTTTATATTATATTAATTAATTAGACAAAAAAAATCTCCTTGGAAAGCTTTATTTGCTAAGGGAGATGTTTTCATAAATAGCATATATATTCTACTTTTTGTCAAATAACTCTGACATTTTTTCTCTTGATAAGCTAAAGGTAGGACCTTGTGTAGAATTTAAGTGTTCGTCTATGCTTGCTTTACCTTCAAACTCTATATGACCGTTGTTAGTATCCATTTTTACATTGTAGGTCATCCCGTCTTGTCCATATCTATTTTTCATTACATGAACTCGTCCTGTTCCTAGAACTTTATCTTCTTTCTGTCTAGAAAGAGAAATACATATATCAGCTACCATCATTTTATCGTAAGAACCGGCTGCTTTGTCACCTTCAATAACTGAATCTTTAGCTCCCATTCTATTTACTTGTGAAGGAGTTAGAAAAGGTATTTTTAATTCTTTTGCTAATCCTTTTGTTGCAATAAATACATCGTCGATTTCGTCTTTTCTTTCAAAACCTTTTCCTCTAGAAGGAGCCCTTAAGTAGTCTACATAATCTATAATGACTAAATCAGGTTTATGATCCATATCAGTACATTTTTGAATATGAGATTTAATAGTACTGACTGATGCATTTTTTGGAGCGTATTCTTTTACTATTAGCTTACCTTTTAAATTATTTACTTGTTTTTGTACGTCTTTACGGTGGTTATTAACCTCATCAATAGAGTACCCTGTAAAATAGCAGTCAAATCTCTTACCAACGTAATCTTCCCCGAGTTCCAAAGTGTAGTAATTAACTTTATACCCAAGCTTAACAGCATGAGCTGCAATAGCAACCATAGTCCATGACTTACCACCACCAGGATTACCGAATACAATAGCCAAATCACCAGGTCCGAATCCTCCTTGAATACCATCATTAAAGACAGGCCAAGGACTAGGAATAGTAGGACGGTAATCAGATCTATAACGAGTTTCAATATCTTTATTATATTCATGACCTATATTTTTATCCATCCCGGCTTTCATTGCTTTTTCGATATTATTTCTAATACCATCAAAATCACCAGCTTTAAGTAGATCAGTTGAATTTAGGATAGCCTGCTTCATTTCTTGATTTTTACAAAAAGTAGTAAATTCTTCTTGTATGTACTCTAAATCATCTTGAGAAGCCTGATAGGAATTACGTAATTCTTCTTTTAGAGCTATTTTTAGTATATCGTTTTCAACTTTTTGAAGTTCAACTTTTAGAACATCCATAGTAATAGTAGTATGAAACTTGTCGAAATACTGAATTAACTGATTAACTATCCACTTATGTGCGTCTGAATCAAAGTAATCTTCTTGTAGTACGTCTCTAACGTTGAGAAGAAATCCTTTGTGTGTCAGCAATGAGCCCAATACTTTCAGCTGGAAACCTTTTCCATACTGATTCAATGCTTTTAATGTCATCTATAACTTATTTATTTAAAACCGTTAAACCTCTAAAGTTTTCTAACCAACCTTCAGTATTTTTAGTAATCCCTTCAATCTTATCTTGATCTAGTAGATGTAAAAATGCCCCTGTTTGCAGGTTGGGTATATCACTCTTTATTATATCTAATATATGATTTTTTTCGTTAATATCCAACGAAGTTTCATGTAAATCCATTAATTCAAAATTAGTTTCTACACGATCCCAGTTATGAATTATTTTAGGAAATATTTTCTTATTTTCCATTTTTTCCTCACACATAGAAAATACGTATTCTAAATTAGTTAACTTATTTACTAAGTCTGGGAATTCTTTAATTATGGTTTTTATCCCTAACCCTTTAACGCCTGCTAAATTATCTGAATTATCTCCGGTTAATGCTTTTACTATATTGTAATTTCTCGGTAACACTTTAAGTTCTTCTTGTATATTACTCTGTGTAAAAGTTTTTTTCTTAACCGGTGCGTAGACTTCTATATTATTATCAATTAACTGTAAAAAATCTTTATCTGAAGATACTATTGTAACTTTTTTATTATTAGCAGATGCTTTTTTTGCTAAATACGCAATTATATCATCGGCTTCTAATTTTTCCATCATTATTTGTTGCAATGGAAGACAATCTAAATAATCCTGGGTTCTATAAAGTTGGTTAATTAAGGCTTCCTGCTCTTCTGCTTTAGTATCGTATAGCCCCCAATGAGTAATCCTTGCAGTTGCTCTTTGAGCTTTGTAATTCGGATCTATATTTTTACGATTAGTAGAGCCTCCTTTACCGTCCCAAACTATTACTACTCTGGTAGGATCAAATATACGTGTAACGTACCCTAATGAGCGAAGGAATCCCACCAGGCCTCCGATATGCGTGCCTGATGGGTTCATCGCTTTGAGAAGTGAAAAGCTACGAATTAGCATATTCATAGCATCAATTACCAAAATATGGTCATTCAATTCTCGGGGTGGGGTTTCTTTAAGATTATCGAGTAACTTTGTATAGTCCGCCATTAATCTAGAATACCTTTAGAGATTGTTTCTTCTTCAAGATCACCTTCCTCAATAAGGTCAAAGTCTACTGAGCCTACTAATTTTAACCAATGCTCTTTATGTGCATCACGGTACTTATCGATTGCTTTTTTATCATCTTGTATAAATCCATGAGAAGTCATTACTACTCTTCCTCTAGATTGTACTCCTCCAATATGATTTTTTTCTACTTGTATATTAGTACGTTTAGCAAATTCGACTTGTAAGCCATTTTTAATTGCTTTAATTTTGGATGTTCCGGGATTTGTAATATTACCAAACGTAATTACTAACGTAGAATCATACCACATAGACATTCCACCTTTATTTTGCAATTTAGGTTGACCCATTGGATGCTCAGGTTTCATAGTCCATACTTTATTAATAGCAACTAATGTATTAGTATACGGAGAATTTTCTTTTCTAGACAGTAAAATCTTTTGATTTAAGTTATTACCAAATTGAGTAGACATAGCTCCTGCATTCCATTCGTTATTATTTTTATTTGAACGAACTGATAAATCACAGGGTATAGAACCAATTGAATCCCAGAAGAAGCATAAGTCATGAGGTAGGTTACCTTTTGACTGTTCATCTATTAAGTCAGCCATATGAACTGCTACCTCTTCGATCGTATTTAAAGTACCTCTATCAGCGTATAAGAAAAATCCTTCGTAGTCTGTAACTTTCCCGTCTGAGTCTAGTACTTCTTCAAACTCTAATCCCATCTCTTTAGCATGCTCCCAGGACCATTTCATTTCAGAAATAATAAATACAGGTAATACGCCCATTTTTTGAGCATTAACTGCTGCTTCTAATAAAGCTGTAGTTTTCCCAGTATCACTATGTCCTCTTAGCAAAGTAATATGCCCAGTAGGTATGCCCGGAAGGGATGTTATATCTTGGAAAGCCTTAGATAGGGGAATCCACCCTTGTTCTTTAAACTTTACCGAAGCGTTTGAAAAACCTTTTTTCTTTTTAAAGTTACCAAGGTTAAAACTCTTTTTGACTGCAGCAGATGCGGCCGCCTTAACTTCATTTTTTCGTTTTGCCATGTTTATTCATTAAATAAGTCATCAAATTTACTAACTGTGTCTTTGTTGCCAGCCGTAGCTGTTTCCAAAGTAAAGTCTGTTTTTTGTTGACCTAAGCTTTCTGGCAGTTTATCATTATTAGTAACCGGAGTATCAGTTTCTTCCGCTGAACCCGGATCTAAATAGTTCTGAAGTTGTTTTTTAATATATTCGTAATCATATTGAGTATGTACTTCAACAGGATTAGGTTGATCTTTTAACCACGTATCTACTAAGTCATTATTATCAGATAATGGAGTTTGTTTAGGTTTGATTCTTACTGTTGTTTCAGGATAGGGGTTACCCTGTGCTTGTTCGACTACCATATCCCAACCGTTGATTACATCTGTAAAATCACCAATATCCTCATCTTCAGCTAGTGCTAACAATGCTTTATATATTGTTACACCAAAGCCCCATAGTCTAACACCTTTATCTTCTTCACCTCTTACTACTACAGGTGCAAATACTCTGGTTTTTGGATTAATTTTACCTGATAATGACCAATTATCTTTATCATTAGTCTTTCTTAATTCTTTAACAAACTCTTCTATAGGGTCTTGCTTACCGAAGTTAGAAAGTGCTACCATAGGGAATTTACCAATCCCATAATGAAATTTTAATTCCTTAAAAGGGTATGAAGGATCAAAAGCAGAAGGTACTAAACGTACTGTCTGTTTTCCTAATTGTGGTTTCCAAAAAATTTTAGAATAGTCAGTCTTTTCTCTATCTTGACTGTTGTTGTTGAGCGCATCTAATTTAGCGCGAATTGCATTAATGTCCATATAACTACTTTTTAAATTATAACTTATTATTAATATAGTAAAAAAAAATGAAAGAGCCAACTATAGCTCTATAATTTTATATAACTTAGTATTTACCCGTTTAAGTTCTGGGCCTTTGGTAAGAAGTACGCAATTTCTATAATCAACCCAGTTTATACGGTAACTAGTATCTAAAACTCCTCCATTAAGTTCTTTTATTAACGTATTTAAAGCATTAATAGTATAGAGGGTATTAGTTTCTTTTTTTCTGTGTACTAAAATAGTATTTTCAAGAAATGTACCTATATTACCAAAGTCTACATTATAGGTACATATGTATTCATCTTGGCTTTTAGAATAGAGTACAAAAATCTTATTATAGATAATTTTATACTTTTCTTGAATGTTAGAGAGAACTTCTTCTAAACCAGTTTCAGTAGAAAAAGTGCAAAACAGCTTATTACTCATATCTTGACTAGTAAGTATAGGTTCTATATCGTAATCGAACCTTGGTATTGATGTGTTTGTTATCATATATAAATAGTTGTGCTGTTCTATAACACTAAATTAGTACTATATTTAAATTTAATAGGGTATTTACCCTTATTTTCCATAATTTTTTTAATTTCCTCTAAAGTTTCCTTACCGTCTTCTTTATTGAAATCAAATAGTAAAGCATCATAAGTATAGAGTGTAATAAAAGATTTTTTATTCTTAAGATACTTTAGTATATTTTTTAATATAATGATATTATTTGAAGTTTCCAACGATTGCATCATATAATTCATTAATTTAGCTGGGTGCATCTCTTTTAGCTCTTTTGTAAAGTGTTTCCCCGATTGTGTATTCCATACATAACCTGTTTCAGTAAATGAAGACCACATAGCGTCAATATATTCTTGTATTTCTTTAAAAATCTTTAAATTCTTATGCTCTTCAGGTATTTTGCCGTATATTGCTTGAAAGTTAATCTGCTTGGCTTCTTTGTACTGTTCATCAGATATATCTTTAGTACCGAAATAGCTTTCTGCAAGCTGTTTATGTGCTGATTCCTGTGTTAGAGGGTAGTTAAGCTGTTCAGCTAGTAGTCTTAAATGATAACCATCAAAATCAAACTCTATAAAATAATCGTTTTGAGGTTTAAAACACTTTCTATATTCTTCTGCTTTTGGTATTGCTGCAAAGTTTACTGAATTAAATGTATTTGTAGGTCTAGAAGTTGAATTATATAGGTTATATTCAGTATAAACTACGTTATCTACAGTATTTAATAAAGGATTATTTGGTTTAAAAAATTTATTAAAGCTATCGTACAGTATACCTACGCCATTCTGCTCTAATAGGAAAAAAACATTAGTAGCAATACTATTGTAAAAGTCAAATCCAGAAGGTATACCTAATTCAATAATAGTTTTTACTTTTTCATAAGTATTTTCACATCTTTCATAAAGTTTAGAGAGTGGAATTAACTTATTAAGATCTGTTTTATCTCTATATTTGTTATAAAAATAATTTATAGTAGAATTATCATCTGATAATTGTAATCTTTCAAATTTATTCATAGAATAAACTAACGATAAATCTATAGCTTTCTGTAGATTAAAGTGGTAGAGAAGTTTTTTCTTATTATATGTATATAGTTTACTTGCTTTAGAAAGTAAGTCGTAGACACGATCTTTATCTACGTTTAATCCTTCATCATGATTGATTGGAATAATATAGCCATGTTTACTATTAACTATTCTTATATAAACAGCTACAGTTGAAGATAATTTAGGATGAAATAAATCATTAGTAGGTATAACATCTACATAACAGCCTAATTTCAATAAATTTTCTAATGACTTAAATTTTGATTCTCCTTCTACTATATAAAACACTTATAAAACCTTTTCTTATAATATACGAATAAAACTATTAGTATCAAACTAATAACCACTATACCCTCCACCAGATGATGAACCGCCTGAAGATGAACCTCCTGAAGATGAACCTCCTGAAGATGAACCTCCTGAGGATGAACCTCCACTACTTGTTGAAGTAGTACTAGGTGTTGAATAGTTTCCTGATGAGGCACCTGGTTGATTTGTAGTAGATCTATATTCAGTTTGGTTAGCACCGGTGTTATCTCTTTGGTTTAATACTTTAGTACTTATTCTACTTTTAGAATTATCTCTAGGAACTAACTTACTATGTTGTGCTTTTACATGTCTTCCTCCTACCATTGGACCTTTTGTAGGATGAACATGATAAAGTCCTACGTACTCTCTATTAGTACCTTCTATAAGAAATTCACCTGATTCTGCTAATAAATTTTCTTTAATTTTTTCAGGGTAGCTTTCACTTGTATATTTTTTGTAAATATTCTTAGCTGCTATAACAGATTTACCTGGAGATGGGATGTCGAATTGAATATCTTGAGGCTGTGGGTTATTAGAACCTATAGGTAAAGTATCCTTAACGTATTCAGTAGGTCCTTCTATCAGTAATTCAGTACCTGGCATTGCTTTTTTTAGAGCTTCAATTGTTTTTGCATTTTTTGTTTCGATACCTTCTAAAAAATACCCATCAATTATTTGATCTTTAGCAGGACCTTTTATTAGCCAGTCTATATGAGTTAATTGAATATACTTTTCTTTAGATTTAGTAAGATCTAAAAATTGAACTACAGAAAGTTCTTTTACATTACCTGTACTTTTATTTTTATAGAAAAACCTCTTCATCATACCTTTAGCCTTATCTGCTGAAGTTGGGGGTAGTTTAAGTGATACTTTGTAGTCTTCTAGATCTTCGTCAAATAAAGTTGGGTTATTAAAACCTTTTAAAATTTTTAATTCTACTGCTTTACTAAAATCACCATTCTTTAAATTTGCGCCTATAGTACTAAATAGGGTACCAAAAGCTGTTAAAATAACTTCAGTATTTTGATTTCTAAGAGTTTCTGCAATACGTTTTGCTTTTCCTTTATCGTCTATATTATTTTTAAAATCAACTTTATTAAATGCACTAAGTTCTTCTAAGGAAATTAACTGGTATTGGCTTTTAGGTAGGTACATAGATTATACTTTTAGATCATTAGAATTTAAAAGGGTATAACTAAATTTAGTTTGTCCCATTTTATTTTTAGCTTGCTTTGTAACTTGTAACATTCTTTGCAAACTACTATCAGCATCTACTACTTGGCAACCACTCGACCACCCTGTTGGAGAACCATCAGATTTTTTTACGGTTGTAATTTTTTTACTTACTCTGCTTTTTGATGCTCTATGTAAGTTTATACCAAATTTATCTCCAGTATCAGGGTTAGTAAAATCATAAAAACCGTCTTTATTCTTATCTCTCCACACAGTCACGTCAGCTACTTGTCTAAATGCAGTGTATCCTTTATGATTACCAATCTTATGTGAGTATAAATACTGACCTTCTTTAAGTATAGCTGTTCCTTTGTTATTTCCTAAACCTTCAGTAACAAAAAACTTAGCAGGTTCTGTAGTACAAGCAAATTTTTCAGACTTCTTTAACCCGTTTTCTATCCAAGACATAGTCATTATATCGTCAAATAAATCGGTAGCAAATAACTTACCGTTTTCAATTTTATTATAATTTCTTATACCCACTAAATTTACGGCATATTCTCTTTCATCCCACGAGTATCCTTTGGCTGTAACTGCTTTTTTAACAGAATCATAATCTATAGATGCTCCATCTATTGGATTAGATACTATTATATCCCCTGATTCGCCTCCACCTGTTGTTGAAGTAGAATCGCTAACTGGAGGGACGTATGGTTTAGTTTCTTTTTTATGTGTTTTTTGAAATGCTGCTATTTCTTCTGCAGTTGGTTTTCTCGTAGAGTAAAATTGAGTTTTTACTTCTGTAGTCCATTGACTTCCAGCTATATTATGAGAAAGACCTGTAATGATAAATCCAAAATTTTCAGAGTATTGATGAGGTAGTAAGCCTTCTTCTACTAAGAATGTTTGACCTATTTTCATTCCCCCTATACCTAGCATAGTAAAAGAGAGTTCTATAGGAATAACTCCCGGAGCTGGTATCGGGCTAGTAGGATTATTTCTCAAAGCATCTACTACCCATTTTTGACACCATTCTTTATGGTAACCTTTTACATTAGCTACTGCTTTGTTATCAAAATCTCCATCATCAGACCAAAATCCATAATTGCCATTAAATTCTTCCCAGTAAGCATGATATGCTATAGTCCATTTTTTTAATCTAGCATCTTCAGGAGATTCACGCTTTTCTACCTGTTTGCCTTCATCATCAGTTTTTTGTGCTTTATGTATAATATGTCTATCTAATAGGCCCCTATTCCACTCCAATAAAGGTCTTATATTATCTTTTGTATGTCCTCCAGTACCTTGAGCAGCTACAGAAATCATATTACCTATTTTTGAGCTTATTTTACTTTGTATTGAAAGCCCAGATACAACAGATTTTAACCCAGTTAAACTAATAGTTGGTATAAATTGACGCAATGCTGGTGTTACTTTTCTATCTACAATGTAAAATAAATCATCTTGTTCATCAAACATTGGTTCTAAATCGTTTATACCGCCCATAGCATCATTACAGGCATTTAGAAGGGTGCTTATAAAACTTACCATGTCATTACCATCGTTCTGATCAGAATCTTTAGTAGCTGCTACCATTTTATCCAACTCATCTTGCATAAATTGACAAGATATAACTATATTTAAAATATCGTCTTGCTCTCCTCTCATTAAACCTTTTTCAAAAGCTTCGGCAATATTAGCATGGAATCCATTTTTATAAATTAAACCTGGAGAGTACGAAGTAGTATCGAACCCTACAGTTGGATCCTTCCAAGGAATAGGTTGTTCTTTACTATCGTATAAAGTAACGTTGGACAATGGTTTAGGTAGCACACAAACCATAGGATTTATAGAAAAGTGCATATCATTAGTTAAAAATTTACACTTTTTCTTATATTGTTTTTGAGCAGTATCTGCATCTTGATAACCGGTATAAAATTGAGTTAATTTTCTACCTGGAGTTTTCGATCCTTTTTGAGCTGGTTGTGTACCGTCGTATAAGCTTATGTACTGGTTATATATGTCCAACACACACCATAGAGGAATCCAAAATTCATTTAAATCATCGTTATCAAAAGTACCTGTATCTTTTTCTTCTATACCTGCTAACCTGAAAGCTAAAAACCCGCTAAGCATCTTTTTTAAATGTTGAGCTTCTGGTCTAACAAAACTATCTAATGTATATATAGGTAGTTTATTATTTTGTGGGATAGACTGTGATGATTGATTTGCATTACTTTGTGTATTTACAGCATCTGCATTTGCAGGTTCAGCAGTATTAGTACTTACGTTATTTACTCCAGTATTTGTTGGTTGATTACCGGTATTAGTATCTTCCTTTCCTCCGTAAACTTCATCGACAACAGATTGTGCTAGCCATAAAGAATCAACTCTCCTTTGAACTCTTCTTATTTCATCTGTCCCTGGTTTTTTATTCGCTTTTACAGCATCTCTAAACCTAAGTGCGGATCCAGAACGGATATCTAAAAATAAATATTCTAAACAGGCAATAGCTGGGTTTGATTCAGTTCTTAAAATTGTTAGAATAGCTTTCCCTTTTCTTTCGCTAACTAAGTATTTAGTTTGAAATTCAAGACTATCTCTTGTTGCTATGTTATTATTAGCTGCTTTTTCTAGTTTTCTTCTCCTACTAGCAGTCCATTGAATTAATCCATAACCGCCTTTACCTCCAATTTCCCTTCCTGAAGAACTTTTATTCTCTAATTTAGCTGGATTAAAAGAGCTTTCTCTGTTCATATTAGCTAATACAGCTTGGGCTCCTGCTTTAGTGTATCCTTGCGATTTTATATACTTACATACGTATATAGCGTTAGGTCTCTCGCTGGAGGGGATGCTTTCACCTGACTTAGGAGTAGTATCTAGATACTGCAATCCTTTTACTGTATATTCGCTTGCCATATTATTATTTATTGATCTTCGGGGAGTTTACCGTTTTCAGATATAAAATCTACCATATCATAAAGATGTTTACGAGCTGTTTGATCAACTCTAACATCTAAATCTATATGAGTATTTATACTTTCATTATTCGTTACTTTTATAATCATAGCATCTCCAGCTCCAGTTTCTTCAAATGTTAATCCATACATACCGAACTTATCATTTAAATATAGTACTGCTTCTTCTTCTTCTAATCTCATAAAAGTATCTGTAGCATTCCATGGTTTTGGCTTACCTTTCCATGTCGCTACTCCTCCTTCGTATATTATTTTTAATTTTGCTTTAAATGTAGGATCAGCAGCTAACTTTCTACCTGTTGCTGATTGTATATTTTCTGCTCTTTCTTTAGCCTTATCATCATCACCTAATATAGCATCTACTATGTTACCTCCGGCATCAGAAAAACTTTCACCTGCACCTGAGAAATCACCGTTTACCAACTGAGCTACTCCTGTATTGAAACCTGTAGTTGCTTCGCTTATATTAGTCATTCTATCTGAACTTTCTGGATCTCCAACTAAATGTTCTAACTCAACAAATAACTTATGGTATATAGATCTTCTTTCTTTTTTACCTTTATCATTATCCCAAGTATCCATCTGTTCTGCAGGATACACATTAGAGGTATCAAAAGTAACAGCAATAGACTCTAAAACTGTTCCTGTAGATATTATTTTTACCATACAATCATATCCTCCATCCTCTCTAAATGACCAATTAAAATTAGAAATATAACCAGACATTGCATCATAATTGTAGTCTGAATCAAAGGTGAGTTGTTTTAAATCATCCTGAATAGTCTTTTTTGGTACTTTGTTACGTAAAAATTTTGTATAGAATTGAATATCTTTGTTGATTTCTCCAGTACTGCTTGCTAGCTGTAACGAATGACCCCATTCTAATAATATCGTAAATCCTGGTCTTAAAAATAATGCTTGCATCATTTCTAAATCTTCTAGAGTCCATACAGTTATATTAACTTCTGCTTCTCTAAGGCTTCCGTATGTCCCTTTAGAGGTTACGGAGACTGATTCGATACCAGGGACAGGTCTAAATCCTAAGCTATCGTATTTATGGTATGCTGTATTTTTAATATCACCTGCTGTGATAAATCCGTCGTTATCTATATTGATAGGGTTATGTTCTGTCTCATCAATACCTCCTAAAAGTTTTGTAGGTTGAGTTGGAGTACCTTGTTTAAGGGTCCCGCCCATTATAACATTATTATAAGCTAAATTTTTATTACCGGTTACTTCTTTAATTGTCTTAGTTCCTTCAGATAATGCTTCAGTTTCTTCTTTAGTTAAGGTATTAATACTAGAAACTAATCTAGCCCAAGCCCCATTAGCGTTAAAAAATAAAAGCTGTTCAGGGCTTCTTTTATTATAGTTAGGTTTAGATAATAAACCTTCTCGTGCTTTGATTTGATCTGTAACACTTGGATCTAATCCTCCTCCTATAACATCTTGAGGCTGTCCTTGAGGGACATTATTTTTAGCTTTTTTAGACATTATCTAGTTTTATTTACTTCCTCGAATAAACTTATAGCAGTAGATTTATCAGCAGGGATCCTTAATTGGACTCCTGGAGTAATATTTAAAGAACCTTTTTGATAATTATTTGCTGAGGAGATAATCCACCATAGTTCAGAATTTTGGTAAAACTCTTGGGCTAACGTATCATAACGGTCACCGTATTGGGTAAGTACGTATACATCATTTTCATCTAAAGGAATTTCGGGGTATATTACATTTCTTTTGTATACCGTACCAGTCGATGTTTTATTATTTTGTATTTTTTTAAATCTTCTACCCATTTAATTAATATATGAATTATTTTTATGCTCCACTACTATCTGCAGCTTGATTTTGATCTGCTGTCTCAGCTACTGCTAATTCTTTATTTTCTAAAGGAATATAAACTTTTTTATTTTCTTTTTTAGGATTATAATTGGTAATAAAAGGAGTTTTACCCGCTTCAGGTAAAAAGTCATGAATAACTTTAAAAGATAGTGTTACATCTAATACGTGAGGTAATATTTGATCACCTTTCCCATCACCTATTTCAGGATTCTGGAAGGATATTTCCCATGGGTAATCTTTTTGCCATGTATATTGAACAGACTCTATAATACCTGGTTGTTCGTAAATATAATCACCTACTGTGACTTTAGCTATAGTACCTCTCATAAATCTACCACCGGAACCATAAGAAGGAGCAGTTACTGATGCTAATGTAGCAGCCTTTTCATAAAGAGGTTGCATTTCTTCCCGTGATTGTGCAGCGATTTTAAACCCTATATTAATCGTTCTTTCAAAACCAGTGTAAGTATAAAAATTATCAGCTCTTCCTAAGTATTGAGTATTTCCCCAACTAGCATTAAAAGAATCGTCAAAAGTATCCAAAAATGCTCGAAATGCTAAATAGAATGTTTTATCTGGTGTAATTACTTGAAATTCTAATTGTATTAAGTCTCTATTTTCTTCTACACCATCTAAAGGCGTTAAAGATACAGGTAAAGCATTAATTTTATCTACAGTTTCAGGGTCATTATCAAAATACGAAATTCTACTTCTACTAATTTTACCCGGATTACCTAAACCTACTCTATTTTCTTTATTAACAGTAGTAGAATTATAATCAAAAGCATAAGTAGTCTTTCTATCGGTACCTGTATAGCTTTGTTTACTAATTTTATCAGTTGCTTCTGGTATAGTACTTCCTTTTGGGTCAGGTTGACCTTGAGCTCTAAAATCCTGTAAGGCAGTTTTACTTTTTGATGAGTCTAAACTTGAAACGTTTTCTCCATTAATTACCCCTACGATTGGTTGACTTGGATCTATAGAAGTCTTACTTATTGGGTCAACCCCTGTATTTCTAAAAGAAGGAATTAAATTACCTTTTTGGGCAGCTAAAATATTATCTAAAGTAAGAGTCTTGTTATAAGAGGAAGAATCTGAGTATTTATTTCCTTCTATATCGGTTATTCCTGTAATTTCCCCTGTTGTACCTCTATTTGTTGTACTCCCTACTATAGTTGATGTAGTTTCATTAGGAGAGTTACCTGCTTGTAATTTTATAGATATAGCTTGGCCATTTTGAGCTGCTATTATACTATTTAAAGTACTAGTACCGCTAAATGGATTCTGTTCAGTAAATGTATCGAAAGATAAACCTACTGCACTTGTAATATCACCTGAGTCAAAATCATTAGGTTGACTTAATAGTATCTCATTTGTAGTTTCTAAACCTACTTTATCTAAAGGTATTCTACCGGTACTACTTACTGCTAATATATTTTCTTCGGTTGAAAGTTTAGATTTTTTCTCTGTAAGTTTAAAGGGTTCTATTAAAGCTGGTGCGATTCCTGCTGAAGAACCTGTAATTTTATTAGTAATACCGAAACTTCCTGATGCTGCTGTTGTAAATGATGTAGGGATAAATAAATCCTGTGGTGCTGCATTACCTAAGGTAAATCCTTCAACTGTAAGTCCAGGATTGATTGGAAAACCTCTTTGAGATAGCTGTTGATTTTTTTCTGTTTTAGAACCTAAAAATTCTTTATCTGCATTAGGGTTATAAGTATTGGTTATTAAACTTGGATTCGAGTTTAATTTTCCAGCAAATTCACTTATCGCACCAGTAGCTGATTTATCTACTCCTATTTGACCGGGTATTGTCGCCGTTTGTATAAATTCTGAATTTATTTTTGGAAAAACAATACCTATTGATTTATCCCCAGTAATATGAAAAGAGCTAGGTTTAAATTCCCCTTCACTGCTGTAATAAGTAAGTTTTTTTGTATAAGCTGAAATGTCAGTAACTGAGGTTAGTTTCCCTTTTATACCTATATGATTTTCTCCTATATTACCTTCAGTAGCAGTTGTATTATTAGGTACTTCTGAGTTAGATATTAGACCTCTTAGAGGGATTGGTTGACCTTTAAGCGCAAATGCTGATCCTTCTATACCTCCAACTCCAAATAAATTTGCAAAACCACTAGTAGGTACATTATCTTGTAAATAAGTATCTGTTCTTAAAGCTCTTAAAAAATGGGTGCCGGTACCATTAACCGGTACCTGGGCTAATGTAGAAGCTGTAACTTGTGCTATGTGTTTTATTGTTCCACCAGTTCGTCTAATTATATTACCGAATGTTGTACCGTTATTTCCTTCTAATTTTCTAGTTATTTCTATTTGCTTAAGAAGAGCTTCTTTAGCTAAGTGAGTTACACCGGGTTTATCTATAAGTAATTTAGAAATTCGAGTTACGTCATCTCTCCTTTTAGATGCTTCATCATAAGAAGCACCTTCTGGTTTAGTAACATAGGGAGATTTTGTTCCTCTTTCTTCAAAAGTAAGAGAACGTAGATCATCCATGCGACCTTCCTCAAAGTCTTTTCTTAAATTTCTTATTATTGGCATATCTTACCTACTGTGGAGGGTTATCTGAGTATTTATCAGGTGTTGCACCGTTAAGGTCTAATCCTGATGGACTCTGTGCAATTGCTGGGTTGTTATTAATCGAAGACTCATAATGTAGTCTAGATTTGCCTTTAGCTCCTGCTCTCTGTGGAGGAGTACTTCCTCCCAATCCTAATATAGAATTAGGTAATTGATTATCTAAAATTCCGTTTGCCATGATTACTATTTTTAATTATTGTTTTATTATAAATAGAAGTTAAGAAAGTTTATAAGTACCTATGACCTGTGCTTCTCCTACTTTGTTGCCATCTAAATATACATTACCGCCTGAATTTACTGCGTTTATTAATAAATCTAATTTAGAAGATATTTCTGCCATAGAATTATCTTCACTATCTTCACCTCCAAATAGTCCACCTAGAGCTAATAATGGTGCTGCTGTTAAAGCTAATACTCCTAATCCTGCCATTACCGGTAATGCAGCTATTCCTGCTACGGCTACCATTCCTAATCCGGCTGCAATGCTCATTAATGCAAATCCTACTAATGCTAGTTGGGGAGCCATAGAAGCCAATCCTTGTAATTTACCTAAGATTGCTTCGATAGGAGTACTACCTAACATATTAAATCCGTACGATAGGGGTACTAATGCTAATCCTAAAGCAGCTATTGCTGCTGAACCTGCAAATATGAATGGAGCTATAAGTCCTAAGCCGGCTGCTGTTTTAGCTAATACTGCAACACCTTGAGCGAACGATAAAATAACGTCCATATCTAAACCCTGTATCATGCCGAATGCTGCTGCTGCTGGTATTAAAGCTAAACCCAATACACCTAAAGCAGCAGCGCCTGCGACAATAAAAGGAAATAAAAATCCTAAACCTGCTGCGGCTACTCCTAATAATGTTAATGCTCCAGCAAATGCAAACATAGCTCCTGCGGATACTCCAGCTAATAAACTAAAAGCGAATGCTGCTGGTATGAGAGCTACCGATAAAATACCCATAGCTAAAGCTCCTTGAATTACTGATGATCCTATCTTACCTAAGAGTGCTAATGAAAGTCCTAATATACCTATTGAACCAGCAAACGCTATCATTTGCATCGGATCGACGTCTTTAACCATTCTTAATGCTAATGCAAATGAACCTCCTAAAGCTAAGCCTGCAACTCCGATTGCCAATGCTCCTTTTAGTACATCAGACATCTGTCTACCTACTGATGCTAGTCCGTCTCCTAATCCTTTTAAGAAACCTTTAATACCGGTCCCTGATTCAGGTTTTATACCGGAGGTATTATCTGCTGAAGCTTTAATACTTTTAGTTAGGCCTTCAGCTTTACCTTTCTTAAATGCTCCGCCTACTTTTTCGAACATTCCTCCTTTGCCAAACATACCTGCTCTAGCTCCTTTAGCTGCTCTACCTCCACCTTGTAAAAATTGACCGCCAATTTTATTGCCCATCAATTTATTTTTTATCAAGTTACCAAATCCTCCAGCTGCTTTCATAGCACTTTTAAATCCTCCAGAAATTCCTTGAACTCCACCAGTTAACTTACCTATTCCTTGTACAGCTCCTAAAATGTTGCCGCCTAATTTTTTAGCAGCGATTGCTCCAAATAAAAGATAAGGTGCAATTGGCATAGAAAGTATATCTCCTACTATATTTAAGATAGGTGATAATGCTGTTGTAATTTTTTCTATTGCTTTAGTAAAATTTTCTTGAGCTGATATTCTTTTCATATCTTCAGCTGTAACGTCTGCGGCGGCTGATGCTTGGTCTTCAGTCATACCTAATTCTAAGCCCCTCAGATATGCTACTCTACCCAACTCTTGTCTAGTCATACCTAAAGCAGCTGCTTGAGCTTCTTGTTGAATACGGTTCATATTACCGAATTCAGTTATATCACTAGAATTTTTTAATAATTCTTTACCTAATCCATCTAAATCATTACTTAAAGCTAATTCTCTAGCTTTAGCAAGATTCATTTGTTTACCGGTAAGTAGTTGGGCTTCTAATTCTTTTTCAATTGATGATTCAAAGTCAAGTAAACTACCTGCTATAGAGTCTACTTGTTTTAAATCCATACCTAATCTTCTTGCTGAAGAAGCGGCTGATACTAATTCATCAGTACTACCACCTAGCGATAGTTTAATATCGTCTGAGGTGTTACCTATGTCTCTAAGTATCTGACCTTGAGATACTGCAGAACGGTTTTGAGCGTTAAATTCAGATGTTGAAGCTATTATATTGTCAGTAAGGTCTGAAACATTAGTTCCAGTTGCTTGAGCTTGCATAGCTAAAGAACCTGCTGCTGCAGCTGATAAACCTAATTCAAGTTTCAAATTAGCTGCCCCTTGGATATTTGCAGCGGAAAATATATTTTGAGCGTTCATACCGATTGATTCGGTAAGTTCAGCCATAATCTCTAATCTATCAATAGCAGTTGCGGCTCCGTCTAAACTTGCTGCACCATTAGCTCTAGAAAAATTAGTACCTAGCTGTCCTGTTAATCTTGAAACTTCAACTTGGGCTTTGTTGATTTTTAAGAATGCATCTAATATTCCAGTAGCTATAGTAAAGGGATCAAATAGTGCTTGCCCAAAACCTTTAGAAAGTACTGAAAATCCTTTGAGCATTATTTGAGTTTTGGAAAAACTTGCTTCACCTCTTTCAGTCTGTTCAGCCATATCTCGCATAGCCTCGGCTGATTCCGTCATTGCCTTTTGGAATATACCGCTACGCATACCTAATCTTTCCATTAAAGCACCGGTACCTTTTACTAAGGCTCCTGTAACCCCCATTCTATCGGTTATTCTATCTTGAGTTCGAGATTCTGCTTCTCGAATAGATGCCATTCTTTTGCTAACATCTTCCATCCCAAGAATTACTGATAACCTTCTTTCATCACTTGTAGCTACCTTGTTAGCTTTAGTAAGTTCTTTTTCAAGGTTAGCAATTTTACTTTTTTGAGCTTCTGATGCTTTAAGTCCAGATTCTGCTATCTGATCTTGTATTTTCTGTAGCTCTTCAGTCTTGCTAAATATTGCAGTGGCTTTTTTAAGTGCATCTTCGTTACCATCTCTTAATATACCTGCTTTTTCTCTTTCAATAGCTAGAGCTAATTTTTGATCCTTAGCTATTTGTCTTTGTATATTACCTGAATTACCTATCTCTATAGTATTCTGTTGGGCTGAAGCTGTAAGTTGTTTTGCAAGATTAACGGTTGATCTTTGACCTTCGTTTAAACGCGATCGTATGCCTAACTGATCTTTTAATTCTTCAGTTAATGATCTAGCTTGATCAGTAATTTCAGCAGTAACCTTAGCATTTTCCTTTGCAAACTTATTAAAAGCTGCCTGATTTTTTGGATCGTAATTGCTAGGGTCTGGATTTAGATTGTTATCTCCGTTGGCCATTTATAAATGAGTTTATTATAAATAGTAAAGGCTCGCCTTATTTGCGAGCCCTAGTACTATAAGAAGGTTTTTTAACTTTAGAACCTTTTAACTGACTACTTTTTTTATTTACTTTATCGTATTCAGCTTTTTCTTTTTCATAATGCTCTTGCATCTTTCTAAATGTAAAGTTTCTGAGCCATATGGGCATGTTATAAATTGTATCGTAATCATACCCTCCTTTTCCATGGAATACTATTTCATGGATTTGCGTAAATACAGAAACTCTATATTGTGGCGTCAGGCCAAAGAAAGTTAACCCCTATAGGTATGTCAACCCCTCCGTCTGGTCCACTTTCTGGATAAAATTTCATATCTACATCAGGTTGAAAGTCTCTTAGGTGATTTCTAAAAGCTCTAGAGTCTCTTGCTAGAAATTCATTATCTACAAATGCTCTAACGTTTTTTTTCTCCATATCTCCATCTATACCTAAAATCATATATTTAAGTCTAGTAGATAATTCAGCTGAGGATTCTTTATTAATTTTTTTTAATCCTTTTACTTCCCTATCAATTGCCTGTTCATCACCATGAGTAAGTAATTTGTAAGTTATTACTCTTCCTGTAGCAGGTAAAGTAAAGTTAAAGCTATTTTCTTTTGCTTTTTCTACCTCAGGGTGTAGAGGTTTATTATTCAGTAAAGAAAGGTCTACTTCTTCTTTTTCTCCAGCATATTCAAATACGTAATCTTTTCCATAACCTAAAATTCGTGCTGCAACTAATAGAGCATTTTTATCTCCTATCAGTAGCTGGTTATACTCTATAGATTTGTCTACTATCAATGCTTTTAGTAACTTATCAACAACAATACCTTTCTCGATATAATTTTGATTAGTTAGAATATCCTCTTCTTTTGCTGTCATATACTTCATTTCAATAGTACCGGACGATAAAAGAGAATCTTTTGGGTAAAGTTTTCCTAAAGAAGGTAAGTCGACTACTTCTGTTGGAAATTTTTGTTTTTGTTCCATAAATCTTATTAATTAAAACTAGTTCTAAATATAAATATACGAAGAATACTTTTATAAAACAACAAAAGCCCGAAATTAATCGAGCTTTTATTTATATGTTGGCT
>Ga0209336_10000490_pt1 | contig 20412 bp, 29 predicted proteins | sample LinPmetageLP32_FD_184042 | JGI IMG/M metagenome (GOLD analysis project Ga0209336, IMG submission 184042) | Marine viral communities from the Pacific Ocean - LP-32 (SPAdes) (version 2) | ecosystem: Environmental > Aquatic > Marine > Oceanic | place: Pacific Ocean | collected 2009-08-23 | reverse complement strand
TATACTCCTTCATCCATGTATTAAGAATATCGGTTGCGAGATGTTTGGTTATATCAAACTCTTGCATAAGGTAGATAGTAGCCCCGAACATATTTGTTTCACCACTATCCCGTAACTCATCAAGGAATTGTTTGTATGAATCACTCAACCCACCAGAGTTACCCATTAGTATTCACTCGGTAGCATAAGTAAGCCATCCGAAAGGTAGAACTTGAAACCAGAGTTAGGTGGCAGGTCTGTATACTCAATTACCCGAGTATGTAGTATTTTGGGACCATCACCTTTATCACCATCTGTACCTACAATGATTGCACTATTAGTATCATCCACAGTTACTTGAATGAAGATAATATAATCCTCCTCACTAAGCAGCGGTAGGAACTCAGTAGCTATAATATCCATAAACCAGTAAGCACCCATCCTTTCAGCAAAGGCTTTAGTACCATCCGTAAGCCGTAGCTCAGGGGTCATGGGTAGTTTATGGGAATACTGATTTAGGCTACCAGTGAAGGCAGTAAAATCAAAAATAAGATCTTTTGCGTTATTCATTTAGCTCTCCAATCCGTATAAAATGTTATGGATAAAAGCTGGCTTACTCTTATCAAGTTTAAGTTTATTACCATCCCAATCATAGTAGCCATGGATGGTGGGCATTTTACCAGATGCTCCTTTAATAACTACCACTTCCCTGATGTTTGTTTCATCATGGTGTGTGAACAACCCTGCATCAAATGCTTTACGGAGATACCGATTAATGTCGGAGATCCGTGAGTAAATGGGCGTCAGCCATTGACCTTGACTGCCATGCATATATATCTGTGCGCTGTATCGTGCCATACTAAACTCCTTTCTGCGAGTTAAGGTTATAGTTTAATAATAAAGCCTGAGGTATTGAAAACAACTAATAAATACTCAAAGTAATCGGTTAGGTGTTCCATGGATTTGCAGCCAATGATTTAAGGTAGACACTGCTTTTGACACACTCCATTATGCTAAACATCAAGGGTCATAATGGGTGGGCATCCATGGCCTTGTATTACACGATAATATATCGCTAGGACGTCGACAAACCTAATACACGTCGCCCTCGAAAGGTGGAGCTGTAACTCCTATGCGTCTACCCCCTCATTTCGGAACAGGATTACTATTATCCTGCCCATATCTATATGATAATGTCCAGAACTGAGTTTGGTCTTCAGTATAACTGAGAGATCTGAACTCATTACCTTCTATAATCCAAACTACATTATCCGGCCGGAAACAAATCCTACTGTGTAGATGGCACTCATCAATACCAAAAGCACTACACTCTGCTCCTGTTGGGCAAGCCCAATCCAGTGATACTACTTGCTCAAGAAGTGAGCCACTGTTTTCCAAATCTTGTTTATCCATGATGTCCTCTTTGGTGTTGCAGATAAAATATGTAACCCGATCAATGAGTTACCCCCAGTCTTTACGATCTTCTTCCTGTCTGTACGCATTATGGTACTCCTCAATCTGAGCTTCAGTCATTTGTGGAGGCGTAATCCGCTCACCAACATATGTACCCTCGGGATAGTAATGAGGTTTGTAAGGCCGACCATAATAACGGTCAGCCCCACCACGACTTGCTGGTGAACCATGCTTACCCCGCGTCACGAGCTGCCACCCTATCCTCACGAGCTTGGGCAATACGCTCAGCACATAACATAGCTTCCTTATGTACAGCAGGATACCGTGCCTCAACAAAACCAGCATATGCGAGTAACTCACCATACATCTGACTCAAGTCACCAATAGACATAGCAGCATCAAGTATACCGTGATGCACCTTGGTAAACTCTTCAAGGTTTTCAATTAAGTCTGTATTTCCAGTCATGGCTTGCTCCTTTCTATTAACAAATTGCCATATATTATATTATGTATTTACAGCCTCATGTACAAGCCGTAATTTATCACGCCGATAAATATTGTATATCATCTGTCGGCTTACATCATAATCATTAGCGATACTTTGGTATGATTCACCAGCCTCGCGTCTATTGCGAATATCAATACGGCGAGCAGTAATCCAATCAGCATCTTGGCGGGTATGCCTTCCATCCGGTAAATCCAGATTGTATTGCATCTTCCATCGGAGAACGGTTGGTGGTGCAATGTCAAAATGATCACGGAACTCTTTATGGCTGCCGACGGTTGCTGCTACCTCGCGCATAGTTTCTACATCAATCGGAGCTCTAGCCATCTTGTTTCTCCCAGAAACTATCTGGCCTATCATAAGGATGTTTAGGTGTACTAGCATCCCCAGAGCGCAACTTAGTAACATTGCGCTCTTTAGGTGTTTCATGAAATGATTCCATATACCGATGCAGTTCTTTTAGTGATGGAAACATCAGAGGTCCTTTTACCAACGGTCCATCCAGTAACCATATTTTCTGACCAGTATCACTAACATCTTCAGCTTGGTAAATTTCCCAAATGGGTTTCATGCTGCCCTCCTTGCCATAACTGCATTATGAGAACGAATACCGCGAGGTGTTATATGATAATAGTAAGGGCGACCAGAAGTACCGATACGTTCTAAATCACCACGGTGGCAAAGTGTTGACAGTATTTTAGAGGGGTCACACTCACTAAGCAGATGTTCAAAATCATCTTTGCACATTGTCGCTCTTGTGCTTGCAAACTGCTCAAGTATTTTAGAAGTATAGTTTTCTTTTGAACTGGTTGACATTCGCGGAGCTGTAGCTTTTTTCTTACGACGTAAGGGTGCGCTTGGTGACATTGGTTTAAGGTCAGCAAGTAAAGGCATTTGTTTAATCAACCAACGAATTTGCCCCCCAACAGTACGACACTCATGCGAGGCTACTTTAGCTAGTATTTCATATGTCTCTATATCAATAGAAACTGATTTGTAATTAGTGGTGTCCATTTCTTTCTCCTATGCACACAGGTCTAACATAAAGTCAGGGATAGGTCTATCAGTCCATTTGCAGAACTTTGACTTTTCCCCACGGTAGTAATCGCGGTACGCAACCATAACATCATGGTGTTTGTACTGCTCAGGCATTGCTTGCGGAAGAGTAGTAACCCCTCGCGCTTTTAATGCTGGAGGAGCACAACGTACAGCATACAGTACTGATTCGGACTTATGAATATTGCCGTATCGGTATGTGTATTCTTTGAACAGGTGATAGCCTATACGCCATGCCAGACGGTAATTATCTACAGTCTGGCCTACCCATATCGTACATGGGTGTTTAGGGTGAACAGGCATATAAGGTGCTTCATTGCCATGCTGCCAATGAGTAGTACAAAGCATTTGCACCATCTCAAGTGGCATCTTAACAACATGCTTATCACAATGCATCTGAGCACATTGCTTGGGATCCATGGAAAGCCAGAATATATTCATGGCATACGATCCTCGGGCAATGGCAAACTGACTGTGAGTAAGCGGTTGGGAGGCTGGCATACAGCATACATGAGTACCCTGCGGCGCGGCTCTGTAGATTTTACCTTGCGTATTGCCATAGTAGCATCCTGCAAATCATCATAATGCCATGTGCTGTACTTAGCGCGACCATGGAACTCTGTGATTGTGTAATAAACTACATGGTCAAACATATAGTCTTCATATTGTTGCCAATCCATAAGCAAACCTTTCTGTGTTTACTTAATTATAGTAGCATAACTATTTACGGATTTGTACTTCAGGGTACTAAAAAAGTTGTCTTTTTTATCAAACGCTTAAATTATAATGAGTTAGCACTTTATTTACTGGCTCAAAATCAGGTAAATCAGAAAACTTTTTGTATAAGAAGTTGATACCTGTATGCATAATCACTTTCATTTGTTCACTTTGATTTGTATGGCGATGGGAATAGAGCACCAGTTCTAGCATATCAGCCATTTTCAATCTATTCTTTTCTTCTGCTGTAAGAACAAAGATCAATCCAAGGTCTTCAAATACTTTTTTCTCAGCATCTTCAAATGCTTTTTGCACTTCAGGATAAGACCATTTAGCGGTAGCTGGTATATCACCAAGTATCAATTCAGGCACATCATGATACAATGAAGCCATGATGAGTTGTTTTGTACTATCAGGCCAGAGTTGGTCTATCAATATACTTACTGCGTATGAATGTGCTCCCACTGTCTGTCTTTCTGCTTGCATGGCAACTGTATGGAAGCGCAATAAAAATTGAGCATCCCATGCTGTTGTCAAAGTTTTAATGTTTGGTATTGTCTGGCATTGGTGTCCCGCCATCTTTTACCCCTCTTGACCAAGGCTTATCACTAAATGTCTTTTTTGCTTCGCCCCAACTCGGACCAAACTCTGCATCTACTACACTTGGTATCTGCATATCTACACAAGTCTCCATAATCTCTTGTATTATAGAGGCTGTTTCTGGTTCAGCTACTGATATATCTAATTCATCATGTACTTGTATCAATGGTGTTATACCTTCTTTATGTAAAGCTACCATCGCAGCTTTTGTTTGGTCAGCAGCACTACCCTGTATTAATCGGTTTAGAGCTTTATATGTGAAGGCACGTTTGATAGCTGGACCATGCTCAGCATATGCATCTTCATATGTCTGTGGTTTATACAATCCATAAGCATTTGGTTCCCACTTATCAAACCTACATTTGCGACCAAGCAAGGTACGGATAAGACCTTTATTAGAAGCACGGTTAACTACATAATCAGCAAGCTGCTGAACAAAAGGAACTTTGCCATGATACTCTTTAAATAAATCTTTAGCATCCTCATACTCAAGTCCTAATTGTTCTGCCAGTTTATTCTTACCCATCCCATAAAACAAACCAAGGTTAATATCTTTTGCTTGTTTACGAGGTACTCCAACTATATCGGCAGCCATCTGGTGGAAATCTGTAGTAGCATCTACATTGTACTGGTCAGCAAACTCTTGTGCGCCAGTCAGTTTAAGTAGGCTAGAATAATGGACGACGAGCCGTGGTTCTTGGCTACTATAATCAAAAGCACCCCACAGTTCACCTTCTTCGGGTAAGAACAATCCGCGTATCATAGGACCAATCTCAGCATTCCTTGCTGGTACTTGCTGTAGATTAGGATTGCTGTAACTAAACCGACCTGTGACTGTCCCACCATCATCACTACGGAGGCTATGTGCCTCAGCATGGATACGACCATTATGTTGGTGCTTTATAATAGTATCGATAAAGGTGGTTCTAGCTTTATTCAGCTCACGAGCTCGAACTACAGCCTGAGGAAGTGCATGGGCATGGTTGGCTAGAAAATTCTTAGTGAAGCTAGGCTGGCCTGATTTGGGCGTTTTAGGATAAGTCAATCCTTCTGCATCAAATGCTTTAGCGATACTTGCCGCTGCCCATATATCAATATTTGTGCCACCTGATTCTTGTAATACTTTTTCCTCTTCCCTTTGCAGATATACCTTTAACTCTTCAGCTTTTTCTAAATCTACACGCACACCTTTCTTACGCATATCAAATACAACTTTGAGGACTTGTAATTCAAGGTCAAATATATCTGCTATATCTTCTTTTACTATTATACCTTTAAAGAACTGCCATAATTTCAGGGTAAGTGCAGCATCCTGCTCAGCATACGCACCCACAAAATGAGCAGGGAGTTTCCACATTTCACTCTTAGCATTTACACCAAAAGAGTTAGCTGCTTCATATAAATCTTTTTCACTCTTACGCTCATTCAGGTAATCACGGCCTAACGCATTAAGAGCATAACTAAACCTGTTTTCATCAACAAGTGCAGCTACAATCATTGTATCTACAATACGACCTTTTACTTCTATACCTTCTGCCCATAACCATCCAAGGTCATACATAGCATTATGCATAATATAATCACGCTCAATTGAGCATACATCAGCTAACCAACGGAGTGTTTGTTTAGCATCAAGGTTACTACCATTATCATGCCGAATAGGGAAGTACCAAGCAGCACCATCTACAGCTACCGCGATGCCAATAACATAACCATCCTTACGAGGCCATCCACTACCACGAGATGTAAGGTTAGGGTCACAAGTTTCTAGGTCAATAGATACTTCCCTAGCTTCCGATAAATCAGGATAGCCATCTGGCATTACCCATTCAGTCGGTGGTGTGAATAGTGGGAATTGCATCTTTTACCTTTACCATCATAGGTTGGTTACATTTAGAACAGTGAGGCCATTTGTTTTTGAGTTTACGGAAGGTAATAACTCGCTTTTCCCTTCCGCACTCACATTCAGCCAATACTTCTTTATCTAGCTTTTCGTTATCCATTCCCTCGCATTCGCACTTCTGCCTCTACAAGAAACAAATACCTACGCAAATCACGGATATCATCAAGTATACCCTCCTCACGCATATCATCTTTAGCAGCTAAGAATACATCATAATTATATTCATTTACTTGCTTCTCAAGCCTATCCCATTTGCGAGCCAGCATCATAAATGCACCGACGCCACCACGCTGTTTCCAACTATCACCATAAGATTGCTCAGAACTATGTAGCCCCTCTACATCTTGGTTAGCTAACCCAAGGATATTATTAACAATAGGGCTATAATCATCAGGGGTAATATCATCCTTTTTTGCCATAATCTCATACTCCTCCCAACTTAATTCCTTCATACGCCTTTTCATGTATTGTTCGTGGCTTTCTCTGCCCATTTATCTCTCCTACGTTCTAACCATTCCCGAGTGGCTAAATGCCAATCATCGGGTTTTATATCTGCACAATGGTCAAAAGCTAAAGCTAATTCTTTAGCTTTCCATGCTTGCCATACTCGGTGCATAGGTTGTGCCAAATCAGAGAAACAGGAGTTTTTATATGCTCTTGGCCTTTCAGCATCCTCCATAAACCAACTAAGCTCTTTATCAAATGATTCTATATTATGTACAAGAGCATCTGGCCTAATCATACGAGTATTGTAAGACTCATAATCAGGCTTCATACCTTCTAGCTTTTTTAATACTTCAGTATAGGCATGGAGGTTATTACTGAACTGTGTATAGATACCAACACTCGCGCCAATGCGTGAGGCTATATACTCTTGGAGAATGGACATATGGACAGCATTAGCTCCTAATGCACCCCAGATCATATCATTACTGCGGTTACATACTGTCATATCCAATACATTATCACGCACACTAAAATAGATATGAGTATTGCAGGGGTGGTCTTTACAGCTATTGCCCATCCGTAAATCACCTTCAGCACACCACATCGCTAGAACTGCTCGTCTATCGTTTGTATGTGTTATCAATCTATGGATGATTATATCAAGCTGATCTCGGAAAAAGTAATTACGCCAACGATAACCATATGCTCCCTGTAATACTTTACCATCATCACTATACTCACACATCCGTGTGTTATAGCGTTGTATCCACTCTAAATCATTACGCCCTGCTAACATCCATAGGCTTTCCATAAAATGGAATATTGGGTTTGCATCACGCTCGGGATAGAACAGAACACGTTCGCGTGGGTTGTTGTAGACAATAGCGCATGGTTCACGGAACTCAATTGCTTTACCGTTACGAGTTTCTACTTCTTCACCATTAGCTTCTAATGCTTGCTTCACAACAAACAATGCTTCACTTACATTTCCTACGGTGAAAGTATGCACCCCTCGCATGGGTGCTTTGCCATATAATGCCATATTGAACCGCCTTTCTATGGGGTTTTAAAGCCGCTACAGCGGCCTGAGTTAATGTGCCTTACCCAACTACTAAAAGCAACCCTCTAGCTGTCTGAGTAACCTGTAATAAAGTCAAAATGTTTCTTGACTCTTTTAGTATAAGTACCTCCTTTTAACGCCTCCTTGATTGCAAGCGTTGTTTCCTCAGTAGGCTCGGGTAATGCCTTGCGTCCCATGCGGTCAGGTAACAATCCATTACGCAAAGTGGTATTGTCACAACCGTTACAAGGACCGAAATCACGTTGCCCATGATACAATTTTGTTCGCGCTGCATGAAATGCTTCCCCCTGCCATACTTCTTCCATTGGTGTATCAATTACATTGCCACACTTATACCATCCTACCCAATCATTACAGCAAACAGCAACATTACCATCCCAACGTATAGACATCTCACGGAAAGGTTTAGCGCACCGTTTACCATCTTGTTCATGGTTTAGAGGGAAAGCGTTACCAGCGTGGTTACTGACTTGGGCATGGGTTCCACTTGTAGCGAGCGTAAGATCCATTCCAACCACGATAATATGTTCATTAGCTTTTCGTCGTTGGTGAGGGTTTGCGTTACGTTCTGCGGGGTATTCGTATACAGGGTATGGACCATTATATCTCTCCTTTATTTTATCCACTATTTTTATACGATCATAATTATCAAGAAACAGTACATTCAACCCTGCTTCCATCAGTTGGTTGACACTTTTTTCAGTGTCGCGTAAAAGACCACCGCCATTACTGGTCATCATTAAAGATGTTTTGGGTAACTCTTGACGGAACAATCTAATCATATCAATAAAGAAAGGGTGCATAGTTGGCTCACCATGCATGGCAAACTCTAGCCGAGGGTTCCATCCTGCTTCTTTTATACGAGCACATATAGATTTTGCACGTTCAATAGAAAGATATTTATAAGGTGCGGAGGCTTTACCATGCGTATTATCCGGACCATCTGCACCATTCTCTCGTATAGATTGTATACCGCAAAAAGAACAAGCAAGGTTACAACCCTCTGCTAATTCTATCTGAATAGAGTTTGGTGGGTCTTGGTAATTGTTAGATTGCGCCGCCATCTTTAGCCGCCTTTCTCCATTGTACACGAACATCCCAGCGTGTTTTCATACCTTCCCACCCTGTTTTAGTTTCTTTCTGCACTGCTTTTACATACATGGGAAACTCTTCTGCTAATGCTAGGCTTGCCTTTTCTTGTAACTCTGCATTGCGGTATGAACTGCAACCTCCAGCCGCACCAGAAGCACCACGCTGATCCCATGTCCAATCAACAATAACAGCATTGCGATGCCCTAGCTGAAACAGTTTCAGGGTAACGTAATAATCCTCCATTAGATCCATAGCATCATAACGTATACCTAAATTATGTATTATTTCAGGGCGTATTGCATGGACAGCATTTTGTCGCATACCGTATTTAACTGTATCGGGGAAGTGCTTATCATTCATTTGCCGTGGGCTGAGGCCAACATGGGTATGGTTCATTAATAACCATTCCATACGCTCCCATAACTCATGCATTTCTTCTTGGTTTGTTTTTCTTAAGTTGGGAGCCACCCCATGTATGCGGCGACCAAATATAAGATCATCATCCAAAACAATAATTTTATCATGTCCTGCCTCCATAGCATGTTCTAATATGAACTGCCTTACATTATTGATTCCTTTAATTTCACCGCGATTTATACAATCACGTCCCTGTTTTGTATGCCAGTTTATTTCTTCTTGTGGGCAAACAAGAGCAGCATACTCTCGGGCTTCCGGACCAATACTATCCCAAGTAACTTGGTTATTCATCCTACCCCTTGTTGGTATATATATTGGTATCATATCTCATCCTCATCAAATACTACTTGGCCTGACATAATAGCCTCTTCAAGCTCTTCATCTGTAAGTGTGCGTACAGCTTCTAACTGATTCCATACTTTAGGTTTTTTCTTTGGTGTTGCTTTTTTCTTTTTTGGTTTTACCAGTTTCAGTTTGGGCGGCTCTTTGCTCTTGGGCGGCTCTAATACTTCCAATGTCCGATAATTGTATTTGCATTTCGGACAATACCTCTTCCTCCAAGTGGTTTTGTTTCGAGTTCGACTCTCTACGACGGAAGACTTGCCACTGCATTTTGGACACAACATATCTACGCCACCTCCCCATGTACAGCCTCCAGCATAGAACCTTGTAACCCATTATACTTACTACGAGGTGTGCCTTGACCAAGGCGTACACGCTCATATTTATCCCACTCGCATAAGCTATGTTCAATGCAGCGCATATCCACCGCCAAAGTTGGGATGTGATCGCCAAGATAACGGTGCGAATCTTTGTGTAAATCTTGCATCTCCCTATTACTTTGATAGGCACTTAACGCTTTGGTAAGCGGTCTGCCGTGGATCCTGTTGAGGCCACGTTTTGCTCCCGGACCAGCGTTTGCCCAGTTGTATTTATCTTTTGCTCGGTCGAGAACAGGTGTGTAGTTGAGGTCTGTGACGACTTCATAAGACATAAAACCTCCCCCGCCCCATCCTTTATATGCACCCAACGCTTTGTGTACTTCTTCCAGCGATTGCGTATCAGCGGCGGTTTGCGCCAACGCTTCTCTATTCTCCCATATCGGCGAAAGGAAATAGTCAACTACTACCTCTGACTTTGGTAACTTGAGTCCTTGGTTAGTGATTATATACGCACCAGTGAATGTCCGTAAACCATTGTCAATTCTAGTTTGTATAAGTTCTTTTGTGCGAGCAGGATTAAATTCTTCTACCCAGCCATGTTCTTCAGCAAACTCACTTGTACCAACCATACGAAACATACAGCAGTTAAATATCATTTCACCATGTGGGCGGTTATCATTTGGCTTAGTCCAGTTTTGGCGCATCCAAACAGTAACCCTATCATTCTCACGGAATGGATTAGTAAACTTATAATCCCGTAGTATAGGGTCATCAGTCCAAGGGGCTGGTTGCCCCTTGGCTCGTTTTTGGTAAATAGCATGACGCTCATTTATCCAGTAGCAGAACCTTTCTATGTTCTCCATAATTTATTCTCCTAACTGGATACAGCCTTTTTCAATAGCAAGGCGAATATCAACACTATTGCCTCCTGGACTTAGTGCTTTCATAGCATTAAGGGCTTCACCCACTGTTGGTGATTTAACAAGGGCTTCAAAGTTATGCCAACGATTACTGTTTTCACGGTATGGGTTTTGGTACACACCAGAAGCACCAGCAACCACAAGTATCTTTGCATTTAAATCATACTTGGATTTTGCCACACGCTTTGGTTTATCAGTTACAATAGCCTCAATGCCTTGCGGCTCGGGCGTGATATCTACTACTTCAGCAGTCATGTGTTTCTCCTTTGAAACAGGTTTATATTTTTTAGCTTTCTCATAAACATACTCAGCAAAATTCTTATGAAAGCTGGGGTAATTGGGCAGGGTACATTCACCCTGAGTAGCGGTAATGACACTGCGTAACTCTTCTTCACTGTATGTATCCTGTAATTGATGTAGTTCAGAGAACACAATACTATGCTCATTCAATTCTTTGCACTCCCTTAACTCTCGTAAGGATTTGAAAACAAAGTAAGAATAAGGATCATTACGGTTACTTTCTATACTGTTTTCTAATACAGCATATGTCTTTATGGCTACCATGATTGCCTCCTTTCTATGGGGCTAATATATAAACTCTAGCTATATGTAGGGAATCAAGCAAGTGCTAAATACTCAAACACCTCCCTAAAAGTTATCTCCTAGGAAGGTGTTTGGCGAAAGGCAGGGTTATCCGAGCCTTCACATTAAGCGGCAAACTCCAATGCTTTTGCCATAGCTTTACGCTTAGTCTGTGCGGCTGAGCCAAACCAAGCTGAGTTAAGTGCATGGTCACGAGTCTTAGCACGTTTCTGGTGATCCATAACATATGTCACACCATTAAGTGCTCCCCACCAAGTACCCTTGGCAGACTGCATATCATGTCCAGGAGATGTTTCAATAGCTTCCAGTATAGACTGGGAGGTTTTGGTAAACTCCTCATGCAAAGGTGGTAGGTCAGCTTCCTTGCTTTTACCACGCTCAATAAGTAATTTAGGTTGGAATAACTCAGCAATGTACTGGTCTATTTGCTCTTTAGTAGCCTTCTTACCAGCAAGGAACTCTGACTGTTCTTGGAACTTAGTCATTTGCTCACCACTAATACCAAGTGCTGTTTCGGCAGCTTGCATAATTTCCTCATCAAACATTTGCAAATGCAATACGCGGAACTTACCCGTCATACCCTCTTGGCTAAGAGCTAGGGTAATCGTATTGTTACATACAACACGGATAGGTGTGAACATAACGGTCATAGCAGTACCTACTTTATGACTGTTAGCCATAAGTAAGTAACCTTCTATATCATCACCGCCAGCCAGCTTGAAACCCTTCTTGATTTTAGCCAAGCCCCAGACACGCTCACCATCACTTAGGCTACCAGCCGTATCCATTTCCATATGCCCTGCTTCAGTAAACTTTTTAAAGAAGGACATTGTTTCATGGTTCTGGAAAGGGACAAACCCTTCACCGCAATGGGATAATACGCGGTTATCTGAATCACGAACTACTGCATAATGCTCATTAGCGCGGAGCATTTGTGCTTCACCTCGAGGGTCATTAAGATCCCATGTATTTGGTTTATCTGCAAAGTACATCGGACGTTTACTAACTGTCCAGTCTAGCTTTGCAGCTTTGAGCATTTGCTCAGGTGTGAGGTTGCCCTCAACTTTTTCGCCAAGCCCATGCCAAGGAACCTGTCCCGCATAAGCCATTGTTTCAACCATATGTGCCATTTTATCTTCCTTTCTATAAAGAGTTAAGCACCAGTGTCTACACTAGGTAGAACATCAAAGTCAGACAAAGCAATGTCCAACCAACAAGTGTTGCCTTCAGAACTAATAGCAATGTGGCAACGCATTTCTACATCGTTATGCAGCAGTGTCTCGATAATTGGGAACTTAAACCCATCAGACAAACGCTTTATAAACTTAGGCTCAACGGTACGGTTAGCTTTGCGCTGTATCGCACGTTCATTAAGTCTAGCGAACTGCTCTTTAGTTAAGTATTTTACGTCGGACATACTAGCCCCTTTCTGTGGGTGGTTTGTGTATAGGTATATTTAATAGGTGTAGCTTTTGGAGCGCAACCACAAACAGGTCGCTATGACTATTATGCTGGGATTTGATAACCACGGCTATACATAGGGTGTATTAGATGAAGATGTTGTAAAGCGCGAGTAAGACCCACATAAAACACGCGAGCCTCATCCAGATGTTCGTTCTCAAACTTACGCCACATAGAATAGGAACGACGCATAGTATCAGTGAGAAGCATAACATTATCTGCTTGTGCTCCTTTAGCTGAATGAATCGTAGAGATTCGGATACGTGGTTCATCTGTCAAAGATTCACCTTTACGAAGGCAAGCCTTAATATAACGTCTATCATTTTCTGATATCTTACCTAATCCTTCATCCCAAGGTAAGGTGTGTAATAGACCATGGAAATCTAAAAGGTCTTGCATTGCATATCGCTGGTCGGATTGTCCTTTATTAAATGTCTTATGACCATATGCTACTTGGCTACCCAACAGCATTTGACCATACACTACACGCACCTGTTCTGCATTCAGGGTAGAACCATTCCTCATATTTTCCCATAAACGTACAGCTTCCAAAACTTTACCATCGATAGATTTACTGCCATTGTAGATATATAAATGGCCTCGGCGACGTACCTCTTCTTCTATTTGTTTTGCCCCTCTTGTTGTACGGCTTAACAAAAGCCAATCACCGTTAGCCATATTCACTTCTTCGGAGTGCCTATGCCAATTAATGCAACCATCCTCATCCCGTGGGTTGAACTCTTTGGGTCTTCTATCAATAACTCGCTGAATAACTTTTTGACTAAGTGCATGATGAGTGGCGGGAATCCTGTAACTTTGATCCAACACAGTAACACTTCCTTGCAACCCTATGAAGTAGTCTACATCTGCACCCGCATAGCGGAAGATAGCTTGGTCATCATCGCCAGCTACAAACACCTCTTTGGCATTAGCTTGTAATAGATGCACCATTTTCCATTGTAGGGGTGAAAGGTCTTGGGCTTCATCAATAAAGACTACCTCAAGTTTAGGTGCTAACTCTCTATAACAAAACTGCTCAAGCATATCAGTATAATCAAAAAGCTGGTATCTATCTTTCCATGCTTTTAAACCTCTATCAACATAATCAACTCTAGCCCAATCTGTTTTTAAAGGGACAGTAGACTCATTGTATGATTGCCGTAATGGTTGTTGTAGTATTCGGGCGATGTTTATTATTTCTAAAAATTTATCACCATAACCAAAATCCTTGTACGGACCTTGGTCAGTTAGACCTGAGTTGAAAAAGCCACCTATCTTTAACCATTCGCCAACCTCGGGAAACTTATCCGCAGTCATTATCTGATTATGGTTAATACCCATCTGCATAAAGGCAAGGCTATGAAGGGTACGGAAGAAAGGTAGATCACGCCTACTTAATTTAAATTTACTACAAGCACGATCTATTGCTTCTGCCGCTGCACGACGAGTAAAACCGAAGTAACCAATACGATCAGGTGGAACACCCTTTAACATATACTCTTCGACCTTGTTTAACAGATAAGTTGTTTTCCCTGTTCCTGGAGGTCCGAGTATTATGTTCATCAGAGTATTTCTTCTTGATCAGGTAAGTGTGGTAACTCTAATGGCTCTTGGCTATCTGCAAAGTAATCCTGTGGCAATGACCATACATGGACACCTTTGTTTTTAACACGCCAAAACATTTTTTCAGCTTCAAGCCCCTGTAACCTAAGAGTTATTTTGTTGGAGGTGTAGTGGTTAAAGTCATTAACAGTCAGGTGCTTTTTAATATCTTTAACTTGAAAGAATACCTTATCTTCTAACCATACCGCTACACCTTGTAGCACATCTTCACGCTCTGTACCTTTAGCTCTATCAGTACAAAATTGTGAGAGTAAATCTTCAAACTCACCTTTTATTGTAGCGTCAGGAGGCACTTCCACAATGGTTAAGTTATCCAATAATAATTGTATACGTGTCTGCCATGCTCTTTGGCTAACAGCAATAGGTAATTTATTGATTTGGGCTACACAATCCCTTTGGAAACGAGTCTGGCTAATCAAACCATCTGTACTTAACTCCAGCCTATTACCATCTACATCTAATAACCATATCGGTGGGTCACCATCAATTTTTGTAAGGCTAGACATCTGGTTCTGTACACCAGCCGGACCAACACCAAATTTACGAGTAACACATATATCTTTATTACAAAAAGGTTTGATGGGTTGGTCATCACATTTATAATAATAATCTTTACGTTGTAATTGTTTGATAACAGCACCTACCTCTGTATGACTAAGAGGGGGCTGTAAGTAATCAACATTATATCTTTGCACTAATGCTTCCCAATTATCAGCATCAAACATTCGTGCGTACACACCCAAATTAAAGAGAGCATTGTTGCGTGAGCCTTCACCAAACCCTTGCTGACAAAGTTCATTCAAACAAGGTGGACCATCCTTTAACTTTGGTTCCGGTTCTGAGATACGGTACTTTGCAAAATCCTCAGGTGTTATTAGATATCGTGCTGCTTTTGTTACAAAATCTTTAGGCGGCATTAACTCGCCTTTAAAATCATAAACAGACCGTGTACTTAAATCACCTTTAAAGTACGGCATATTCAAACCATTACCAGTATCACCACGGTCTACCAAAATGGTTGTTTGTTTAGGGAATATTTCACCTTCAGCATGGCCTAATGATGCAGCTAACTCAGTAAGTTTAGATTGTACAAACTCAGCTTTCAGAGCATCTTTAAAGAAAAAATAAACATGAGCACCACCACTTTTACTACGTCCTACCCATCCTATAATTTTTGCTTCTTTTAATTTATTTACTAATAATTGATGGTCAACACTATAATTATCAATATCAATCGCACCCCATTTACACAGACTATCATCACGAATAGGAATGATTCCTAAACCCTGTTTACCATCAAGGTGCTGTTGCCAGAGTTCTTCTGTGGGTGGCTCTTTTATAATTTTGTATACGCCTAGACGTTTACCATCACCGCGCTGTTCTTCAGGGTTAAACACCCCATGAGCACGTTTATTACCATCAAAGAGTTTTAAAAACTGTTCTGCTAATGTCATTGCTTTCTCCAATGAGAAGGGTGGGAGAGTAAGGTTAGTTGATACCTAAACCCTACCCTCCCGAGCAACCTAGAGGCGATCAACCCCCTTGGTTGTACTTAAAAAGGCACATCATCATCTGGTGGTGTGCCTTTATCCACAGGTGTAGTAGGGGCTGTTTCTTTTACCTCCACTTCACCAGCTTTTACTGATTTAGCGAACTCTACTGCCATTGAGAAATTAGCATGGTCTGTAGGGTTATGGGGCTTACCGTCTTTATCAAGGGATAAATCCATCATACCCACTTTTGCAATATCCCAACCAAACCAATTACCTTTATCATTGCTTTCAGCAACAGTGGATAGTTGGTAGGTATGGGACATCATGGGTAAAGTATATGATTCACCGTTTGATTTTGTACCTGACAGAGCTTGCATTTGTGTGACCCATTTACGAGCTTTCTTTAACTGTGTACTAGACATAGTTATTAAGCACCGTTGCGGACCATCCTCATCAAGCAAGATTACAAAGAACTGTGCTGTATTAGTAAGTATATTACCATTAGGCAGGATATCCTCACCACGCTCATTCTTTGTTGTAGTATTGGTAATAGGGTCATCAGGATGGTAAGAACCAAAATAGCCACCACCTTTTTCCCTAGGAGCCCATTCTACAAACCTACGATTGTAATAGCATGGGACAACAGTCACACCCTTTTCACCATCGTATGCTTTATTAGCTACCGTATTAAACATCATACCAGCTTCAGCACCCTCAACATAAGCACCATCACGCTTATTCACTTGTGGACTGAGTTGTGCAAGTATGCGTAAAAACGGTACTGCCATATCTTGTGAGGTGGTTTCCTCAAAACCCAAACCACCCATATCCTCAAACTGGGATGCCATTGCTATCGCAGTTGATTCTTTCTTTGCTACTTCTGTTGCCATATCTACCTCCGTATTTTGGCTCTCTGCCCCACATAAATACCCAACAGGTCATATGGCAAATTCTCGCCCTTTTCTACCTGTTCCTTCACAAACGACTTTAGTGTCATGGGTTCCACCCAAGTCTTAGTTTGTGTTTGCATACCGCGCTGTTCAAGCTCGGCAAGCAAATCTTTAGCAGAGTTATCCTCACCACGACCAAAGGCCGCTGTAACGTGGTTCTTTATAAGGGAACCATGCCCTGCTTCTATAAGCCATTGAAAGGCTTCATCCGTACGGTCTTTGGCAATGCTGGCATTATAATAAGGCGCAACACTAATCTCACTGCCATCCTCCATCTTAAGTTCAGTAACCCCATACTCTTGCAAAGCGGCTGGTAACAAGTCTTCTGCTACCTTGCGATGCTCGCGTTTGGAATCCTTTAACTCTAACTCTAGATCAGCAATGCGTTTCTCTAACGCAATTTGTTGTTTGCATAGGTTACTCACAGTGCTGATACCCGATTGATTTATGCTGGTTAGGTCTCCAGCTACACTTTCAAAGTCCATTAACTAGACTCCTTCCTATGATATAGATCTACTTCCAACGGATAATAGCGTTCCTCTAACCTATCCCACTTTAATGCTTTAAACCTACCATTGTTCATTCGGGCTGCTTCAGCACAGGCAATGCCTATACATAAAGGGTCACCAGATAATAATAAGTAATCATTATCATTAAAGTTACGAAGGCCTCGGCTAATCCTACGCACCGTTGGTTGAGTGCTGAATGAAACCTGTTCCTTAGCCGGAACAAGTATCTGCAAATCGCCAAAGGCAACTGCATCTGTGATATCTCTACCACGCACTTCTTGTGTAATGTAGACTGTCACGGCTTTCTACTCCGCTGCTTTCTATGCTTAGTGGTATTACCAAGCAAAATTACCTTACACATTTATATATAGGGGTAAAACAAAAAACTTATCATTGTTATCCATCCGATATTTTAATATCTGATATCTGATATCTGGGAATTGTTCATTTACAAACGGTTACTTTGAGCCCCTACGCGAGACAGAACACGAACATAAAAACATATGTAAGATTTTGGTTTTTGTGCTATTATAAAAAGTACCCAATAGAAAGCGGTGTAATGCGTTACAAATTTAAATACAAGCCCTACGAGCATCAGCTCGAGGCACTAAAAAGATCGTGGAATAAGAAAGAATTTGCCTACTTCATGGATATGGGGACAGGTAAATCAAAAGTTCTTATTGATAATATGTGTGTACTCTACGACCGTGGAGAGATTACTGGTGCATTGATAGTTGCCCCTAAAGGTGTATACCGAAACTGGGAGCAAGGTGAACTACCCACGCATATTCCTGAGCATGTTATGTATGATACAGTGCTATGGAATCCTAGCCAGACTAAAACACAATTAGAAAAACAAAATAAACTTTATGTTGTAGATGATAACCTAAAGATTTTTGTTATGAATGTAGAAGCTTTCAGTACTAAGAAAGGTTGTGAAGCTGCAGAACGTTTTTTAAATGCACATCCTTCCCTTATGGTTATTGATGAAAGCACTACTATAAAAAACAAAGATGCTAAACGTACTAAGAGTATTGTGAAGATAGGTAAAGTTGCACAGTACAGACGTATACTTACAGGCTCACCAGTAACAAAAAGCCCTATGGATCTGTATACACAGGCAGAGTTTCTTGATGAATGGTTATTGGGGCATAGTAGTTTTTTCAGTTTCCAATATGAATATGCCATCGTACAAAGGCGTAGTATGGGAGCGCATAGTTTTAATCAAGTAGTAGGGTATCGTAATTTAGATAAACTCAATGGTATACTTGAAAACTTTAGCTATCGCGTAAAGAAAGAGGACTGTTTAGATTTACCTGATAAAGTATATATCAAACGTAGTGTAGAGCTCACTGAAGAACAAAAGTCTGTTTACAATAGTTTAAAAACATTTGCTCTTGCCTTATTAGAAGATGGTTCAGTGACTACTGATACTATCCTTACGCAATTACTCAGGCTGCAACAAGTATGCTCAGGCCATGTAAAAATGGATGATGGCGAAATGAAAACTTTCAACTCAGCTAAACTGCCAGAGCTTATGTCTGTATTAGAAGAAGTAGATGGTAAAGTTATTATATGGGCTAACTTCACACATGATATAAAAACAATAGAACAAGAAATATCTAAAATGTATGGTGCTGAAACAGTAGCTACATACTATGGGGAAACAGAGAGTGATGAACGGCAAGCTATTGTAAACCGCTTTCAGGATCCAGACAGCCCTCTTAAATACTTTATAGGCCAACCACGCACAGGTGGTTATGGGCTGACTCTGACAGAAGCTAAAACTGTGATATACTACAGTAATAGTTTTGACCTTGAGATAAGGTTACAAAGCGAAGATAGAGCGCACCGTATAGGACAAACAAGTAAAGTTACTTATATAGATATTGTAGCTGATAAAACAGTAGATGATAAAATACTGTTAGCATTACGGAACAAAATCAATATAGCCAGCCAAGTCCTTGCTGAAGATTTTAGGGATTGGATTGTTTAAGGTCTTGAGATTATAACAATCATAGCGATAAAAAATACCGCTGCTGCTAAGACCGCACCAATTACTATCAACCCTTGTTTTAAATTTTCCGCAGCTTCTTTTTCCTGTTTACGTTTTAAACGACGAGCCTCGGCTTCAGCTTCTTTAGCTTCGCGTATACGTTTAGCTCTTTCATCTAAAATACTTCTCCATGTTCCATGACCAAATCGCATATCAACCATACTGGCTATTTCTCGCATTTGTTCTTGGGCTAACCTTGCATCTATTACTTCCCTAGCAACATTAGTAACGCCAAACTGATCACCTACACCAACGCCCGACTGTTGATTACGACGTTGTTGGACTTGTTTTTCTCCCTCAAAGAGTTTGTCTATAAAACCCGCAATATCACCAACATCATTAGCAGTACTGATAGCACCTTTAATACCATCAACAGCACTTTTGAATAAGGCTATCCCTGCGAGAGCAGTGGATATGGGTTCCATATCATACCTCCCGCATACGGGAGACTAACCGTTCAGCACGATTTGTTACTTGGTGATACCATTTTGAGTCAACCATTTCATCGGCTGCTTGCTGCCAATCACGTGCATCGACACCAGCTTTCATACCTTTGAATTTGCTTAACCGAGGGTATCCCATATTGAACATCATATTTGCTATTATTAGTTGCACTTCTTCTGGTAAGGAATCAAAGTCGGCGTACAATCGTTCACAGTCTTCGAGGACTGTTCCAACATCTTTATTAAAGCACTCTGCGACTCTATCTGTTGTGATAGATGTTCCGACTGGACGGTTATGCTCTTCGTCAGATTCAGTGACCAAGTGACCAATCCCAAAAGTAGGCAGACCCAAATGATCCAAGTATATTTCATACTTACACCCCTCATCTGCTTCTATTTGTTTCCGTAATACTTCAAGATCCATTATGCTAATCCCATGATACCTTGGTTACGACGATTTGCTATTGCACCACCTAACTCAT
>Ga0209336_10000489_pt1 | contig 20428 bp, 9 predicted proteins | sample LinPmetageLP32_FD_184042 | JGI IMG/M metagenome (GOLD analysis project Ga0209336, IMG submission 184042) | Marine viral communities from the Pacific Ocean - LP-32 (SPAdes) (version 2) | ecosystem: Environmental > Aquatic > Marine > Oceanic | place: Pacific Ocean | collected 2009-08-23 | reverse complement strand
GCCTAAATGGATGAACCAGGTTCATATGGAAGCTTGGAAGCGTGGTATTAAAACTTTATATTATACAAGAACTGAATCAGTATTAAGAGGTGATATAGCCGCTAAAGCTATGGATCCAAATTGTTTAAGCTGTGATGGTTAACTATGCTATACACGCTATGATATAGTGTGTAGTTTAAACTATCAATACGTCCATATAGATGTAACTCTATCTTTAGACAAACCTAAATGTACAAAATTAGACTTACGGCTAATACCAATACGCTTGCAATCTAAATCCATAGCGTGCTTTACTAATTCATAAACAGGTGTTCCACCAACAGCAGCAACATCAATTGCTAATCCTTCTGTGTGTTCACCTGGTTTATTTTTTTTGGCCTCTATTGGATGCTCAGAAGATCTATATCCTGAAGTAATGGTTATTTCATAACCCAATGATTTTTCTAAATCATTTATAAAATTTAACATTTCAGTTTTTAAATCTGCTATGTTAATGTCTTTATTAGCTTTTTTCATTTATTTTTTTCTACAACTTCCTTTAGCATTTTTCTTAGTTCCAGGAACTCTTTCATATCCTTTCCAACAATTAAGTGGAGACTTGTGGTTATAACCTAGTTTTTCAAGTTTGTTATGATCATCTAATGTTCTAGCTTTTTCTACTATGCCAGTTTTACTGTACATATTGTGTATTTTAAACTTCTTTGCCATAATTATTTTTTATTAATTTTTGTTTTAGTAATAATTTTTTTGTTTACTTTTAGATGTTTTATAATTTATTTTTTTCTGTTTAGGTTCATCTATATTTAATAACCATTCATCATAACCTAAAAGTAAAGAAACTTGTTGCCATTTTTCTAAATCACGAGTAAGAGCATCTGTAACATTTATAGCCTTGTTAATAAGTCTATCTATTGGAATATTAGTTGTGGCTGATATAGCCATAGCACCAGCTTCTAAAGCTGGATTATTTAAGAATTTTTGAAATTCTTTGTTTTTAAGCTGATTAGATGCTTTATCTATTTCCTCTCTATCCCATTTAAGGTTTCTAGAAAATTTATTAACTTTTCTAATTTTTGTTTGCATTGGTGGACTAAAACTAACAGCGGCTTCTAAAAACTTACTTGGATTAAAACTCCCATAAGGTTTATTATATTGTTTGTAAAATTCAACTCCTACGTTTTTTGCAGTCGAAGCTATAGCTCCAAATATACCAGATCCTCTTAGTAGACTATCAAGCATACCATTAGCAACAGTAATTATTTTAGTTTCCTCTTTTTCTGTTAATTCTTCATCATCTCCAAAAGCAAGACTAAATAAAGCTTGTTGTAAAAAGTTAAATATAAGGTTTTGAACAAATCCATAATATAAAATTCTAGACACATTAGTAGCTCTATCCCCACGTCCATTCTTAAGATCTGAAGCTGATTTTTGTATTATTCTAGCGTACTGAGCAGGAGCATTAGCAAAAGCTAATATAGTGCGTCCTAAAGTGCTAGCTTGCTCTTGACTTATTTTATCAGGTCTACTAGATTGTTGAGACTCTTCTGCTATTTCTCTAAAATCTAAAAAAGCTTGATCTTGTGCTTGTTTTTCTGTATAAATTTTCTTTCCATCAGAATTAGTTTGTTTAAGAAGACTTTTAACTCTATTTCTATAAAAAGTAGCACCACCAGATGCTATGGCAAAACTATCCGCTAATTGTGTAGGTAAAAAACCTATTTGAAGTAGTTTAGCAAAAACACCTTTTAAACCATCTTTTTTAGCAATAGCAGCTAAATCAGCTTCGTTTACATTCATTTTTAAATCACCTCTTCTTTCTTTTAAATAATTAGAATTAAATAATTTAGAAAAGTCTTTCCAAAATTGTGGTTGATTAGCAAAAGCCTTAGAAGCTGCAAGAACATTATTGTCAGTAAGATTTACAAAGTTTGCTAATGATATAGTTTGTAACAAAGCTGACTTAGTGTTAAAAAACATTACATTACCAATTGCACCATTAACAAAACGATTATATAATACTTCAGGTTTGCTTTGTTCCATGTTTTTATTTCTACCGGTTTTCATCCTTGATAAAGTACCTTCTATAGCTTCTCTATATTTTGTACCATACAATACTTCAAGTTTATTTAGATTTTTTTCAGAAAAAATAGTATCAACATTTTCTTGCCATTGCTCTAAATATTTAGCTCTTTTGTTTTGATTAATAGAATTTTGAAGATCAGTTGTAATATTACCAGATTGCCATCCTTTTTCTGGTTCTGGATATTTCGTTTGTTTGTTTATATAAACAAGCTGCTCAGCAAATAATTTTAATTTAGGATCATCTCTAACAACAGCAATTAAATCTCTTTTATCTCTTTCTGAAATTTCAGGAACAGAAAATCCTTGTTTATTCCAAATATAAACTCTAACAGCATGACTGTTTGTAAAAGCCATGTCAGGTATTGTTTTTTCTAAGTTTTTTGGTACAATTTTTAATTTAGATTTAAGTGTATTATAATCTCTAAAAAGTGCAGCTCTAGAATCAGTAATATTATTCATTGCTACAGCATATGGATTTAGTAAATTAGTTTTAATCCAAGCTAATTGTTTATTTCCAATTTGTTTTTTACCTAAAGTTTTATATAATAAACCTAAAAAATCATTAGCATTATTACCTAAATACATTCCAGATAACATTGAACTAAAACGCTTATCAAGTTTTTTCCCCATTAGCGAAGCCACTGCTTTTTCATACACTTTTTCTTTTGCAGCTAAAGCAATACCTTTTTTATTTTCTAATATTTCATTAAATTCTTTACTCAAAGGCTTTGACGCAAAGTAATCTTTACGAGCTTCATTATTTTCATCATCTATTTGAGCAAGTCTTTCTAAAACTCGTTCATTACTAGCGCCTTTAGCTAATTTAAATTCAGCTGGTAGCTTATCATTGTTTTCCTTTGCAGCTTTGTTTTTAGCATCGTCAAGACTTTTACTAAACATACCTATACCTTTTCCAGCTGCAGTGTCAGCTATTTTTCTAACTACATCGGGTGATTGCTTAAGTTTATATAATTTTTCTCTAACAAATTGATTAGTTGCTGTTCTAGTCATTAAGGACATGAAACCTTTTATTTGACGCGCTACAGGTCCTCTTGGATTACTATTAACTATTTTACCGTCTACGATACCTATAGATTCTAGTATATCTATATCAGATATGTTATCATTTCTAACATATTTATTACCATCTGGAGTATATAGTTTTAAATTTTGCTCTAATCTATTAGGTACTTTAGTAGCTGTATTTTTTAATCCTTCACTAACAGCTGCATCAGGACCTATATAACCTTCAGGTAATAATTGATTAAACAAAGAAACATTTGTTTTTATAAAACTTTGTAATATATTAAACTCTCTACTGTTAAGATCATTACCGCTTGTTTCTGTTATTCTGCTAGTTCTAACACCTAATTTTTCAGCTATAGTAGCAGCTGCTAGATTAGGTAATTTTTTAAAAGAAAAATCATCTTCTTTTAATTCTGAAAAAGTTTTATCTATATTATCTTCAATGCTTTTTGTTTCTTCTTTACTAAGATTAAGTTCTGTTTTTACTTTCTTACCTTTTTTCTCAGCAATTTCAGTGCCAGCATCATAACCAATTATTGTATCAAAATCAACATCATCTTCAGCACCTATTTCTTGAACAGAACCTACTTCTCCAGCTGGTGTGTCTAAAGATCTACCTGTAGGAGTTTTCTTAGCTTCTTTTAATGCATCCCCTTTTTTAAAAAACGCTAAACTGTTTACATAACCTGATAAGCTATTGTTTTTTTCAGGATTAAACTTCATTAATATTTCAACTATTTTAAACCTTACATTATCGTCAAACTCACTTCTACTTATACCTTGAATTTCTTCACCTTGTATTCCTTTTCTAATGGTAGGTTGAAAAAGACCATCAGGTTTGTTAACTTCATCATAAGCATCTTTAATACCACCAGCATCCCATTCAGCTTTGGTCATTATATAATTACCATCTTTATCTTTACCACCAACAAGGTCATCTATTTTTCTACCTTCTGGTGTTTTATATCCAGATACAGAAAAACTACCTGATTCATTATAATTTTCAGGTTTTACTTCTAAAAATCCATTATCTTTTAAATTTAAAAAAGGAAACTTTTTAGGTATTATTGGTGTATTGTTTGAGTCTAAAAGAAAAGCTGTCTTTTTTACATCCTCAAGTAACTTAATTCCTCCAATATCTTTTATTTTTGATTCAAATCTTTCCCATTCTTGGTAACCTGTAATTGCGTCATCTTTAGTTTTTGTAACAAAATCATATAAATCAAATCCCAAAAAAAATTTAACTCCATTTAGTTCTCTATATTCCAAGGTACCAATGCTATCTCCAAATTTTTCTGTATATTTTGTTTCTCCATCTTCAAAAACTACTTTTCTTTCATTTTCAACATTATCAGAGTCATGGTTAAAATTAATATATCTTTTTTTAAAGTATTTTATGTTATCACTATTTTTACTATCGTATGAAAAATCATCTTCCCAAGAGAGATTAGATGTAGGATCTTCTTCTATTATACCGTTTTCTATGAGTGTATAAAACACCATGTCAACATCCCATGGCGAGGCTCCATCTTTCCATCTTTCAACATCTTTAGAGTTTCCTATGTCTTTAAACATATATGTTTCTGTATTACCTCCAGGTTTCTTTGTTACTTTATATTCTTCTATAAGATTTTTGTCTATATCATATCTTTTGAAAAATTTACCTCCAGTATCACCAACAAAATACCCAATTTTTTCTGTTGAATTGTTTTCGGTATCTAATTCTAATTCCATTTTTAACCCTTCTGAATCATTTGTTTTTTTAGAAAATGTTAAATTTTTATTTGGTACATCCATTCTATTATACCACATAGAAGCATTGTTAAAAAATGATTGATCTTTTGCATTAAAAGCTAATAATTTATTATTTATAAAAGCTATTTGTTTTTCACCTTTATAGTCTTGCCAAAAATTCCAAGCTTTGTCAAGATTTCCATCAATTCTAGCAGCAATGCACCAAGGGTTTGCTTTTTTACCCCAATCAGAATCAATTATTTTTCTAACATCTTGCTGACCAGCTTTAGTGTTTTCAACTTTATATATTGTAATGCCATCAGCAAACTCTTTCTTGTTACTAAACGTAGATAAATTATCAGGATTAATTTTTTTAACAGTAATATCTCCTGAGAATTTTTCTAATAACGAATTAGGATTTGTGTAACTATAAGGATCTAATTTATTTTTAGCAGCAACTTTAATAGCATCTTCTACCTTATACCCATCTTCTGGTAATATTAAGTTACCATTACCCATGTAAAACAAAGCTAATCTCTCATGCTTATTTTTTTTATTTTCAGGAATATCTAAAGTATTAACCCATTCAAATAAATTATCAATTTGTTTAGAAGGATCTTTTAATTCAGGTCTTTTTTCAGTTAATATTTTTTCGTAAGCAGACCTAGCAGATACAGAAAAATTACCTAATTGATTATAACCAAAATTACCTAAAATTCTTTTTACATCTTCATTAGTTATTCTTCTTTTGTTTTTTGTTCTTTTATTTTCTACTTTATTAAATTCGGAAAAATCAAACTCTGCTCCTACATCTTTTAAATAAGAAAATTGCTTAGAAAATTCTTGAGTACTAAGATTGTTTACCATTGGTACAGCTAATTCTTTATTAGCTTCGTCAATTAAGCTAAAAGACAATTCGTATTCACCATCTATGTTTACACCATCATAAGATACTTGAGCTAAATAAACACTGTATTTTTTTCCGTTTACTTCAAAAGAACTTGTAAAGCCTTCTTTTCCTGCTCTAATTGGCATACCGTCACTTTCAGCGGTAGTTACTTCAGCTTTAGGTTTTTTTCTAAATTGTAAAGAATTTTTATTGTTTTTTAATTTCTTGCTAGAGGTTTTTTTACTTAGTGTGTATTCGGTACTTGTAATTTCACGCTCACCATCAAAATCAAAAGCATCTTCATAGATATCTAAATTCCAATTTAACTCTTTAGAAACTTTTTCAGCTATTGATTTATATAATCTAGTTCTACTTTTTTCAGAAAAATCAGAAGTAAATTTTATTGATTTTATATTTTCATTATTAGCAATAGCATTCTTAACACCTTCGTAAACTGTATTAATAACTTTTATAGGATTACCAGTATTAGTTATTGACATTCTTTTAGGGGGAAACGTAACAATAACTTTTCCTTTTGTATTAGCCGAAGCACCTCCCATGTGAGAATCTTTATTGTAATTTTTTACAAACTGAAAAGCTTCTTGAGATTGATCTACTGAAAACTTAAGAGCAGGTGGAAGTTTAGTTAAAAAAGAATTAGCAAATAATCTTAAACTATTTAACGCATCACCTTTTAGGTTTTGACCATCTGCTAAAACGTCAGACATAGCATTCATAGCTTCTTTATAATAGTCTTTTTCTTTAACTACTTTTCCATCAGCGTCTTTTTTAGTATAACTTTGGTCAATTCTATACTTAACTTTAGCAAAAACATCAGGTTGATTTTGTTCAAGATAATTTAATAAATTTTCACCAGCTGAATCTACATCATCTCCATATCTTTCATTTGCATATACATGTAATATTTCGTGAGCAAAAATACCTATTCTTCTGTTTTTAACAGCTGATTCTACGTCTACAATTACAGTATTTACTCCATCAACTTTTCCTGACCATCCTTCAAACAAACCTTTTTCAACAAGTCTTCTAGCTTCTTTTCCTTTTTTAGAGTTATTTATTACTCCTATGTTTTCAAGAGCAGTTATAGTTTCTTGTTTAGAATTTTCTCCTGAAAAAGATTGAAAATCTATATTTAACCCTTGTTGAACACTAAAATCAACTGAGTTTCGCATACCTACCATTATTCTTTGTCTATAAGACTCATCAACGTAGATATTCATAGCTCTATCTTTTATTTGATCTACTGAAGCATTTTCACCTAATTCTAGTTTTGCTTTTTCATCAAACTCTAATATAGCTTCAGGAGATAAATTATTATAATCAGCTACTATACCTGTTATACTTTCATTAAGCATTCTCATATCATAAAGTTGATAACCACTGTTAGATATTTCGCTAAGTTGAGAGTTAGTATAGCTTTTTTTAGTTTGTTCTTGACCTACTTTATTATTTAATAAAGCTTCTCTTTCATTTTCTAACTTTTCAAATTCTGCTTTAAGACTTTTTTCAACTGCAGCAAGTTCAGAAGGTGAATTTCTTAAATCACTAACAGCTTGTATAAACTGCTTGTTGATGGCGCGCATAAGTCTACTTTTTTCATCTACGGCTCTAGCTTGTTCTTTACTTAAAGTAGTTCCTAATTTAAATAAAACACCATCTTCTATAGTCTTCATTTCATTAACTAAACGATCAACTTGATTTTGAATAGGTTTTTTTAATCTTTTTCTTTTAATTCCATCTTCTAACTGTGTCCAACTCTCTAAATCTTTTCTTCCTGTTAATTTTCTTATTTCAAGTAGTTTACTTTGTAAAATAGTAAGCTCTTCTTTACTAGCAGTAAAACTAACTAGAGATTGTCTCAATCCTTTGGAAACATTAACCATGTTCATTCCACCACCCATCAAAAATCCTTGAGAAAAAGACTCTAATCCTCCTTCAAATATATTTTTATCTTCGCCTAATATAGTTATGTCAACAAGATTCTGTGTAAATGTCGTTGCAAATTCAGAACCCCCTTCTCTTATACCACCTTTAATAAGTTGTTTACCAACAAATAAAGCTCCTTCTTTTATAGTTTTAGGTGGCAACATTTTTATACCTTTTCTAATGTTGTTTAAAAGAGTCATTGTTCCTAATCTTTCAAACACAACTTCAGCAATTCCATATAAAGCTTGAACACCTAAAGTTTCCCAACCATTTAAGTTTAAAACTTCAGCGTCTTTTTTCATTTCAGATTCAATGGCCATTTTTTTAAAAAAATCTATGTTAGGATTTTCATCTAAAAAATTTCTATTAGCAATTAGTCTTTCGCTAGCTACTTTTTGATTAATAGCTGTTTCCATACCCTTACTACCATATCCAGATAAAAAAAACAAAGGCATTGCAGCACCTCCAGTGAAAGCCATAGATAAAGATGGTATAAGGTTTATGGTTGCGCCAGCGGTCCATCTTCCAGCATCTGATAAATTTTTTATCCTATCTATCTCTATAGCTCTTTGAAAATTATTTGTTTCATCTTGCATTTCTTGTCCTAAAGAAACCAAACCAGTTGAGCTTTCTATATCTTTGTTTAATAAAGATGGCTTCGTTAGATATGACCTTAGAGCTATAGGATTATACCTTGAACCAGCTAATATAGCTAATTGAGCTGTTGCAAACCCCAGATCTGTACCTAAACGTTTAAAACCACTTCTTAGTTGTCTTAATCTATTATAATCTTTATGAAAATCTTGTAAAGCAAGTGGAACAGCTTGAGATCTATCTAAAACACCTTGTTTGTTTAATTTATCTTGTAAATCTTGTATTTCTCCAAGTTCTTTTAAATATTCTAATTGTATAGTAGAAGCTGTAATATAATTTTCAGGAGTAGGGTTTGTTTTATATTGCTCTAAAGATTGATCAAAAGTGTTTCTAGTTTTAGTAAAGTCATTGAACTCTGTAATAAAATCTTTTGTTGTGGCAGCTTCGTCAGCGGCAATAGCTAAAACGTCAAGTCTATCTTTAGAATTAAGATCGTTAGCAAAGCTAACAGACTCATCCAAAGCATATTTTTCTTTTCTTTCAGCGTCATATTGAATTAATGCCTGTTCTGAAGGATCTTTAATATAATTATTTTCTTTCCACTCCTTGTAATCATCAAATTGTTCTTGATTTGCAAAATCTTCTACAGTAGCTGCAACTCCTTCAACAGGAAGTTGAGCGGATGGAAAACCGTCAGTGTTTAAAATTTCAGTATTTGGATTTTCTTTTGCTAAAACCTGATTAAAAGAAGAAAGTAAATCTTTTTTGTAAGCTTTTATTAATTCTTTTTCTTCTATTTCTGGAGCTTCTATAAATTTAGCATATTCTTTCCACGTATCAAAATTTCTTTCTCTAGCTTCTTTTATGAAATTAGAATTACCGTTTTGTTTTATATATTCATTTATTTTGTCACCAGCTTCTTGACGTTCTTCAGGTGTTAAATCTTCACCTATACCTACAGATGTAAATATGTCAATTGGATCACCAACAAGATTTAAAGAAGCATCAGAAATACTTCTTCTTAAATCACCTTCTTTTAATCCTCCTGCATTTTTATCTATATCATTATAGTTTCTTAAGTTTACAGCATCAGAGTTTCCAAACGCTGTGCTTTGTTCAAGAAATATACCCGAAGCAGCTAGTATTTTATTTAAAGCTGGTACAGCTTGTTCTTCTGATTTATTTAAATCTTCAGCAGTTACTGTGTAAAAAGGATTTTCATTTAGTAAATCCGAAGAAGTATCTTCCAAATTGAAATCCGTATCTGTCGATGCCACATCTAACTCCACAGTTGCATCCTCTTCCTTCTGTGAAGTTTGTTCCTTTTCCAAGTTTAAAAATTCTAACTTTTTAATATCTATTTGAGATTGAATTTCTTCTTGTGTTAAACCTTTAGCTTCAAGATCTTTAATGAGATTTTCTAATTGTCTCTTTTGATCTTCTGTAAATTCATCCATTATTTTTTAGTGTTTTTAGTCAAATTATATTGCTTATACAACCTAGCTCTTTCAGTAGTAATGTTTGATCTAGTATTATCTGTGTTTGATTTAAAATCTTTAAGATCTAACTGAGTTGATTTTAATGTATTAGTGTCGTTTTTACCCCAGTTAATCATTGGTTGAAATCCATTTTTAGTAACTACCCATAAACTGTATTCATTAGAAAGTGTAGGTTCTAAGGTTACATTTTTAATTAACGATTCAGGTTTCGTTGCTTCCGCGTCTAGCTGTTTATTCCTAGCATCTCTAATTTTTTCCGCTTCATTCCTATTAACTACTTTTATACCTTGATCTTTATATAAATCTATAACATCTTGTTGTGTTATTTGTGTATTTTCTAACTCTTTTTTTGTAGCAGTTCTATCTTCATTAATATCTTTCTTTTGGATTACTTTTAGAGCAATTTCTCTACCTTGTTGCATGAAATCACGTATATCTTGATCGTATTGTTTTGGTTCAGTAACTGTTTTTCTAACTATTTCAGGGTTTCCAACGGGAGCTGGTGGTTGTATATAATTATTAATTTGATAATCAACATAAGCTTCTTCAAACAATTTTTTTGTTTCATCATCCCAAACTTGATTAGTGTAGAGTAATGCTTTTCCTTCTATTGGTTCTCCTGTTATTGGATTTCTTCTATTAGGAAGCAATATATTATTATAAAAAGATATAGCACTTTGAACATTTGATTCATACATTCCAGCAGCAATAGCTCTAGATTCATTACCAATAGCACTTCTTATTTTTTCAATATCATAAACTTCGTACTTTTGAATAGTCTTTGTTCCTGATTCATCTGTTTTAATTACTCTATCTTTATATTCTGGTTCAAACCTTCCATCTTCAGTAGTTGTACCTTTTAAAAATTCAGGTCTTAGTTTTCCATCTTTACCATTTAAACTGCTAGCAACTGTTTCAAAAGAAGAAGTATTATCAGGTATTATTGGTAAAAAACCTTCACCACCTTGCATACCCATTTGTTCTATTTCAGTTGTTGTTCTTGAAAAAATTTCTTTTCCATTTTCATCATAAACTTTCCAGGTCATGACTGGTGGATTTACATCTAAATTTGTTATTAATTTCTTTGTTCCAGGTGCTCTACCATTAAAAATTTCCATAGATTTCATATCATTAAATCTTTGGTCTTTATGCGCACCAGGCGCTAATAAATCTAAACCTCCTTGAGAACCTGATGATTTTTTATTTTCATCATAACTTTGTGCATTAGAAACCATGTTAACCATACTTGTTTTAGCTGTAGGTGCTAGATTTAATAATGTAGCAGCTCTTTCTTTATCTTGTATGGTAGCAATACCTAAAGCTATTCTTCTATTTATAGCAGCATATTCAATTTTAGTACCACCAAATGTTTCCTGAAAATTAACACTTGGATTACTAACTTCTACATCGCTTTGACCACTTGTGAATAATCCAACTTTTTGGTCAACCTCATCTTGCATTTTTTTTATGCGAGTAGCATTAGCTTTAAGCCCTTCTATATAACCACTAGTCGCTGAAGACAATCCTTTCTGAAGATCTTTAAACGCCGCTTCATCAGTATAAACGTCTGCTACCTGTGTTGAATATGTTAATCTATTTGCCATTATTATTATTTATTTTAATATTATTGTCCCTGTCTACCAAAAGTAGTTTGTCCACCTGCTTGTCTAAACTGCCTTCTAGTTAAATCATTACCTTTACCTCGTTTGTATGTACGAAACGTTTGGTTAAGTTCAGGATTAGCTTCACCTCTTGCAAAAGTAGCGTTAGATCTAGCAGCTCCTCTTCCTTGTGTAAAACTACTAACACCATCTGCAACACCACTAATCATACCCGTTATAGCTTGTGTTTGAGCTCTTCTAGATGCGTTTTCTTGGTTTTGAGCTCCAATCATTTGTGAATATACTTGATTTATCTCTCCTGTTTGTCTATTTTCAGTCATATCCATTTTTATAGCTTCTCCCTTAGCTAATATACCTTGAGTTCTAGCTCCTTCACCTAAAATAGCTTCTTGTGTTCTTTGAGATTCAGATAGTTTTAGTTTTTGTAAATTATCATTACCTTGAGCTTTCATAGCTTCATTTGCAACTTCTTGTTTTTCTATAGTAGCAGAAACTCCTTTCTTACTAGCTAAAGCAGCTTGAGCTAATGCTGTTGCACCACCTGCGCTAGCACCACTAGCCTGCAATGTGTCTAAAGTATTAGCTAATGCTATATCTGCTTCTTCAGCTTGCATTTCGGCAGCTTGAGTAGCAACACCTAGGTTGGCATACGAATTAGTTAGATTACCTCCTAAGTCTTCTATTAAATTGGTTTGATCTTTTATAGAAGATGCATATGGATTTATAAGGACTTGTCTTTTAAGCTTCAAGTTTTCTAATTCACCAGCAAGTCTACGTTTTTCCGCTGCGGCTCGTGCAGCTGCTCTTTTAGCTCTACTAGCACCAAACAGTCCGCTAACTATAGATCCAACCGCTTGAACGCCACCAGCAACCATCATTCCAGCAGCAACTCCAGTGCCTTTAATAATAAGTGGTGGTGTATCAATAATAAGTTGTGTTAATTCTTGTACCATTTTTTATTGTTTTAATTCTTTATTTTCTTTAAAAATTTTATAGTTATCTTCTAATAGTCTTTCCTCTAAAATATCTATGTTAGTTTCGTTATCAGTATTAGGTAGTACATTCATAAATACAGAATCCTCTAACGATAATAGAACTCTTCTTACGTTTGATGTACATGTAAACCAAGATGGTGCAGTGTGTATTTTAGTTTCTTCATCAGGCATTGTTATTAAAAGCTTGCCTTTTAGTAATATAAAATGATGACTACATTTAAAGATTTTACCTACTATTAAACCGTCCTTAGGCATTAACATTTCTCTTATATAAACTCCTTCTGAAAAAGAATGATGAAGTGGAAACATGTCTGAATTACCTACAACAACATTTTTATCACCACTTTCAAACAATTCATACATAGAGTTTTCTAACTCTTCAATCTTGTCTGCTAATTCCTTAACTGCTATTTCATTATCCATTTAATTTTATTTAATAAGAAGACTCTACGTACTCCGAAGATACAGCAAATAATTCTTTCATTCCACCTATGTTAGTAACATTATCCGTAGACATTGTTACAGTTGCAAAGTAACCTTTTATACCACTAATACTATTACCCCAAATTATTTCTCCAGGAGCTACAGTACTATTGTTTCGTATAACTGCTTTGTATTTATTTTCCATTCTAGAAAATCCTGCATTTTTTATAGGAGGCGTTAATCGCGTTGGATATTGGTTTCCAAGACTATCATAAGAACCTTGATTGTAACTCCATACAGCTGGTGTATTAGCTAAAACAGGATTTGTTACTGTTGCATTACCACCGTCTTGTGTGTACAAGGTATTAAAATCTACTGTTGAAGTAACTAAATTAGGTCCTCCAGCGCCTGTTAAATCAGAAACAATACTATCTACCTGCCATCCATTGTCACCTTCATAGTTGATAGTTTGAAAGTTTTTTTGTGCAGAAACATTAGGATTAAATATAAACTTAATACTTGCTTTATAGTTAACACCATAAAATTGAGCTCTAGGAACAGCAGCAGAATTATGCACGTACATTGCTCCTGAGTTAAATGTATAATAAAAATTTTTAAGGCTAGTGCTAAAATAAGGTTTGTAAGTATAAAAACTTGTCCAACCTTTTACAGTCTCATCAAATGATAATGTTTTAAATGTTGCCGCAGGGTTTGCAGAATTTTGTTGCAAAGAAACTACATATTGTTTTGTGTATATATCAAAAGCTCCATATGCTTTTCCTTTACCAAAAGCTGAATTATCTAAAGTTGCAAATTCATCTCTAAAAAAATCAACCATACCGTAATTAGATATTTCTGTTAATCCATCTTGAGATAATCTCATTACTGCATTTCTGTCTTTATCAGTAAAATATATTCTTCTACCGTAAAAAGCAAAACTTTCTGGATTTCTACTTATTCCAAAATTACCTACATACGATTTATTTTGACCAATAACTAACTTACCAGAAGTAGTTATAGCACCACCTTCAGCAGAAAAAATCGCATCTTTATCTATTAAAGATTGACTTACTTTATTTTCTTGAAATATTATTAAGTTATTATCTTGAGCATATAACTTTTGTATAGATCCATTTGAAGGATCTACTGCTTTAGTTATATCGTCACCTACTGAAAACACATTAGTATTATTTATACCGGTTGTAGAATTAAATATACCAGAGTATATCAATGCATTAATTCTTACAGAAGCATTAGGCTCTTCTTCAACTAAGTAAGCTCTAGCGCCATACCCAACATCTGTATTATTAAAACCTCCTCTAATTCTAGCTTCTTCTATGTACCAGTTTTTAGGATATAATCCATTAGAGTTTACAACTGCCCCGTTGTTTCCTTCAGCTACAGGCATAGTGTTATCTCCGTTGGAACCATTCCAAACCGGATTACCACTAGCATCTACTGTTTTTCGAAGCACAAAGCTGTTAAAGTATTTTACTTCTATTATTGCAGCCATATATTGTTATTATTACTTATTTTTATTTTAAATTACTTTAGACAGTTGCTGGTATTGTGGTTGAAGAACCTAGTCTTTTTTTACCATCACTATTGAATTGAGCAGTCCATTGTCTATATATGTTATCGGTGTATTGATTAATTACATTACTAACGCCTGTTGCCGCATTTTGTGTTCCTGACTCTGCGTTTATTGTAGAAGGAGAAATAGGTCTGTAGCTATACCAAGGCAATGAAGATGTTATATTACCACTATCGTTCCACTTAACTTGCAAAGCTTCGTCTGTATAAAATTGACTAACATACTTCATATCCCATTCTCTAGCAAAAACTCTTGTATTAAAAGGAGAACTAATAAGAGCGGCATCTGAATTGCTAAAACCAGTATTGCTAACAAAATATTCATAAGAACTAGGTATTTCTGTAGCTCCAGATGTGTTTAGATTGTCAGGATAATAAAAATCACCCCATTTAACAGAGGCATTGATAGTACCACCAGCGCCACCAGCCCCTCCAGCTCCGCTGCTAGACCATTTAGTTGCTGGCCATTGATTATATCCTAAAACTATATAATCTGTATATCCACTAGGGCTTACTGCTGCGTATGGATATCTTATTATTAATCTATAATCTCCAAAATAATCTACTTGTTCATAAAATTGGCTTTCACCAACTGCAAAGTTTTTAACAGCTTTGACTGTTAAACCATCTCTAGTTTGTGCTGATGGCATTCTTACAAGACCTTCTAATGTTGAATTTGAAGTTGGAACAGGAGACCCTGAAGTATCTATATAAGATTTAAAATTAGAAAAATCATCTGATTGAGATTTATTTCTTATAAAACCTGCTAGTTGGGCATCTCCTGTTGGTCCTGTTTGACCATAATAAGAATAATTATTTTTATTAGTACCCCCAAACGTACAAAGATTTCCTTCTATATCTCTAGCTGTAACCCAATTATTAGGATATCCAACACCTGTTCTGTTTCTATATTGTAGTTCTATAGGATAACCAAAGAAAGTAGAATCATCAGCTGTTGTTTCAACACCAGCTTGATTTAATGTAACTTCAACTCTTATAAACCCAGTACCACTAGTAATACCTCCATCAGATTGAGCCTTAACAGAACACAAACTATTAACTAAAGTGTTGTAAGATGTGTTGTAAAAAACCCCTGATTCGTTAGGAGTAACAGCAGTATTAGTAACATTTTTAGATTTAACTTCTTGAACACTAGGCAATGTAGAAGATAGATCAAGATCAGTATCTGCAAATGGGTTTGTGTTAAAAGACAAAGGGGTACTAGCTACAGAGTTTGTTGCGTCACTAGTCCAATAAACACTTAAAGAGCCTGTATTATCAACCCCGCTAGCATTGCTAAATCCGCCTTGCCCAAAACCACAATTAACTGGTTTTTCGCCAAATATAGGTGCTAAATTACAAATATTAGTAGCTCCATCGGCATCCGCTACTTGAACACTAAGACCAAAAACTCCAAAAGTATCTTGATTTACTGTTATTACACCTGCACTAGATACATCAAAGTTAACACTTGAACCAGCCACCTTAGAAAACACTAAATTAGATGTATTTACAGCTCCTGCTCCAGCAGGCATACCGTTTGTTGCAGCCATTGTTTTAACTACTGTATTAGCTAAAGCTTCTGTTAAAATTAAAGGAGTACAATTTGTTATAACAGGATCTACATTTTGCAAAGTACCTTCAACGTTAATTTCAGAGTTATTGTAATTTATAGTATTAAAATTAAAATCATATTGCATTTGTCCAGCTGCAATTTGATCTGCTGGGCCATAATAAAAATACGTTGTTGTTTTTAAAGCGTAAGAATCATAAGTAAGTGTAGTTCCATTTAAGTTAGAATCTGGAAAGCCTGATGGTAAAATAGTGTCTTTTGGAAAATAATCTAAAGTAAATTTACTAGTAATTGTAGTTCCACCTTTAGTAATAACACTTGTTAAAACTAACTCTGTTTGTCCAGAAGATAAAACAGGAGGAGATAAAACAGTATTAGTTATTTGTAGTGCAAAAGGGTTTGTTACATAATCACCTATATTATCACTCTCTTTACCTTGATAAGAAAATTCATAAAGACCATCTATTTGAGTTGTTCCTGAATCTATAGCTAAGTTTAAATCTGATATTAAACCAGTTGTAGAAGTTTCCCAAAATATATTTATACGAGATTCAGTAGGATTTGTTTCGTATACACCTAAAAAGAAGTTGTAAGGAGTTGTAGCTGAAGAAGCACTACCTATTGCGTTATTAGGGGTTTGAGTTATTCTTCCTAAATAAGGATTTGATATTGTTTGATAAACATCAGTATAATCAATTAAAGTAGCAGCATCATTACCTAAAACAAAATCTTGTTCTCCAATAGTATTAACTGTGTTAGATTGTGTTCCTGGATAGAATTGTTCATTAAAGTCTGTTGTAGCGCCATTACCATTTGGAGTAACTCTTCCATAAAGTTGTACACTACTTCTATATTGTTTTTGTTCCGGACCAACTTCAGATAAATCTCTAGGCACTTTATTTATATTGTCATTTATTAAAGTAATAAAAGCTGTTGTATTAACAGGGTCAGGTATGGTTCCAACTGTTCCATTAGGATATCCATTTAGTATACCTGGTAGATATACATTATAATATTCTTGTTCAAACTGTTTAACAACGATTTTATAAGAATACCAACCTAATGGATTATAACCACCTGTACCGTCTGCATTAGGATTTTGACTAGAATTTCCATTATATAATCCGGGGTAGCCTGGTAAATCGTTTTGATTAACAGTAGAAGGAATTCGAGTGTTAAATTGTACTTTTAAAGCATCTCCAGCCCAAGCACTAATTTTTTCAATCTCTGAATTTACATCTGAATAGTTTTTATAAGGATGAAAATAAGTAGCTCCACCAAAAGAACCAAAACCACTTGTGTCTAGAATATCACCATCATTAACAGAAGATAATATCACTGTAGAAGATCTTCCAAATCTATCTGATAATACAACTCCTATTTGGTAATTTCTATTTTGTTTTAAAGTATGCACTGGATATTCAGCAATACTAGTTGTTTTAGTTGTTGGATTTATTGGATTTGTTGAACCTAAACTAAAATCAGATTTAGAAAAAGCACCTACGTTATAATTTAATTGATTAGGCGGAGTGTGCTTATCTTGAAAATTACCGTATATAACTCTATTGCCAGATATTTCTTGACTAAAAGCTTTAACTGGTACTTTATCATATACTCTTACTAAACCAGATTCAGGTAAAGTTTTAAATGGTTTTCTAGATTGATAATCGTAATTTATAAAATTTGCGTTTAATGGTAATTGAGATCTTAAAATTGTGTCTAATACAGTTACAGCTAATCCATCTGATTCTTTGTAAATTACATCTATTTCTTGTATTTTATAATCATCAACAATATTTGTAGATGGTAAAGGAATATTTAAAATAACTTGATTTACTTTGTTTTGCATAAAATCAACTACAGTACTTCTAAAAGTATCATCTTCATCTCCTTCTAAAAAATAACCATCTTGTTGAGGTATGAATGCAGCCTGAGTAAAAGGAGCATAAGGAGAATATTCTCCATCGTCAAATTTATATCTGTAACTAAATCTAACAAATTTAAATCTTAAATAATCTGGATCTCCAGGGTAAGCTGCGTTGTAATTTGGATTAGCATTAAATGTTATTATTTGATCATTACTCCAAGTAACAGGTTTATCTAAAACTAAAGATCTAACGCCTGCGGCAAGTGCGCCTATGGTTACAATTGCTGGTGAATCACCTATAGAGCTACTTGATAATATAGCACCAACATTGTATTGACCTTCTTGAATAGGCTCGTTTATAGTTATTGTAGTTGCACTTGTACCAGTTCCGTTTGCCGTAGCTAAACCGCCATTAGGTAAATATTTACTAACAACATCCAGCATAGATGTTGAATAAGTTTTGTCGGCTGTTGCAGGTGTAAAAGTTATTAATTCACTCCCATTTATTGCGCTTCCCCAAGTTTGACTTGTAGAAATAGTTACAGCTGTAATCAGTGGACTTCCAGTGGCATCAGCAACAGATACTACAGTTGGAGAAGAAGTTATGCTTGTGCTAGAAACAACTGAGTCTACTTTTATTTCTCCGCTTAAAGTTGAATTAAGAATATTTATAACTGTTCCAGTATATACACTATTAGATCTACCTTTACCAACATTAAGTCTATATAGATTTATACATTCATAAGGATATAACTTAGCTACAGATATTTGATCTTCTGTAGTGTAATAGTTAGATTGAAGAACATTTAAACCGGCTACAGGCGCTAAGCTAGCGGTAAAAGTTGCTTTAGATATATTTAATTTTCTTGGTTGATTTCTATTGTCAGTCCAAAAAAGCAAATCTTCTAATACATTAATAGCATAAATAGGATTTGTTGTTGAAAAATTTAACCAACTGCTAGTGTTAGTTGCAGTGTTACCTATTAGTTGAATAACATCTTCGGTAGATATATTATAAGAAAATATATAATTTCTAGCTTCATTATTATATTTTTGAGACTGTTTGCTTGGATCTGTATAGTCTGTTAAAAAAACATATATAGTGTTATTAGAAACATCAGTATATTCTCCAATAACTTCTACTTTATCGTTATTAGTTAAGCTTCTAAAACTTGCTATTAGCTGATTACCTCTAACGTTTTCTAAAGCACCTACATCAGGTCCTTCTGATTTACTAACCTGTATATTAACTCCTTCTCTATATTGTCCAGATGGTAATAATCTACCATCTAAATCTTGATTCATTTTAGAGTTAATAAAAGCATTTTTAACTTCAGCCATTTAATTTATGATTTAATCCATTTAGATTTATTCCTCATCACTTGTACTATTTCACTTAATTTGATATTTGATAATCTAATTTTAGCATTTCTAAGTTTTGCGCTTTTTTCTCTTTTATATCTATTGACTAAATACTCGGGAATATTTGCTTTTGTAGACAATACAGCATGATTAATATATGAGTATATTGCATCTTCTGCCATTTTAGGAACTTTCATGTCTTGATCATAAGATAATCCATCAGATATATATTCTAAAATAATAAGTTTATTTATTAAATTACTAGAAAAAGACATTTTGCCTTCTCTATTATTTATAGTAAACCAACCGTTTGTTTGAGAGGTTTCAGGGTCTAGTCCGTATCGCTGTCCTAAAAAGCCTTGTTTAAACGCTCCATCACCATAAGGATATAATCCAGCATTAATAGCTTCATTGTTAATATTACCTATTATTAAATTATCATTTGCCGCTGCCCATCTTGCTTCTGTTATAGATGTTGAATCTAAATCTTCATCAAAATTATCTTGAATAGGTATACCTTGCCAGTCTTGCGGTAATAAGCTTTCTGGGTTTGATGTCAATGTTGTAGGGTATATAATATGCTTAACTCCTAAACTATCAACCCAAGAGGTTTTAACATAATTAACATAATCTTGAGGAATAGGTATAGATAAATTTGGTGGTATAGTTGCTTCTTGTGACTTTATACTTCTTAATGTATCATAACTAAATTCCTGTAACGCGCGTTTAACATGAAATATAACATCCGTGCGTTTTACATTTGATATTATTTTACCTGCTCCTACGTAACCTACCATAAAATTTGTAACTAATTCTGGTATACTTACATATTGATAACCTCCATAATTGTTTTCTACAATATCCCCATAAGCATCTTGATTACCATAATTACCCCCAGTTAATACTTTTAATTGTATAACTATTACTTCAAATTGCGGTGGTATAGCCGTAAATGTTATAACATTATTAACAACAGTATAAGCTTGAATATATTCAGTAAAACTACCAGCTAATCCTGTAGGGCTAGTAAATAACTTAAAATTATTTAATCCATAATCCACTTCTGTAGGGTCAAAGTTTCCAAAAACTAAATCTGTATTAAAATTAGCTGTAAAAACATTGTTTGTTCCATCTGCAACAAAACTTTGTGCGCCTTCGTAATATTGTCTATTGGTTTCTTGTATTAAACCACCATCAGGTTTGGCCATAATTTATTAGCTTT
>Ga0209336_10000488_pt1 | contig 20431 bp, 11 predicted proteins | sample LinPmetageLP32_FD_184042 | JGI IMG/M metagenome (GOLD analysis project Ga0209336, IMG submission 184042) | Marine viral communities from the Pacific Ocean - LP-32 (SPAdes) (version 2) | ecosystem: Environmental > Aquatic > Marine > Oceanic | place: Pacific Ocean | collected 2009-08-23 | reverse complement strand
TTCTTGACACATATAAATACAATGTGACTTCTTTAAATAATATTGTGTTTGTTCCTCGACCACTTCGCCGCCTACGAAAAACAATAGAGCAAACACCATTTTCATAGCTAGGAATTCTTCTGCATCAACAGGATAATTAGCTTGTCGAGTGACTCAGCCGTGCGCTCATTCGTCTCAGAGTTCTTTTCAATAGCCTTAACAACTGCTTCAATCTTTGCTGAATTTACCTCTGCAATTTTTCCAGTTTTTACACCTTCAGTTGCGACCTCAGTAACTTTAGCTTTCAGTTCTGTTACTGTAAGTTTGGTGTTGGCGGCTTCTGCGATGGCTACCTGATATGACCCGAACCCAATTATTGCCGAAATGCAAAGGGGTATAGCCCAACTTGGGAGCAACAGTCCTTTCTCGTTCATTAGCTTTCTCTCTCTAATAGTTGTTGAATTAATTTCCAGCGATTCTGAAATTCTTTTCCTTTGGCTTCACCAAATAGAAGATCTGATTTCTTAATAGTATTTTTGAGTGTGCTGTCTGACATAGCCCAAGCCTCGTAGTCTCCTTTAACAAGAGATCTCGCATCTTTCTTCGTAACTCCATTAGAGCGAAGAACCATCATTAACTGAGTATCAGTCAATCCTGATGACTTAGCGGCTGAGACAAGCTTTATCATGCGCTCAAAGCCTTCTCTTCTTGCGCGAGAGGCTCTTTCAAACGCATTGATTAGATCTCCATTAGACACTTCGTTGGGGTCTCTAAACGTAGATGTGAGAAGTGAGGTGGCATCTCTTTTATCTTGATTAAACTCGTATGCTTTAAAGTGTAAGCTCACCTTAGGATCAAAGGTTGTGGTTCGGAATCCTACCCAAGCAAGAGCTTCGTCACCAACGTCATATTTTTTACCTGACTTGGATACCTCACCGTTAATAGCCTTCATAGTTCTGTTTATATTTTGAGTAACTGAAGGTGCAAGGTTTTTGAATAGAAACCCTGTCATGTCTTTCCCAATATTTTTAGCAGTGTCTGCGGGGTTATATATTCTTCCGCCAGAATCTTTTTCATTTATCATTAGATTAAACACAGTACCGGCTGAAATATCCTTACCAAAGAATGGTGATAGCATTTCTTGAGCAGATTGAGCTAAAGCATCATCTACGGGCTGGTCTCTTAAAAGAGCATTGATAGGTCTCTTCCAGTAAGCATATGGATCTAGGTATGTAAGATCTATATATTCTAAGTCACCTTTCTCGTCTCGACCCGTAACAACTATGTTGGAGTTCCTAGACCATTCAGGACTCATAAGTCGAATAGCCTCTTCCTCCTCTTCGGAAACATCCCATGCCGCAAATGCCGCCGCTTGGATGGCATAAATTCCACCACTCACCATCGCCATACCCGCAAGCCTACGGTGAACGGATGGTCTCATGTCTGGATCTGCCATGTCCTGCTTAAGGTACTTGAACATATTAAAACTAGTTCTAATAATTTCGGCGGGGAAAGACACAAATGTTCCAGCCAACGGGAATCGCCTTAGCTGTTGCATTGCTCTACCAATTAAGCTGTAGGTAGGATAGGTGTTTCGTATTCTTTCTGCGGCAATCGGCGCGGCTTCGTCATAGCTTAGACCCTTGGCTTCCATGAGCATATCCATCTCATTTTGGAATCCTACAATCTTCCAAAAGTCGTCACCGTACTGATAGAACTTGGCAAAAAAGCTAGCAATTTTCTGACCGCCTGACTTAGCTTTGGCAAATTTGCCTTTTGCCATTTGCATGCCAATAAGATCATTTTGCAGTGCATCACCGCCGGAATCTTCCATTGCCTTAATAAGCTCGCCAGCTACCGGAGTATCATAAATAACGCCAAGTCTTTTCAGCTCCCTAATATAAGCTAGCTCGTCTCCCTGAGAATTCATATAAGCTTTAAATACAGATATTGATTTTTGTGTTTTACTCCAATCAAAATGACCATTAGCTACAGTAAAAAATCCAGCCGACATAAAGTTCCTAGCTATTGTTGTAGGAGCAATAACTGTTTTTCCGTACTTGACTAGTGAATTAATAGCAACAATATTGCGTAGCATTCCGTCTAGTGATTTAAGACCATTAGCTTCATCAAATCCTTGCTTTAATTCTGGGGTCACATAAAAGCCATTCAATGGAGCCATCACGCTAGACGAGTCTGCCGCTAGTTTTACATAGGCATCAGATGGAGCTGTCTCAGCAGTAAATAAGAATACTCCTTCGCCCTGCTCCTTAACTTGTTCAAGGAATTTATGATTGAATACAAGCCTACTTAGTTTAGTAGCGGTCTTAACGAAATTAATTCGAGGCTCTTTATACTCACCTAGCAGGGCAAGTATCTCTGGCGCAATGGTATTATTCTTTTTCTTCAGAATAGATAAGTCTTTAGCACCTAACTTTGAGTTAACGATAAACGATCCAATCCCATCAAAGGCAGTGCCTTCTTTGAGTATAGTGTTTATTACCCGCTCAACATTAGTCGCACCTTCTTGCTCTAGATATCTTTTTGCATCATCCAGTACGTTATCCGGTACGCTTTTTGCCCAGTTAGGATCATCAAAAGCTCGATAAGATCTATTTAAATACTTGCCTATGTTTGATTGAAAAGTTTCAAATAAACTTAGCTTTGCTACTGTCGCTTCATCTTGCTTTGCATCTCGTAATGCTTCTGCTTGTTGAAAAATAACCTGAGAATACTCAACAGAGTATTTATCAATGTATCGGCGCATTCTGCCAATGACATCTTTTACTTCCTTCGGAAGAGCAAGAGACTCTAACTGATCAACAGGGACTTGTAGTGCATCATTTAAAAGGGATTCTGGAACCTCAGTTCCTTTGGGATATGCCTTCTTGACTGCCTCGTCATAATCAGCAATGTGCATTCTAATATCTATTTCAACAGCACCAATCTCGCCATCTCTCTTTATCTTAGACTCAAACACCTCATCGTTTAATAATCCTTGAGGTGCTAGGTTTCGCCTAAAAGTTCTTGATGCCCAGCTTGTAGCTCTATCTACAGCAGATTTTTGCTCTCTGATTCGAGCGTTCTGTGCCGCGTTTGCCTCTTCAGGCGTTAGGTTAGGAGCTGTTTCTTGTCTTGGGGGTGAAGAAAGCAGGTCATCACTTTGAGCCTTAGCTGGATCGAACTGGGCGTTTACAGAGCGCACATCAGAAGGGTCTAAGACTATGTATGAAACATCAGTTGAACCGTAGTCATTCTCCATAATGTTTTCATATTCAATTGTAGAATAGCCTTCATCCCGCAACATTTTATTCAACGCTTTCATAAACTTTCGATTTTCTGACGATTTTTTCCATTGAAAAACATTTGTTGAATTTTCAAATGCTTCATCAGTTTCCATGTAATCTTCTATATTTTCATTTATATCACGGGCTTTTTCTTGTATGCGCTTTGGTACTTCTCCGCCTTTGTTTCTATATAATGCTCTTGCTACTAATTCAGCTCTATTCCATTGACCAATGTCTGGCATAGTTAAAACTTTTCCACTTATTCGCATTTTTAATTTCAAAACATTTGAGCCATCTCTGTACTTAGGAATACCTAGTGACCTAAGTTTTTCATCAGAGTCGAATGGGTATCCAGATTCTTCTTTTGCTAAAGTGCGACTGCGGTTGTCGGCTTGTATTGAAGTCCCAACATGAAACCCAAGGTCAACTGCATTAGGGTCTACTTGGTTAAAATTTTGATTTGTACTATGGTAAACAATTTGATTAAACCCCTGAGCCTTAGCTTGCATCATTCGCTCAGGGTTTCTGCGAGGAGGAGAGCTTAGGAAGCCTAGTTCTGGTTCTTGCCTTTGGGGGATTCCGAGTCTTTCGGCATATTCGTTGTAGACTTTACGGACTGGCTCATAAAGCGAATCTCTGGTGCGCTCGTATATATTGGATCGTCCGGCTTCGCCATCGGAATTCCAAGCCTTTTCGATAACTTCTTTATATCTATTTGAATCATAATATTCGCCTTGAGAGTGGGTTAGGATTATTTCGTATCCTTCACCCAACTGAGTAATTAGATTATCAGAAAACACATCTACTTGCGAGTCAACATAGTCACTTCCATCTAATGACAATGGATCAAGAAATACTAAGGTATTGGATGTTGGCTGGTTAAAATTAATTCCCATAGGATCTTTAGATGGGTTTAACCTTTCAGTAAGAGCTATCGCATCCTCTCGCGTAAAGTCTGATTGATCACTTTTTCTAACCATAAAAGATGGAAGTCCAACTTCACGATAAACAGGCTGTGAAGTAATTACTGCATCTTGTAATAGCGCGTCACCTAAAAGCGGGGCAATCTTGTTTGCCATTGTTATGTCTTGACCTAACAGTCTTATGGTCATAGCTGGTTCATAACCAGTAAACGATCCTGCGGCTTCTTCAATTTCGTGAGGAATACCCATTTCTCGCAATATAGGTATTTGTCCGCCATCATCTGTAATAGCTGAAATAACATCTTTATTGTATTGTATTAGGGTCTCTACAGGAGTGTCATCGGGAAAAGCTAATCCTCTATCTTTTCCTGCGACAGCAGAAGCTATTAACTTAGGTGAGCGATTTCTAGCTAAACCTAATAACTGATCCCTTTCATTAACATTAGAAAAAGGAGTTTGCTTTTGCACCGGCTTGTTTCTGGGTCTGACACCCTCACTTAATGCTTCAGTTAAAGAAGCACTAGTATCGAATGTCCCGTCAGATATCATATTCTTGATAACTTCTATTTCATTTTGCGAGTATTCAGTTGCGGACTGTATAGTTCCGTCTCTTCCTCCAGAATCTTTTATGGGGCTTAAGTTTTGTTTTGCATAAAACCACAACGTAGCTTGCATCTGGTTGGGAGCCATTCCAAATTCATCAGCCAAAACACTCGTTAAATACTGAGCATAACGATACTCATTCTCAGAGCTTATCTTTGCCGCATCAACTAACGATCCGGTAGATCCGTCTTTGTTCTTTTTATAATCTTTCTTGCGGAATCCAAATACTCTGGACATGTGGACATCTTGCACACTAAAGGGGTTGTATTCATTGCGACCCCTATCTTGAATCATCTGCATGTAAGTTGTAGTTTTTATTCCTCCAGCAAAGTCTCCCTCAGCGTATAGATCAGCGATTGCTTTTATTTGACCGCCAGTAATCATCAACCTTTGACCTCCCTTTCTAGGAGTCTCTTTGATCGCTAGTTCAAACTGTTTTCTCTGTGTTACAGGGTTTATTTTTCTAGCTAAGGACATGATATGCAGGGTCTCTGCAAGATTATTCTCAGCAGAGTTTTGGGCGCTGGTAACACCGAATATTACTGAAGCTTCGTCAAGATTGGATTCTCCAATAAGGTCTCTAAAGAAATTGCCGAATTGGTCATACCATCTAAGATTATCTGACTCGCTTAGAGATTGCCTGATATATGATCTAAGTTCGTCTAGAGTGATTGCCTTAACATCAACGTCTTCAACATCCTCTTTGCCCTTTCTTTTTTTCGGCGCTCCAACAATTTTTTCAAGCTGTTCAGATGTAGGATTGTTATTGGTTTCTGCTAATAAATCATTTAGGGATTGCTCAACCTTACCCATAGGCAATATTGGAGCGCTTTCATCGTCTTGAGGTATTCTAGAGAATGGAGCAAAAAGAAAATCATCATCAAAATTTGCCAGATCATCCATCGGATCATAGTCGTCATCGATATCGCCTAGCTCTTGCTCTAAAAGCCGTGCCTCTGCGGCATCTTCTTCGCTTAGTTGTACAGGTTGTCTAGTATCGTCCCCGTCTTCACGTTGGGTCTCTCCGCCCAATCCTTCACTGGCTTCTTCCTGACGAGCGCCATCTCGGCTAACGAGTTGATCTCCTTCTCCGTCTGAAACTTCAGTGCTTCTGGGCTGGGTGGATGTCCGAACGTCTTCTTGTACTGCTCCACGCTCTCCGACATCTGCTTCGGCTTGATTATCATTCTGGGCATTTTGAGTGTTCTCCGCTGGTTGCGTTCTTAGCAACTTGACAAGGTAATTATAAGTTAAAGGTGCAGAACTTTCGAGCAAATCTGGATTGGAATGAAATACAGCAAACGCCTGAGCAAATGCTTCCTTTTTCATTACGTCAATACGGGCTTCAGCTTTTGTTGGTGAGGCATTTACCCAATCAAAAATATAACCAAACGGGTATGCCATCTCTCTACCTAGTTCGGTTTTATTTTGATAGCTTTGAGCAAGCTCGTAAATAACATCACCCAGCTCAACATCTAGTCCATCTGTGCCAACGCCATTAATTTCAGCATAAAACTCTACACTGTCATCTGTAATGTTATTGTTAACATCGTATGCGTGACCTATCTCATGAGCTATGGTGTAACGAATCCTTTCTGCCTCTTTAGGATCTCTAGCTAAAGCATTAACGTATCCTTTCTTGAGACTAATAGTTCCGCTGTTTAAGTTGTATGCACCGTCTGATCTTTTTGATGATGGGTGAACGACAGGATCATGTATTCCGATACCATTAAAATCTTTAAGAACAGACTTCGGCATACCCATTTCAATTAGATCAACTACCGCGTTTAATATTTCTTCAGATTGAATCCCATCGCCATAAAATTCAGACACGCCAACTAAAGGTTTATTATCAATAGTTGCGTTGTTATTTATAGACAGTGTCTCTCTTAACCTTCCCTCATCTATAGGAGTTCTTCCTTCACCTAGACCTTTATTTACCTCAACAATAGCGTCCGAAAGGCTTACAGTAGAGGGTCTTCTTACAGAACCAGTGTACTTAGATTCTGAAAAGAACTTTTCATCGGTAGGCTTGAATACCATCGAAGCTTCAGATAAGTCTGTTACCTCAGATAAAGCAGACTCTCTCTGGTCTTCAGGTAAAGTTTCAGCAATCTGTAGTGCATCCTCAACATCTATCTGATCGCTTATTTCAGTGTTAGATTCTGCACCCCTGCGAACTATAACTTCCTGTATTGAAGTTGGCAGATCATCTATAGGAATAAGTGTTCCTGTTATTGATGGTGGCTTTGCGTTTTGATTTGCAATTCTCTGTACTATCTCAGGCTCTCTGATAGTCTTTTGCTTACCTTTACTATCCCTTACAGATAAACTAACAGGGTTTCCTTCAGCATCTCTTCTGACGGTGGTGAGGGTAAATTCTTTTTCCCGCAAATTAAATTTTTTAGTTTCTGTATCTAAAGTTACATCATTTTTAAAATCTACATTTTCAAAAACAATAGATATACCTAACTCAGCGGGGGTTTTTGATTCGCCACTTTCTATAAATACATCTTCATCTTGAGAGACAACAAAGAAACCTTGATCTCTTTTTGTTAGGATTCCCTTAACGCCTTGATAGTTAATATCTCTACCTATTAAAGGCTCTAAGGTAGGGGCTTCGTCTTGCGGAAGATTGATAACCTCTGGTTGCTCTTCTTGAGCTGGTGTTTCTTGAACTGATTCTTCTCTAGGAATTCTTTGATCAGGGAGTTTGTTTTTATCTCCATCGTATCCTAATAGATTAGTAGGAGAGCTTGGTGTACTGCTAGGGTCTTTGGCAATACCAGACACGCCACCTATAGCGGCACCACCAATAATTCCAGCTACTGCGGCATTTAGATACTGAGATAGCTTATCCTCCGAGGTCATTCTTTCTAACCACGAACCCTCAACATCAGGATTGTCAGACTTTATATATTCAAGAGTTGCATTCTGAATGACTTCCTGCATACCCTCTACAACGCCCTCAGTTCCAGCGCTTTTAGCTCCCTGCTTCAAAACTCTTTTAGCCATGTTTGGTTGCTTGGCTATGTTCTCAGCAATTATTTCTGAGGCATCTTTAAATTGTTTTTGCGGCAATATTCTTTTTAACGCTCGCATAGGAGTTACTTGATCCAATGCACCACTTGCGACACCTGTAATCAAAGCGGCTATAGGAGCTTCTTCACCGCCCTCTTCTAATACTTTTGTGAACGATTCTCCAGCCCCTGCCGCTGTACCAAAAGCTACAGCTCCACCAATTTGACCTCTAAGACCGTACTTAGCTGATCGTTTTGCGATATCTAGAGATGAGGGTCGAATAGATTTTTCTAAGGCTTTCTTAGATATTTGCTTAAGACCACCTTTAGCTACAGCGCCACCGATTGCGCCAGCCCCACCGCCTCCAATCAAGCTTGAGCCAAGGTTTCCAACAATATATGCAGAGTAATTTAAAAAATCACCGATGCCATCAATCTCTTCAAGACTTCCAACATTTGCTTCGTTTTGCATAGCTTCAGACATTTGCTCGTTGTAATACTGCATTCCCTCAACGAACCACTCATCGCTACCAACTAGACTTCCTACTAGGGCTTTACCGCCTCCTCCAATCAATCCTTGTAACTGATCAACTCCAGCACTAAAACCTTTACCCAGCTCATTTAAAACGCCAGTATCTTCATCCTCTTTTTTATTAATTAGAGAACTAGGGGTTCTAGAACTGTACAGGTTTTCAGAATAAAGCATCTAGCTCTCCAGCATTAGAATTTTTAGAGAAAAACTAATTTTTTAATCGGCATCAGGTAGCACGTAACCACCAGCCATTGAACTCTGATAAGTCGGCAATATGGGAGAGCCAAATATTTTTTTCTGCCATGTGTTAAAACCGTTGAAATCATCAACTATGATTTTGTCTTTGGCTTTGTTTTCACCCATATATGTTCTTGATTCCATTATCTGGACGTCAGTCAAAGGAATATACTGTTCACCTTTACTCTCTGCCTTGCGCTTTCGCAATTGCTCTAGCTTTGTTATTGGTGGCAACGATCTAGCCTGAGCAATCTCTCCAGCCGTCTCATCCCTGTAGCTAATAGGTATGGAATCGTTAGTAAGCAGTTGATGCCTGATGTATTCATTTTTTAATTTCGGGTCTTTGGCTATTTCAGCGAAAGTTTTATTGGAACCTTGCATAACCTTTTGCTCTGCTCTGAACTCAAGCTTTTTGTCAAAAGATAGTTCAGCTTCACGCAAAGCCTGTTTGTAAGCCGCGTTGTCATACTGCCCGTTTTTTCTGTATTGGGCTTCTGCCATACCTTGATATAGAGCGTCTTTGTTTTTAGATATTTCAGAACTGTAATGAACCATTCCTGCGAAGCCGCCAGTAAATTCTTCAGCATCGATACTTAAACCTAATCCGTTTGACTCTCTTCCCTCAGTAACAGGCGCTAAATATTTTGTAATATTACCCTTCTTATCTTTTACTCTTACAAGCACTGTAATCCCAAGAGATCCGTCAGCATTAGGGACAACGTCATAAGCCTCTTTAGATACAATCTCATATTCACCTGTCCTGAATTTTTCAGGGGCATTAGGGAATGGATGGGGCTTACCTTCTACTGAGGCTGGAATCGTTTCGCCAATACCCTTCGTATTTTTTGAAACTAAAATATTTGCTCCGCCCAAAATATTTTCTTTGTTTGAAAGATCCTGACCACTAGAAAATTTTTGAATATCCTGAGCTACATTTTGAGCAACTTCAGGAGTAAAAGGATTAAGTGCGCCTTTTATAGAAAGAACACTATTATCTGTAGCGGCTACACTTGAATTAAATATTCCAGCATCAGTATCATTTAATCCCTCTAGCGGAACTTCAAATGTCAAAAGGTCATTTGCGGCTTTACCCGCAAGAACAATATTTTCTTCTTTTTTTCTTTCTTCATTTTGTCGATCTAGCTCTTCGTTTTGTTTATTAAATATTGTTTGTTTATTTTTAGACTCTTCTTTTTGCTGGCGTAAATTTTCTGCTAGCTCTGGGTTTTCCTCAGGATTCAGTAAACTCTTTTCATAAGCTAATTTATCGTTGCGGAAGGTATTATCTTTATCTTGTTGTGTATTTTCTCTTGCAAGATCATCTAGCCTGTTTTGATCTGTTATTGCATCTCGATCTGTTCTATATTCAAGGTCAGCCGCACGATCTTTTCTTCGCTCCTTGCGATCTTCGTCCCGAAGCCTTACCTCTTCTTCAGCAAGTTTTTGTCTAGCAAAATTATCTTGGACATCTGCTACAAGACCGAAACCTTGAGTGAATCCACTTGCAAAACCGTCAGATGAAAGTGCCATTTTTATTTACCTATCCAAATAATTTATTAAGAAGAAATGCAACGCCTAGACCAATTGCAACTGGAGCCGCTATGGTAGAAAGAGTTGCCATAGTTCCACCAGATCCAGCGGCGGCTGTGCCAGCGGCGGCTCCTTCTGCGGCGACAGCAGTTGCACCTTCAGCAACGACAGCGGCTGTGCCCTCTGCGGCGGCGGCTGTAGCTCCCTCTACTGCGGCGGCAGTTGTGCCTTCTACTGCGGCTTGCGTAGCAACAGTCTCAGCGGCGGCTGTTGCCTCTGTAACTCCAACTCCCTCTGGCATAATTCCAACTGCATCAACAATCGGCGCGGGTGTTGCTGAAGCGTTCTGAGCTAGAGCTTCCTTAACACCGTATGAAGCACCAATTCCTGCGCCGGTGCTGTACATTTGCATCTTCTGCGCCTCTCTTGCGGCTTCTATTTGTTCTGCTGTTGCGTTCTCTTGAGCTTCGATTTCAGCAACAGATCTCATACCTCTGTTAGCTAATCCTCTAAGACCTTGCCCTGCGGCTAAAATTGTCATGCGCTAGCACCTCTTGCTTTTTGCGATATACCTGAAAGACTGCCGGTAAGAAGCGCCTGTCTTCTGTCTATATCTCTCATTTTTGTATCATTGAGCCCACCAACTAGAGCTGACATTTGAGACGCCCCTGCACCAACATTAGGTTGAGAACTTAGACCGTAACGTCCTGCTGATCTTTGTTGCTGTCCCTGAATATTTTCCCCAGCCCCAATGACAGCATCCTGAGTTCTTGTCATATCACCAGCTAAAGATTTAGTTCCGGTTGCTGTAATTTCACTAGCTAAAAAATTCTCTAGCGGGGCAAACCTTGTGTTGTAGTCTCTTGTTTGGGCGCGAATAAGGTCTGCATATAGCTTGTCGGCAGGATTGTCTTCTGGATTCATCCCTGAGTATCTGAAAGGATTTATTCCAGAATAAGCGTTATAACCGCCTCCACCATATTGAGGAACGCCCGATGCATCTCTAACCAAAGGATCAGGGGCTTGATAAAATCCCTGAACTTGACTCGCCGTCTCTGGGTTTAACATTTGTAAATAGCTAGCAAAATTAAAAGCCATCTTAACCACCTCCTCCTAATCCGTAACTTGCGCCCATTCCAGCGCCTGTTCCTGCAATATTTCTAAGAGAGCTTGACCGATTAAAGTCTCTTTCCGCCGCCGCACCAGCTCTATCTATGCCTGACTGGGCAAGAGCTATGTTTCCTTCCATAGTATCTGTCTGCAAACCTTGACCAACTCTGATCATATTAGCTATACCTTTATAGGCTTGATCAGTGTTATCTAACCCTGCACCGGCGGCTGACAATCCCATACCTCTTGCTTTAGCTTGAGCTAGCGCACCACTTTCGGTTCGAAAAGCACCCGAACTAGGGTCTAAACCTCTAGCAAAAGCGGCTTGCGTCAATTCTTGTTGCTTAGGTTCGTAAATTGCGGCTGTGTTCGTAGCGGCTCTTCCCATGGGATCAACATAAGCCTGATCGCCAAATCTATTTAAGCTATCCTGTATAGCCATATTTTCAAGAGGGACAAAAACATCACCGTAGCGGTTAAGGGCATTTGCCGCTTGTTCCGCTAATGCTAATTTTGACTCTTGTTCTTCAGGGGTATATCCGCCACCACCGCCCATAAATCACCTATAGTTTTTTGTTCATAACTGCCCACTGGAGGTTATAGCCACTAGCTTTCGCTAGAGTCCATAGCCCCTCATGTGGAGATAAAAATTCTATTTGTTTATGCCCTGTGTTTCGGGCAAGGGTTTCAAGTTCTTCGCCGTAGGTAGCAAGACTATTTTCAACAGGATCGTAAGCTATCCAGATGAGTAGTTTTGCGGCTTTTTGGAAAGGTATCCTAACCGACTGGAGAATAATGAAACCAGTAGTCGTCCGTGATGTGTCCATCAAGATATGAGCCTCTCCGCTTACGCATTCAGCATAAACATCTTCGAGCCTCCAGTCGGCAGAGGTGTCGGATGACACTTGTTCTAGTCCAACCTTAACCGTGTCCCAGACTTCTCTTATATCGACAAAATCTAAAGACATGCGGTACTCCTATCATACTTGAAAATCAAGTAAATTAACAAATAAATTACGGTTTTGGATGCGCGTCCTTAACCGACTTAATGTGAGCGTAAAATGCTCCAGTCTTATCTAGTTTCCCCTCATTAATGTCATGCCACATTTTGTCTAATTGTTCTGACAAAACCCCGTAAGCTTCGATGCGTTTTTGCTCCCAATTAAGATCAGCAACACCTTCAACAACAACAGTGACGAAACCTCCATCATCACTTAAAACATACTTGGATGTTTGCGTTGCAGAATTCACTACAAAATCATTTACCTCAATTAGAGGTAACCATCCTTCACCTTGTCCGGCTACAGCTTGAGCTCCTTTTATTACAGAGTTTGTATCACTACACCACTGAACAAACATTATCTAACTCCCATAATCATGCCGCTTACTTCATTAATGAACACGGTGCTTGTAAATGAATCAAGGGAGGTATCTGAACTATTATGCTGGGTTACTGTTACCTTCATTGTAATTGTTCCGGCATCTGCATCAGCTTTACTTCCGCTTACAGCAAAACTCATCTTTGTTGCCGTTGCCGCCTTCATTCTGCTTTCGCCGACTAGCTGGTAACCTGTTCCGCTAGATGCGGTAATCGAGTCAGTTGTGGCGAATGCAACACTTCCAGAATAGTAGATTCTTGTATTACCTGAAACCACAGAGACATTTGTTACCGTACCTGTTTTTGATCCACTGGTGAGCGTCCAACCGTTTGATACTGATCCGGTGATATCTCCCGAGAAATCAATGTAACGATAGATAATACCGCCAGTGTATGTAAATACTGCATTAGTAGGATTTCCAAGCGAGTTAGATGTGGATGTTGTTGTCTTCATATACATTTTAAATCTGTATACACGCTCGAACCTTGGCTGAATATATCCAGTTGCAATTGCGAATGGCTTATGACCATCTGGGTGTGATGATGCGGGCAGTTCAGTTTCTACCATCGTTGTCTCTGAACCACCGTATTGCTGAGTTGCAAAAGTTCTGAAAGGAACTAAGGTGTTTACATCACCACTTAATTTGTTTGCGAACACAGATGTTCCAGACATTATGCTTGCGCTGATTGACGTACCTGTTAGCTTATTAACATTAACGTCACCAAGTTGAAGTGTTGGAACACCATTTACATCTACTGAGGTGATAGAGGATCCGTCTATGTTTAGCTTAGACGCATCGATAGAATTCGCGGCAATAGTGTTTGAATTTATCTGATTAGCAGATAACGTGCCGGTAATTTGCGCTGTACCAATTGTTGCTGTGCCTATTTGCGCTGTAGTGATTGAGCCGTTTTTTATGTACGCCGCATTCATATACACGCCAGCGGGGACAGCTACATTCCCATTTGAAGCGGAAGCTGACTCTCCTGAAGTGTAGACAAAAGGAATATTATCTGAGTTTGGGGTGGTAGTTCCAAGACCATCTGCTGTACTACTGGGATCTATAATTGCAAACTTGTCTGCCCTGATTATAAATGCGGAGGTAGGAGTTCCATTAACAATGGTATTGCTTAACCCAAATCCAGCAACATGTCCGTTAGCATCAATCTTAACTGAATACTGACCTCCTAGATCAGTTAAAGAATTAGCATTAGCTACAAACTGCTGTTCTAAAGTAACTCCTGAACTATTTCCGTTAGCATCATTAAGTCTTGCTGATATTTGATCTGTTGAAGAAGCGCTTGAACTTCCATTTGGAAAAACATTCGCATCAATTAGAGATACTACTCCAGCAGTTGATACTGCCTGACCTAGATCAAAGAATACCCACTCCCCTGCCGCTATTTCATCTGCACCAACTGACTCTGCTCTGTATAGGTGGTTTTTAGGGTTTCCCGCAGAATCATTTTCAGTGTTAACCCAAAGATCTCCAATGCTTATAGCTGTTGGTACACTTGATCCTGTAAATGTTTTTGTCGTAGGAGTGGTATCATTGATAGCTACCCACTCCCCAGTAGTTACTTCATTAGCACCAACTGATTCAGCTCGATAGAGTTTATTGTTATCATTAGTGTCTATCCAAAGATCACCTATCGCAGTAGCAGTCGGTGCATTGTCTTGAGCAAATGTGTTTGGTTTAAGCCCAACAGATGCGGTTAAAGTATCAAATTTAGATGAACTCGCGGTTCCGTTAGGAAACACTTCTGTTTGTACTGTAGTTAGCTGTTCCGCAACTGCTGTAGTCCCTGAAGCCGGATCGTTTAATTCAGAAAATATATTATCTAATCTAGAAGCAGATCCTGAGCCATCAATGCCTACTTCTGTATTTAGAGCAGTTATTGCACTTGCGCTTGCCAAAGCCTGACCGAGATCAAGTAAAACCCACTCACCAGATGCAACCTCATTTGCTCCAACAGATTCAGACCTATAAACTTTGTTTTGATCATTAGTATCTATCCATAAGTCACCGATAGTAACTGATGTTGGAGCATCATTTTGTGAGAATGTAGTGGTAGTTGCTGTGGTATCTCTTACTGTAACCCACTCATTAGATGCAACCTCGTTTGCGCCAATAGATGTCGCCCTGTAAAGCTTATTGTTATCATTAGTGTCTATCCATAAATCACCCACTGCAATAGATACAGGAATATCATCCTGTGCAAATGTTTGAGTTTTGTTATTTAAGGAACTGCTAATACCACTAACTAAACTTGCATTAGCTCCCTCAGCGCTAACTCTTACGGCTCGCTCACTTAGAACAGCGGCATTTAAAGAAGTGTCTGTTTCATCGTTAAGGGTATTAAGGGACGCAATTAGATTAGATATATCTGTAGCTGATGCGGACGAAGAGGTAGATATTGCGCCAACTGACTGAACTAGACCGCTAGTTGAGTCACCAACAGTCGCTAAAAGACCACTGACACTGCTAGCAGTTGCCGAAAGACCTGTCTCGGTATCTGTAACGGCACTGTTTAATACAGCAAAATTAGCCGCTAAACCGTTGTTACCGTCAGCACCATTTACTGTTGTTTCTAAATTTGAAACTTTAGTAGCAGTTGCCGAAACTCCCGTATCAGAATTATTCACCAATGTTTCTACAGTATCTAAAGCTCCAGAGGTTGCAGAAACTCCTGTAGTGGCATCATTAACGGTGGTTTCTAAAGCCGATATTTTAGTAGCAGAAGCCGCAACGCCGGTATCAGAATGGTTTACTAATGTTTCTACTGTATCTAAGGCACCTGAGGTTGCGGCTACCCCTGTAGCGGCATCGTTAACAGTGGTTTCTAAAGCAGATATCTTTGTAGCAGAAGCCGCTACACCAGTATCGGAATGATTAACTAAAGTCTCAACGGTATCTAAAGCTCCAGAGGTTGCAGAAACTCCTGTGGCGGCGTCATTAACAGTGGTCTCTAAAGCGGATATCTTTGTAGCTGAGGCGGCTACGCCAGTATCGGCGTGGTTTACTAAAGTCTCTACAGTGTCTAAAGCACCGGATGTTGCGGAAACTCCCGTATTAGGATCGTTGACGGTAGTTTCAAGTGCAGATATTTTTGTGGCAGAAGCCGCTACTCCAGTGTCGGAATGATTTACCAAGGTCTCTACTGTATCTAATGCCCCAGAGGTAGCCGCCACGCCTGTAGTGGCATCATTAACGGTGGTTTCTAAAGCAGATATCTTTGTAGCAGAAGCCGCCACCCCAGTGTCCGAATGATTAACCAAAGTCTCAACAGTATCTAATGCCGAAGACGTAGCGGCGACTCCAGTGCTGGCATCATTTACGGTCGTTTCTAGTAAGCCAATTTTGGTAGCAGAAGCCGCTACACCAGTATCGGAATGATTAACTAAAGTCTCAACGGTATCTAAAGCACCAGAGGTAGCAGAAACTCCCGTATTCGGATCATTTACCGTAGTCTCTAGTGCAGAAATTTTTGTAGCGGATGCCGCAACTCCCGTATCGGAATGGTTTACTAGGGTCTCTACTGTATCCAAAGCTCCCGATGTTGCGGCTACTCCGGTAGTGGCATTATTTACTGTGGTTTCTAGTGCGGATATCTTTGTAGCTGAGGCGGCTACACCTGTTGATGAGTTGTTAACCAAAGTCTCTACTGTGTCTAGAGCATTTGATGTAGCTGAAACTCCGGTGTTAGGATCGTTGACAGTAGTCTCTAAAGCGGATATTTTCGTAGCTGAGGCGGCTACCCCAGTATCTGAATGATTGACTAAAGTTTCTACTGTATCTAAGGCGCCTGAGGTTGCCGCAACACCTGTGGTAGCGTTGTTTACTGTAGTCTCTAAAGCAGATATTTTTGCGGCAGAAGCCGCTACACCAGTAGCGGAATGATTCACCAGCGTTTCAACAGTGTCTAGCTGAGTAGCTGTTGCCGCAACACCTGTTGACGAATCATTTACCGTAGTCTCTAGTGCAGAAATTTTTGTAGCGGATGCCGCAACTCCCGTTGAGGTGTTGTTGACCAAAGTTTCTACAGCATCCATTTGCCCTGCTGTTGCGGCTACACCTGTGCTACTGTCATTAACAGTAGACTCCAAGGCTGAAATCTTGTTAGCAGATGCAGTAACTCCGGTTGAGGAGTTGTTGACTAAAGTCTCCACGGAATCTAAAGCGCTGGATGTTGCGGCTACACCCGTATTTGCATCATTAACCGTAGAGTTTAAACTATTAATTGCTTGCGCGGCGGCTGATGCACTTGATGCTGAAACCGTGTTAATAGCTGTAATAGAAGATGTATTAGATCCTACAAGGTCACCCAAGCTTGAGTAATTTCCTAACAAAGTCCAGTAAGTTGTGTTAGTTGGCAAGTTACCTGTAGTAGCTTGAGATGCTTTATAAAGTTTATTTTGATACGTGACTTGGTCATCAGTTACATATGAAGTGTTTGCATCATATTCTGCAATATCAAGTAAATCGTTAATCTGATTTTGTAATGCTGTGGCTGATGCGCTTATGGCAGATGCCCGTGCCGTTGCTTCAGCCGCTATAGCTGTAGCTCTTGCAGAAGTTTCGCCACTAACCGCTGAGACTCTAGCTGATGTTTCTGCGGCAATATCACTGGCTCTTGTGCTTGCCTCTGTTGCTAGAGCGTTAGCTCTATTAGTGGACTCTGTTGCTATTGCAGATATTCTTGCCGTTTCTTCAGCCTGAATAGCAGAGTTTCTTGCCGCCGTCTCTACCGCTATGGCAGATGTCCTAGCTGTTGCTTCTGCTATAAATCCAGCCGATCTAGCTGAGGCTTCTCCTGACACTGCTAATGCTCTAGCGTTTGATTCAGCAAGAATTCTATTAGCAACAGAGCCTGTAACATTAGAAGGAGCTGTGATTAAAGTTATAGATGTAGATAAATCAGTAGCTAATTGAGTGTCGGTAATCTGATCTGTTAACTCATTTAACAAAATATCAATGTCTGGCTGTGTTGTTCCGGCAGTTCCTGCGCTTGAGTTATATGGACCAAACTCTCCATTCTGATTAACAGCCCTAACCCAATAATAAAATGTTAATCCTCCTCCAACAGAGTCAGAAAATATACCTACCCTACCAGAGGCTCTACCTATAAGAGTAGAGTTAGTAATACTATCTGATGTATGGCGATAGACTTCAACGGCAGAGTGACCCGCGTATATCTCTAAATTCCAAGCCAAAAGAATATTTTGAAATGACCCTGAAGCCGTCAAGTTGGTAGGGGCTGGAGGAGTTCCGATATTAGGGACAGAGGTATCTGGAGGCGGAGGTGTTAGGTCGTTAGGTACTCCTGAATAAGCACCACCAGCAGGAAGTACAGCAAGACCTGACCCAAGTAGATCTTTTACCGTAACTGCTTTATCTAAAGGATCGCCGCGCTGACCAACCAGACAATCGACAGTTTCTTTTATTGATTCAGCAAATCTTTTGTCCTGCCCAGTCCAGCTTGCAGGAACCATCATATTGGTTTTTTTAGCCACCGATTTCCCCCGCAGACTCATACACACAAAATTCATTAATCGATGTCGATCCAGTTAGCTCTATTTCAAATTCTTGAGCTTTATAGCCGCTAGGCAATCTGAATACATTAGAGTTAGATACTGATTCCGTGTGTTTAAGTACCCCGTCTGCGTATAACTTGAAAGTAGGGTTAGATGAATATGAGTCGCAATCAACTTTAGCAACTGCTGGATTTATGGGTCTGGGGGAGTAGAATTTTTTTGTCCGCCAAGAAAAATTTAATCCTGATCCTGCGGCGAACTTAACGACAGAACCATTAACAACAAGATATAGCTCATCGTTTTCTAGATCATTAAAACCGGCTGTAGCATGAAAGCCTAAGGTGACAAAAGTATTTTTACCGCCGCGAGGATCAAAGATAAATCCTTTGTTCTCAGACCCGTTAGAATAGAATCCTATGTAATGACCTTCCCAATAAAACCCTATGATTGATGAGGGCGAAAATGCTTGCCATTGATCTCTTGTCAAAATGTCCTCTGTGACAAGCTGTAATCCTCCGTCACTACCCATAACAAGACCATCTGGGGATGCGTACATCACGTACTGACCCATATCGACAACAGACCTTTTACTAACACAGGATAACGTACTGTCAATTTCTTGCATCGCCATTGAGGATGGATCAAGACCTTGGACTACGGCTGGTTTTTCTTTTGTTAGAACTAGTAAACCAGAATTGATTGGTGCTATCGCAACTACATCGCTTTTCATCGTTAGTTTGTAGTCATCAGGAAATGCATGCGGCTGAAATGCTTCTGAGAAGCATACAGTCTGTCCTGCAAATCCCGCTAAAATTCCATTCGGCAAGGATACAAGACCTTGCAAAGATCCATCAGGATGATCGGCTGTAACATCATCTGGTGGCGCAATAAATGAAGCAGTAGGAATAGCTTCACCTAGTTGACCTTCAGTTTTTGCATCGTCCACAGTATCTGTAGCCAGCGGAACGTCCGCAACAAATCGGTAAGTTCCTGAACTATCTGTTCGGTAAAGTCTTTTCTTGCTTAAATTATATGCGCCACTGGGGTTTGGAGGAAAATTTATGGTGGCTGTTTGATCGGTATGAACCTCAACCACATTAGTCAATTGCGGAATACTGCCAGCGCCCTCTTCGCCGTAGGCAGAAACGTATGTAAATAGATAAGATCTAGTTTGAGGAACCTCAGTATCAACATTAGCTGAAGTAGCTGGCGTCAAAGTGACTGACTCAATGTTTGCAGGATCGGGTAGTCCAAGTCTGTAGTAAGTTCCGTTACCAACAACTTGCGCTGAGGTCATCTGAGGAAAACCCGTATTAGATGTGTATCTGCCTCTTCCAGTTACATATAGCCTTTCATGCGGATCTTCAGCGATAGGCGATCTAACAATATTGATATCTTCATCACTTCCTATCCATATAGAGCTACTGTAACGAAACAAAGTTTTAGTTTGAGATGAAATAGAATAAGAAGCAACCGGAGTAATTGATGCAGACTGATTACCCTTCCATGCCTCAAGTCTGCCAGAATCTAGCCTACAGTTTTCAGCAACTTGCGCCATGTCTTCAGGTAGCAATCTTGCATATACCTTTGGTGCTTTGCCGCTAAAAGTTTGTAGTTTAAAGCCTGTCATTTCTTATCCTTCTTGTTCATTACGCCCTCAAAGGCGCCACCACCAAAGTAAAAACCAACTATCGTTAGCATGATCCAGTCAATCTTAAATGCGCTGATTAATTCCTGAACAGGACCAATGTCCTTATCCATAAAGAACAAAGCTAAAACCATTAAGTATGAAGCAACGAACGTAAACCCAAATATTAAAGCCAAGTACCGTTGAGCAATTTTAAACGGCGCGTAACTGCTTAAGAGATCAGTCTTCGCCTTAGTTTTTGCTTCGATAGCTTCTGTTTCGGACGTATGAAAGCTATCAATAAGATCTAAGCCCTTACTGACTACATCACCACTGCCTAATATCTGACTTAATATGCCCATTGATTACCAAGGCACTTCTGCAACGACCGAAGGAGCTTTAGACTCAGCAATCTGATTTGCAATGGATGCTTCAAGAGAAGTTACTTGCTCTTCGCCCATCGAATCTTTACACCACTGAATCGCGGTAGCTTCTGTAATATCTGCAAATGCTAAAAATCCATCTGCATCTGGATCTGGGGTAAATGAAGAAGTGCCGTAGGATGATCCGTAATGACTGACTGCGTCATCACCTGATCCTACTTCTTCTGAGTCTGATGCTCGCCAATGGGCAACGATTACACCATCGTCACTTGCATTGCGCTCTAAT
>Ga0209336_10000481_pt1 | contig 20541 bp, 26 predicted proteins | sample LinPmetageLP32_FD_184042 | JGI IMG/M metagenome (GOLD analysis project Ga0209336, IMG submission 184042) | Marine viral communities from the Pacific Ocean - LP-32 (SPAdes) (version 2) | ecosystem: Environmental > Aquatic > Marine > Oceanic | place: Pacific Ocean | collected 2009-08-23 | reverse complement strand
CCTGTGCCAAGGTCACCCACTTTGATTGTGTCACTGCCTACATTTCTGGTCACAGATGATGCAATAGTTTCTTCATCAAAACTGCCAAACTGACTGCGGAATGCCACTTTGAGATTGTTTGAACCATCACGCAAAATTCTGATGTATTCAAATCTTCCGCCTAACTCTCCGCCACCTTGTTGAACAGGATTTGATCCCACTGTTTGGTATGCGGCTCCGCCATAACTGCTTTGTAAAAACAAATCACCACTACTCACTATGAATTTTAATTTTAGAGCAAGACCTGTAATTTCAAGGAAATGATCTGGATTGGCATAACCTGGATCATTTTGAGATCCTGGTGCATGTATCTTGATCCAAAAGTCTACGGTAAATTCACCTGTAGTGACTGTGGAAAATCCAAATGTTAATTCATCATCTGTATCTGCGACAGAAGTGTTGCCATAAAAGTTGCCTGTGCCTGGGTCTGCGTTCAACACATTGAATTCAATGCCTGCAGGTGCCCATTTGTAAGCATAAGCATTATCATTCACGTGTGTGTTGTTTACAACAGAAGGATCTGTGCCTGCACCTGCGATGTCGCCCACTACAAGAGATGAAGATGAATCAATTGAAGTTGTGTCTGTGAGATCAAACACAGTGAATCTTGCGTTTGCTGGATTGCTGATATCATTCACTGTGATGAATGGATGCACACCAGTGGTTCTACGTGCACCTCCCGATAGGTTCAATAGTTTACTGTATGACTTCGTTAAAGGCGCCAAACGTTCTTCAATTGACCCATCAAAGTTTGTGCTGTTACCGTTAACTGCCTCTTGTTCTAATTTGTCATAAACTTCTGTTCTTACTGACCTAATTCTTGCATCTCCTTCAACATCAAACTTCTTAATGACCCACATAAAAAACCGTCCACGCACACCTACAGGAGTGTTTGCTGGTGTAGTAAACACAGGGTCACCTGGTAACAGTGAGGATGAGTCAATTGAATCAGCCGCATAAACTTCTATTTCAACTGCACCATCACCTGATGTGTCTATTTCACACAAAGGATTTACATCTGCTATTCTACCAAAGTCTGTGATAGGTGTGATGTATTGAATAAAGTCTGCTGTTGAGTCTGTGGTTGTGACCACAACACTGTCATCATTGTAACCGTTCCAAGTTAAGGCATCTTCCCAGTTAGTGTCATTGGTTGCTAAATCTGCCCATGTGTAGGTAGCAGGTCTTAATGCTTGTTCTTCTGTGTCAAAATATGATGTTATTAATCCCATGTTGCTCCTACGGTGTGTATCCTAAATCTTGATTGGTTTGATTACTGGTTACACCCAAAAAGTTTTTGTCTTGTATATAATTGTTTAGATATGCATCCACATTGGTGCCTGACTCACTAACACCACCTATGCCTTCAAATGTTATGGCCGCTGGTGCGGCACCTGTTTCTGGTATGTTGTCTGTGAATGTGCTTCCGTCTTTATACATGAATCCTGTTTGTGAATTACGATAACGTATCACAAGGAATGTGTTGTTGTCTATAAAATTTGTTTCCATTTGTAACAACGGTGGATTGGTTCGACGTATGATTCTTCTTTCTTGAAAACCAAGTTCACTGCCGTTTTGTCTGTTGTATCTGTAAACTCGCAATGTATCAATACTTTGATCAGCAGGAGGTTGCAATCTAAATGTTACAGTTCCAGCAGATGTGTTTCCCACAGCATCAACCATGTGTCTTGTGTTCAAGTTGTTTCTACTTCTTTGTAAAAAATGTAAAGCACTGGTTGTGTTGCCAGTAAATTGATCCAAAGCATTTTTATCAAGATTAATAAAATTGGCCACTGTGTTTTGTTGTAACAGTATGTCCGATGTGTTTGGTAAAATTGTGTTCACAGTAGAAGGTGGTATGGTTGAATTCACTGTGACTGTGGAACTGTCTTCAGGGTCCGGTGTTGTGACTCCTGTCACAATAGGTTCAGGATCATTTGGTGGAGCAACAGAAATAGGTGTTTGTGGTGTTGGCTGTGCAATAGGTGTTAAATTGTATGCACTTGGTGTAAAAATTGTAGGTGCTACTTCAACCTGCACATCTGAACCGTATGGGTATATGGTTGCATCATGTTCTCTTGCGGCTATCACTATGGCACCATCTGGATCCATCTCCATGTTGACCACTCTGAATGTTTGGTTTGATAAATTTAAAACTGTGGAAGATACTCTGATAACATCTCCTGGTTCAACTGCCAACAATGCTGGTATTCCTGCAAACTGTATCAATCTTTGGTTCCTACTTTTTTTGTAAATCATTCTGGCAAAATCCTGTGCTATGGCTGGATTGGCAATGGAAGGAAAAGAAAATTCGCCTACCAAGTCTTCACCATCTGCTGTGACATCTGTGGCCACAGTGAATATTTCTTGTTGTTCTGTAAATTCTTTGTCAGGGTCGACAAACTTTACAATAACTTTGTTGAACTTGTTGTTTTTTTGTTCACCAGCCAATGTTATGTTACTCAAATAACTGTCTTCATCCACATCATACACAGACGTCACAGTTGAACTGGTTATGTCAGTGGCATGCCCACCATCTTCTATTTTAACTTTGAATCTGCCTTGTATGTAAGGCATCAATGAACGCGATGCACTCAATAAAACTTTAACATTGCCCAACAGTTGCGAACTTGCACTGAGTGGTATACTGGATGTTAATATTTTTCCTGACTGTCCACCTGTGCTGTAAGTCACTTGTTGGTTGCATTTTACAGCACCAATTTTAAATGCATCAGCATTGATGTCTGACTGTCCTAGACCACAACCATATCTTGGATTCATCAAATAATCCAACAGTTGACTCACAGGATTGTAAGAAAATGTTTTTGTTAGGTCTGCATAAGCATCACTTAGATCAAGTCCGGTGTTGTGTGTGGTTGCATCATAAACTTTTTTACCCAGTATATCAATTTTTATGTTTGGTATACCACCTCTGTAAGGATTGTTGTCTGCGTCTTCTTGTGTTTCAACTTTTTTCCATTCATACCTTGCAACCATGTAAGCAACACCAGGCAATGTTCTGTTCTCATTGCTCCAACTGCCTGCTTCATTGGCCAACGTGCTTTGTGCTTGTGTTTCTGTGCCTGTGAACAGTTGCAATCTTAATCTGTCTTTGAATTTGCCTTGTGTGATGTTGAAAGGTGTGCCTACATCATACTTGTCATTGGGCACTGGCAACAGAGTATCATCTATATAGATGCGTTTGAAGCCTTCAATTTCACCTTCACAAATAATATAGATCACATAGAGGTAAGTGTTGTTGGTGCCATTGGTTTCTACGTAGATAATATTGCCACCCAATCGTCTAAATCCATACACCACAGGTATTGAAAGATTGGTTCCTGTTTTGGTAACCAATACACCTTCTGCACCAACTGATGATCCTGCATCGCCTGGATTTTCAAAGCCTGGTATGTCTAAACTGAAGCCACCAAATATGCCACCTATTGCACTGCCTATACCTTTGACAACACCTGTTACAGCATCAATGGCAGTGTCAACAATGTCCTTGGCAACGTCAACAATCTTCTTACCGGTATCTGTGATTGCATCAACAACACTGCTGGCTGCCTTTTTTACACTTTTAAAAACTTTCTTAAAGAAACCCATTAATGAACTGCCCTAACATAAGTGTGACCTGTTTTGGTCATTGTTTTTTGCAACACATGATCAGAGTTTTCTATGAAACGTTGATTGGGTTGATATCCATCGCCAAATGCTCTGGTGCTGATGCAATAAAATTCACATCCCATTTTTATAAACCAACTGTCACATTCAGCCATCAACTGTTTGAAATGGTGTGTGTCCAAGTATGGCTCTTCCATGTGCCACATCATTATTTCACCTTCCATAACTTGAAACCATGGATGTTCAAATGCCAAACAAAAAGCATATCCAATCATTTGGTTTGAATGTTCTACCACAAACACTCTGAAGTCATTGCCTATGATGGCTTTACGCACCATCAACACCAAACGATCAACATCATATTCTGCCACACTGTTGCCCACTGTGTTTCTGTTGTCTATCATTAGGTTTATTACTCGGTCCATGTCTCTTGGTTGAAATTTTCTTATCATTATAAACGTCCCCATGTTATATCCTTGGTGACAACATGTGAAAATTCCATGCTTCTGTCATTAGGATGTTCTTGTCTAAAGTTTGCTTCATTGGTCTTACGACCTGCAGTTTTTTCAAAGTTGGAAAATATGCTGGCAACTTCAAGTGCTATGGTTGCTGTGGCACCATTGTCATTAACTTGATATCCATTCACTTTGCCTTTGAACATGATGATAGGAGTGTCAATGATTGAATTATCTGTTGGATCAAGATATGCATATGATATGGTTACTTTTTTATTCACCATACCAGACTGTGCAAAGGTTGTCACATTGGAAGTCAGCAAGGCTGATATAACCAGTGTCACTGTGGTAATAACCAATTCACCATTTTCTTCTGTTTCGCCCACACCCAAAAAGTTTCCTTGTGCTTCATAAGTGTTGCCACCGTGTGCAATATTAAAATTGTTGTCAGTGTAATACACTGAGGAACCAGTAGTTTCTATTTCTATAAGTGCAACACGAACAAGACTTAATCCTGCTAGGTATGTGTTGATTGAACCGGATAGTCCTCTAGCCATTTATATCTCCTCGAGAATATCTATTTCATATGATATTGTGTCGTTGTTGTTGTATTTGAATTCTTGCACATCACCTACCAATGTTACTCTGAAAGGCACATCATCCACTGTCACAGCACTTGAACCTGCAACATCTTCAAACAGATTTGGTGTGATTGAAACTGTGACTTGTCCACTGCCGTTGGTGGTTGCATTGGCAGTCAACATGTAAACTTTGGTGTGTGATGCAAATCTAATCACATCGCCTTGATTGAATATTTGTGTGCTGTTTACACCACTGGAAGTCAGTGCCACTGTGCTGGCTCCTGCTGACGTGGCAGCCGCTGTGGTTGTTGCTGAATGATTTCTACTGTTTTCACTGATTGTGGGCAACACAATGTCAAAAGAATTTAATGCTCCTTGACATCTGGTAGCCAGTGCTTGTATAGGCAACCAATTGGCCAAAGGTATTGGAGGATATTTTATTGTTGCTCCAAATCTTGAACCTCCTGTGCTGATTCTTATTCTGCGTCCACTGTCACTCACAGTTTGTTTGGTGTTGGCGATTGCTTGTAATCTTGTTGCTTGAAAGCCTACAGTTGAAGGCCATGTTCCTAAAAATGCCATTATATTTTAAATCCTTTCTCCCATGCTTTGAGACTCCAATATGCGGCGCTCAAAGTTTTTTGTCCTTTTACATTATCTAGCACAGCACCCATCCGTGCATCAAAACTTTTTTTCCTTGCAGGATTGTTCCTGCCTATGCTCATGCCTTTTTGACCAAAGTTTACTTTTTTAACATTGCCTGTTTTTTGGTCTTTCACAAACACTTTAAATTTTTTTACATCACCTCTAGAAGGTGTGTTTAATTTTACTGTTCTGCCTTGATACTTGGCCATTACAACATTCTCCCTGCGGCACCTATAATTGTAGAAGCAACCAACAGTCCCAACACCCACCAAAGCCTTGCATCCATTTTTTCTATCTTGTTGGATTGTGTTTCCATATCACGTTCTATGTGTGCTAGATGATTTTCTTTGATAATTTTTATATCAGTTTTTATTTCTGCAATATGTGTGGTGTTTTGCTCTGTTTGTGATTTTGCCATTACACCAGTGCCCTTCTACCTTGTCTGTTCATGCCTTCATTAATGATGCCTGAAATAACTCCACGTCTTGCCAACAACAGATCATCAAACCCTGCGGCATCAATTGTGCTGATGTTGAAATTGATATTGACTTCGCCACCACCTGAACCACCAGCACCACCAATTTGGTCATTAGGCACAATGGTGCCTGAATTGTTTGGAACGAATAATTCTGGTCCTTGTTCGCCCACAATGTAAGGTGAACCACCTGCAACTGGACCACCTTTTGCCATGCCTGGAATTGCAGTAGAAGTGCCTCCTGTAAGCAATGCCAGTATCAGTCTTAAACCTACTTGTTTTCCTAATTCTCGAGTAATTTTTTTCTCCTGGTCAATCAAAGGATTCAGTGTAAGGCCAAGTCTTTCCATTAATGGTTTGACAATAAAGTATTGAATAGCAATCTGCACCAATGCAGAAATAACTGATTTCAAAATTGTTTTACCTAGTGCTTCCATGCTGTCGCGAAGACTCTTACCATCCACAATGGCATCAGCAAATGCATCACCTGTGCCTTTAGCAAATGTGTCCATTATACCGTTCACTGTGTCTGCGGCAAACCCAAAACCATCAAACTCAAATGTCAGTGATTCAATTGCTTTGGCCATGTTTGTCGCTCCTTGTTCACCTAGGTCAAACATGTCAAATGCTTTGCCTAACTGTGGGCCTAGTAATGCATCTTCAAGGTCAACAAGGTCTTGGTCCAGTTCTTCAACTGCTTCTGATACTTCTTGAATTGGTGGTATAAATCCTCCAAATTTCCTTTGTGCGTCACTCATGTTGTCAGCCATGGCTTTCGTTGCAATGGCGCTATCTTCCATTTTCTTGTTGAAATCATCCAGCACCTTGTTCACACCAATGTATGCCGCAGTTCCTGCCGTGACTGATGCCGCAACAGCCGCCAGTCCTACGATTGACAGTGCCGCAAGTGACCTACTAACAACTAGAATAGCACCAAGACCCCTTGCAATATTCAACAGTGTGGCCGCCAGTTTCAATGCGGCCAAGGCAGCAAATGCGCCAACAATTAAATCAATATTATCTTTAACAAACTTGGCGGTGGCTCCAACAGCCTGCAGTCCCACAACCAATCCTGTGCCAAGTGATCTTCCAAATTCATCAATTTCTTCACTGTTCTCTGCTAGGAAAGTTTGTAAATCACCAAATTGTCCTTTTAATTCTTGGAAGAATCCTTCTGACACTGCAACTTGGAAACGGAAGAAGGCATCCTGTAACATTGATATTTGACCTGTTAATGAATCTGCAAATTCATCTATGGCACCAGCACCTGAACCACCCTTGCCAAACACTTTGAATAATTGTTTTCTAGTTTCTTCTGCAGAATGAGATACACCTGCTTCAAAGCCAGCAAATGCACTTACGCCTTTTTCTCTAAAAATGTCTGCAGATGCAATACCACCAGACAATGCTCTTTGTATCTGTTCACCAGCAGTTTGCATGTCTAGTCCAAATGCCGCGGCAATGTTGGCAGTTAGATCTAAATTCTCTTGTAATTCATCTGCGTCTGCAGATACAACTGCTAAATTGTTAGAGGCAGCGGCTATGGCTTCTAGTGTGAATGGCACTCTACCCGCAAAGTCATTCATCAACTCAAAGGCTTTTGCTCCTTCTTCAGCAGATCCTAAAAGTGTTTTTAATCTAATTTGTAGTTCTTCAACAGTTTGTCCTGCCCTTATGAATCCACCAACTGCTTTGGCAACACCAAGTGCGGCAATGGCAGCCCCTGCGGCCTTGGCGGCAGTGCCCAACCCACCCATACTCTTTTGTATCTTTACAGTAGAATTGTTGAGTTTGTTTAGACCTGCCTGGCCTTTAATAACAACTTTTACATTATAATTTTCTGTTACTGCCATTTGCTATTTTCCCATTGTCTTTTTTTGCTCTTGGTATTCATACTCAAAATAACCTGCCCACAAATTTAACTCCAACGTCGTTAGTTGTTGTATTTCTTCTAGACTTTTATTCAGTCTCGATCCCAACAACAGCAGGAATCTTAACTCGACGTTGGAACGGATTCCTTTATAACATCAGCCTGTTCAATTTGAACCACAGCATTATTAATGGCTGTTGCAATTTTTGTTACCACTTTTGGATCCGCTTCATTCATCAAAGTTGTTTTGTGTGCTGGTTGAAATAATTTCTTGCCATCTTTGTCTCTGGCTTTTTGAATTACACTTTCTACCAATGCTTCAACAATTTTTCCTTTCGCTTGTAAATCAATTACTTTTGCTTCATCGTGGAATGTGTTGGTTTTTCTGTAGTAGATATCCATGTCCCATTCTTCGATGTGCATTTTTTCTAAATCGCCACCAATTATTCTTTGATAGTGATTGGTTATATTTTTTGTTATGTCTTTTTGTGTCATCGTCCTAGTCTTCCTTTGTTTGATTGTTTTGTTTGTGCCACAGCAGGTTTATAAAAACCACTTGGCGCTTGTTTTGACCTACCTTTGTCTAATGCTGGCACATACGGTTGCGGGTTGGTGATAGCAAACTTTTTGTCACCCCGTTTGCTTTTCTTCCAACTACGCTTAGCCAAGCCTGAACGAACCGGTGTGTTAGATTTTATGTTGCGGAACAACACATTGGCTGTGCCCGCAATAAATTGATCTAACTGTTTGTCCAGTGCTTGAGTAAGACGTTTTGCATTGAATGTGCCTCTGATCATTATAGGTCTGTCTTTGTAAGTGCACCACTGCCTTGAAAAGCAATAGTGGCCGTTACTGCATCATTCTGATCAACAGCAATATCATGTCCTGTAATAATAACAGTTCCTGATAATTTTATGCCTGTTGTCTCGCCTGATGGATACAGTTCAATTTCTGCTGGACCATTAGTTCCATTTTGTATTGTAGTGATTAACTCAGATTGTGATTCGTCGTCATCTCTCAATAACACATCCATTGATCCTGTAAAAGTTGTTTTCCCTGCCAAGTAAGTTTTAGAAGTAGAACCCATTGCTGAAGTTTCTATTATATCACCTGCTTGACTGATTGAAAACGATCTTACACTTGCCAAGGCATCAACTGCTGTAGAATCTACAGAATCCAGTTTGATAACCCCTGAAGTGCCCGTGTATGTTGCTGTGTTTGTTGCCATACTTTAGTCTCCTATAGGTCTGTTTTGGTTAGTGCACCAGTTCCTTGAAATGAAACTGTGGCTGTTACTGCATCGTTTTGATCAACAGCAATATCATGTCCAGTGATCAATACTGATCCTGAAAGTTTGATACCTGTTGTCACACCACTTGGAAATAATTCTATATCTGTTGGTGTTCCACCCACTGCTGAAAATAGTCCAGAATGTGCTGATGCATCATCTCTAAACAATAGATCCATTGATCCAGTAAATGTTGTTTTTCCTCCGAGGTAAGTTTTTGAAGTCGAACCCATCACTGATGTTTCAATGATGTCTCCTGCTTGTGAAACAGAAAATGAACGGACAGAAGCAATCTCTGTTGCCGAACTTCCGTCAACTTCAAACTTAGCAACCCCAGAAGTTCCTGTGTAAGCCGCTGTATTAGTTGCCATACTCTAGTTCTCCTTTGTTGTTGTGATTACTTCCGCTTCTGCTTGAATATTCAATATTGCAATTTCCGCGGGTTCTTCGTTTGTTTGTGTGACTTCTTCAACTTTTGGTTTGGGCGTTGTTTTTCTTTTGGCCTTTGCCTTGAGTTCAGGTTTTTTAAAAGTCCAACCTGATTGCAAATGTTGTTTGACTTCTGTGTTGTCAACAACTATTGAATCTCCTGTTTTCTTATTGTATAATTGTATTGCCATTATGCATTACCTCTCTTATAAATGTAAGTTACTTCAAGCACCACAGTAACTTCTCCAATTGGAGGATTACGTTCTATCACTTGTATTTCAACCACTTCTGCTTCAACCACGTGTGTGCCATCTGCTGATGCTGTGTTGTCTAGTGCTCTTTCTGTTTCGATAGTTTCTTCTATGTTTCTTACAATGTCATTGCGAAGTGTGTCAATGCTTTCGCCTCGCACAAAACATCTAAGGTTAATGGTCATTGTGCCTTGACGTTCACTCATTGAGATGTCTTCTCTAGTTTCTGTGCTAGGCAAAATTAGTATGGCTGGAAATTGTGTGATTGCTAGTTTTTCAAAGTCAAAAAAATTACGTGACACAGTGCCCACACCGGGGTTACTCATGTTCTTTAAGATCTTCTCTACTCTTAATGTGATGTTTTCTCTTGCTGACATTACCTAACCAATCTGTTGAAATGGGCAGGCTGTTCCTCTGAATTTGTGATAGTGGAGTCTGCGTTGTAATCGTATTTGACACCTTGACGTAGACACAGATTGAATTCTTCTTGAAATTTTGCTTTGTAATACTCCATCTTCTCTCTGTAAACATCACCCTCTGGTGAGAATGTGCTTAATCTTGGATAGATGTAAGCATATAAAACATGATAGACTGCTGATCTTTTCCATTGTGAATCCACCAGTTTGCTTTCTTCCATTGATTGGTAACTGGCTCTGGTTATGTCATAGTTTCTGAATGAAGCACGAGGCCACCATTCTATTTCAATCAATCGATTGATATCTTCATAACTTTTTTGGTGAAGGTCTTTGAATTCTGGTATACCTAGTTCAAGTATATCCGGTTCGTATTCTAATAGATCATTGTCTGTCGAGTATTGGGCCATCCTGTGTCCTCTTGTATAATATTTCCTGTAGCAGTCCTTCTGCTTACAGATGTATTTACTTAAATTTTATCTTAGTTGTATGGTAATAAAAAAGGGACAGTGTTGCCACTGCCCCCTTTTGGTATCCTTAATCTAATTAGAATTAGATTTGAGGAGTTGCTTTAATTCTAACCGCATATGTGTTTTTCAAAATGCCGTTACCTACAGCAGTTGTTCCCACGTATTCTGTTAATCTTAAAGATTCGTCTCTTTGTTCTCTAATTGTAAGAGGTCGTTTTATCACGTGCCCAAATGCTTGGGGTGAGAATAAACATCCAATTGAATCAGCTGCAGAGTCAGCCGATACACCTGTGCTCATGAAGACTTTTACGTTGAAAATTCTTCCCATGTAAGCACTGTTGGCGATCATGTTGTTACCAGTTTGTGATAATGCAGTTGCACCACCAGATTGGAAACCAGCACCTGCTAACGCACTTGCTAATGAGAAAGCAACAGATGGAGCAACAACCAAGTTGTAGTCGCCATCAGCGTCTGTAGGAGCATTTTGTCCTCTTAGTGTGTAGACTGCGTTAAGAACATCATTCACAGTGATTGCACCTGCTGTGCCACCTGCTGTGTTGATAACTTGAGTGATAGAATCAAACTGTGCGAACACGTTTGTATCTAGTTTTTCACCAATTGAGTTACCAATCATGGTGCCAACATCTTGTGCAAGATTCTGTGCAGAAGATTCTGCCAGTAAGTCTGTGATGTCTGCTCTTACACCAATCTCAGCCGCTGTAATTGTTACAGAAGCAGGATCGATTGAGTCGATTGTAGAAAGATCGCCACCGTCAGTTAAGTCGTCAGCAGATATTTCAGGGTATACAGGAACTTGAGCGACAAGGCCCGGAGTTGCTGTCATGTCGTAGACAGTGACTAGTCCACCAGCAATAGATCTTTCAGAAGCAGTAAACATCGCTTCTTGTAAAATATTCGCCAATAAACCAGGAGCACTACCTGTGTCAGTAATAGCCATAGTATTTGTTTTCCTTTGTTGTTATGGTTATGTTAATGACCTTGCTTTAGAGAGTCTACTGTTTCTGTGTTGACGATAGAGTTCTTTTTGAGCAGGATCGTTTAAGTCTAATTTTGCCACATCAACATTTTCTACTTTGGTTGGTGAAGTATTGCTTTGAGTTCCCGATCCTTTAGCACCCGGTTGGGCAAAATGTGGGTTTTGTTCTAACCACTCTTTGCTGAATTCGTCCACTGACAGGATTTCTCCTTTGTCATTGTAACGCACAGCGCCAGTCTCGTCTAACACTTCTACATCGCCATTTGCATTAAGACGCACATTATCTCTCAATAATTTTTTCACCTGTTCTGGTGCAATCGCCTTGTATTTTGATGCCGCATTTAACAATGCTCCATCAACTTGCTGACTTTGTAGTTTTTGTGTAAGTGTTTGAATTTCACTGTCTTTTTTAGTGACAGTTTCTTTTAACACTTTCTCAAACTCACCTCTAGCCTTTTGCTCTTCTAAGGCTTTCGCCTCTTCTGCTTCAACTAGGGCTTCATATCTTCCAACGTCTACTCCTTCAAATTTTTTCAATACATTAGTTTCTGTTTTTTTACGAACAGATGCCATAGCATTGTTAAATTCATCTTGAGTGTAAGTCTTTGTTGATTTGACTTCCTGAGTGGTTTCATTTATAGTCTGTGGTTCTGTTGTCTCAGTAACTTCAGGTTCTTGGACTTCTGCTGTGTTTGATTCTTGCATTTGAATTCCTCCTTTGGAGTATGTTGTTATTTAACTGTTGTATTTACAGATTAACAGTGCTTATATTGGTTTATATGGCCGGTTTGTGCTGTTTTCTTATGTCAGCAAGATGTTTGGCGTCTTGTTGTATCAGGCAAGGATATGGTGCAGAGTGTTTGCCACCATTGCGTGGAGATGACCAAAGCCATTCTTCTGCATCAAGATCGTAGTTGTATTTTTGGGATATTTTTTTTAACCTATTGGGGGGCAAGTCACACACATAAACTCGTGCATGTAAGTCCCCCAAAGGTTCATAGTTCAAGTGATGAACTATTTGGATAAGGTCTTTTTGATACGCCGGAAGACTCCAAGGACATACTTTTCGTATGCTTTCAAAATATGTTTTCCAAACATTATTTGCCTCTACGGCCTCCGCGTGATCCACCTTTATTCTTTTTTTTCTTCTTTTTCATTTTTGCCATGTTGATAGTCCTTCCTAACAATGAAGTTGCTGTTGATGTCGTTGTGATTGCCATGCAAGTATTTACTTTGTCTCTTGGGATCAGTTGAATACAGTGTTAACAGTTCAACACGTCTTCGCTGTGCTAGGTCTCTGCATCGCTTGAGTGCTTTGCGGGCATGAAACGCAGAACGTTTGGATTTGTATGTCAACAGTCTTTCGTGCAATTTAAAGTATTCTTTGCAGGCTTCTTTGAATGCTATGTGTGTAGGAGTTTCAAATAATTCTAGGTGTGTTAGATCACCTTTGCCTTGTGCCATTAATTTTTGGTTGGTTTAATTGGTGTTACCTTGGCATTGGTATTCTTTTCAACGTAATCATCCAATGAATAATTTTCTTCATGTATGGTAACACGTCTTAACACACAACCTTTTGGTATGCAATTCACATCTGCGAATTGTGTAACATCATCCATGTATGATGAATAGGAACCTGCAATTTTTATGAATGTTGGACATTCATCAACCACTTGTCCAACTGCCACACACACTGCTGAGGTCATTGTTTTTATTTCTTCAATTGTTTTCCATTCTGCACTTGCAGTTGGATCCATGTAAACTACTTTTTCTATTTTCATTTGCGTGTTGGTCTCCCCACTTTATCAAAATAATCTGTTATCAGTGTTTCATCATCTTTTGACTGCTCCCACAATATTCTTTCCAACATGTCTATTCGTGCAGTAAGACTGTCAATCTTTTTCACGTGCATGTTGTGAGCCAATGCAACCTGTTTGATGTTGCCTAACAGTTGTTTGTTTTTAAGTTCTAGCCTTTGAATGCGTGACTGCTGATCAATCAGTGCATCATAGGGCGAAAAATTTATTTCAAATTCGTCGTCTTGCATATTAATATTTACAGTATTGAAAAATTACCAGTTGGATAACGGGGTCTTATTGGTCAATAAGTTTCTGCTTGGCAGTTTGTATGTCTGCTTGAGTAAGTTCTGGGTGCAGTTCTAACATCTGTTCGTCTGTGTAACCTTCCATTACCATTTCCTGTATGTGTTGATCTTGTGTGTCAACGGATGTGGTAGGATGTTCCATTTCTTCTTGTGATGCTTCTGCAAATATTTCTTCAAGTTCTTCTTCAGTGGCCAACAGTTCTGCAATCTTTTTATCAATCAATGCTTTAACTTTTGGATTGGTTGGTTTTGAATCAGATGCTTTTTTCAATAGATCCATATCTAAATTTTTATCTCTGATATGGAATGCCATTGGATACATGATGTCACCGTCAAATGATTCACCTTGCCACAATGCCCATATTCTCCAAATTTGTTCTTCTGCTAATTGTAAATTTTTTCCTTTTTCACAAAGTTTAGCATCCAACAATAAAAATTCAGACTGCATAGCAACACCAGACATTTGTCTTGTTTCAATTGCTCTGATTGCTCCCATGTGTGCCATTCTGTCAATGGATTGAATGCTTTTTTCTATGCTTCTTAATATGCCATCAATTGATTGAGATGATGGTTGAAGTAAAAATGGTTTTAATCCAGGATCTAATTCATTTGGTATTGTGATTATAGCACCAGCACCAGCGGCCGCATCAGTGTCTTGTGTTTTCACCAATGATGGTGCATTTGAAAGCCTAATAATTTGTTCTATCTCTGATGTTTGGTTAGTGATTAAATTTTGTGTGTCTGCTATATCGCCTATGTCTGATACACCTATACCACGTTCTGGTGAACGGTTGGCATACACAAACACAGCAGGTATTTTGCCTAGTTCGTTTGGTTGTTCATCCACAATCTGCACAGCATCTTTCGAGTCTTTGCGTGGATTGTATTTTTGTAGAACTACTTTGTCTTGTGTGAATATTCTTACATAATATTCTTGCACATTGCCATAAGATGATTTGTCTTCTATTTCTAATAATTTTAAGTATGTTAATTCGTAATGGCCTGAAGGTAGCCTTGTAAATTTCCAATCAAGTATGTTTTGGGGTGTGAATAAATTTGCGTATGTTCTAATGCCTTGTGCCAACTCTTCTGCTCTTGTGCCTGCTTGTGATTGTGGACGATCCAGTAATACCAAACAATGTCCATACACTGTGCTCATTACGTTTACGTCTCGCATGAATGATTGCCATGTTCTGCCTTCAAGGTCGCAGTCTTTTAGGAAGGATGGTAATTCTTGATTTGTTCTTAGATTGCCATAATCTCTGTAAGGTTCTTGTCTAAACAAGAATGAATTATAAGTGTGAACCACTGAACGCACATGGTTGTCCAAAGGTGTTGACAACACTCTTTGCATGTATTCAGAACCGCTTTCATACACATACTGAGTAAGGTATTTGCCCATTCTGTATTCGTGTCCACCCATGTATGAGTTGATTAAAAATTTCCATCTTTGACTGTGTTCTAAATATTCGTCATGCACTCCTAAGATGGCCATTGAATCATAATCATATGGATCTTGATTTGTGGTTGAATTTTTTACGTTGATTGCCATGTTATGCTACTACCTTTACTCCCCATGTTTTAGTTTCGTTGTGTGTTGCGTATTCTTTTCTTATTGGGTGTAAGAAGGAAACCAAATAACCAAGAGCATCATTCATATGATCGTAGCCTGTGTCTTTTTCAGGTTGTGATGTGCCTGCTTTGTAAATTTGTTTTTCCAAACAACCAATTAATTTTTTGCATCTAGGATGTATCAAAATTTTGTTTTCTCCTGCTCCATTACACAGTTGTGAATTAACAGAATTCACTCTGTCTCTCACTGCCATGTGTTTGTTGAATAATTTACAGATAAAGCCATTGTTTTGTAATATACTTAAATCTGTTCTGCCACCTGCTGATGTTTTGCGAGCACGGGAGGATGGGTCAGGGAAGGCAATAATTTTTGCATTTGGAAATCTTGTTGCTATTTCATCACACAATTCTTCTGTGTTGGATCCATACATTTCTATTTCATCTATCACATACATTGTGCCATCTTTGATTACAGAACACACAGCACTCATTGGATTAACATTGAAGTCAATACCAATATGAATTACATTTTGTGGTTCTTCAAAACTAAAACCTTTTACATTTTTTGCTCTGTCAAATGCATAATAAACCACACCTTCATAGTTGGCAAATTCTGCTTCGTATTCAACTCTGTATGTTCTAGGATCAAGGTCACGTTTGGCTTGTGCTAATTCATCTTCTGGCACCCATCCACCTTGTGCTGTGGTGTATGAATATGATGACCATTCTTTTTCTGTTTCGTCTTGTCCTCTTTGGTAAAAGTCATACAATTGATTTGACTTGCCTTTTGGTGTGCCACAAAATAAAACTCTTGCTCTGTGATCACTCAGTGTTGGTCTCATCACTGTCCATGCATCTTCATCTATGTCTTGAAATTCATCCATAACCAAAATGCCTTTGATAAAAAATCCTCTTAATGAATCTGGATTTTCACTGCCACGCAACATTATCTTAGATCCATTTTTTAAATATATTGTAAGTTCTGCTTCATTAACTTTTTGTATCCAATTTAATTCAGCCAGTCTTTGTTTTAATGGTTCCCAAGCAAGGCCTTTTGCGGCTCGGTATGAACCTGTCAAATACCAACACACACTGTTGGGCACTCTAGCATGGTATGCCAATTCTCTTATTGCCAATGTGGTTTTGCCCCAACGTCTGCCACATGATAACACTCTGAAACGTGCTTGGTCTTTGGCTACTTCTGTTTGTGGCACACTTAATTTCATTCTGCTTCTTCCCATGGTAATGGTTGACTGCTTTCACCTTGATCGCCATCATCTGATTGACCAAGATAATTTTTTCCTAAAAATATTAACATGCGAGTGTCACCACCTAATGCTTTTTCAAACTGTGCTCTGCGTAAACTTTTTTTGCCTTCTGCTCTGCCTTCTTCAACAGCACGAGCAAATTTTGTTCTAACATGGTTGCCTGAACAACCTACAACATTACCAATTTCATCAAACGACAACATCAAGGCAGCCAATGATACCACCTGCTGTCTTTCTATTTTGCGTCTTTTGTTTTTTGGTTGATCTTCGTTCATTATGTTAATTTGTCCTCTTTAACTAATACTCTAAAATGTCTAACATCAATATCATTTGATGCCAATGTGACAGCAACTTTGATGTTGTATGTTTGTCCACTGTCTCCTGCATTTAACCTAATAACCACCTTTTTACCGCCCGAAACACTAACATCTGTGCCTGCGTCTGTGGGCAACGCCAAAGGAGCAACGTCTCCTGTGTGTGTTTCTATGGTTACTGCGGCCGATGCTATTGTGTCTGAGTTGGTTGCAAGATAATCTGTCCAGTCCAATTGAAACCTAATGTTTGCACTAGGATCTTTTACAATAAAAATTCCGTCTCTATCTCGCTGAAAACCTGTGATGTCTGCCATTAATAAAACTCCAATTCCTTTGTTCGCTTAGGAATAATAATTGATTTTGTCTGTTCGCTAATACTATTTACACGACTTCGGGTAGGCACTTTAACACTATAGATTGGTTGCTTCACTAAAAAGGCATTTATGGTCATTGTTCCTGCACTTGATATTTGAATCTCTCCACTGTTTGTGGCATTGACGGCAATGTTGGTAGACAAGGCAATGTCTGCTGTGATCTCTCCTACAACTGTTGCATTGGCAGTGATGCTGGTAGATGCGGCAATGGATGCGGCAACTGTGCCGGCAAGTATTTTTTCTGCGGCAACAGACACACTGGCTGTTGAACTTAGACTTGCTGTGCCTGGTTGGATACTGCCTGCTTCAATGGCTGAGATAGCAGAGGATATACTGGCTGATACTTCTGCATTCACAATGGCATCTGCGTCTGCTGATAATGATGCTGATGAACTTAGGTCAACTGCACCTGTTTCATCTGAATCTTGTGCTGTGATTGTGTGTTCGAAATAGTCAATGGTGATGTAACCTGCTTCGGTATAACCAGTTCCTATTGCTGTGGCAATGCTTAAATTTACTTCTGCTTCATCTGTATCGTCGGCGGCAGTAACCATAGAGGCTGTGATTGGTATTGTAATACCAACTGGTATTATTGTTGCCTCGGTGGTTGATTCAAAGTAGTTTTCTTCTATGTAATCAGAAGCAACATAATTCTGTGAACCTATTTTAGATGATATTGATATGTTGACTACTGCTGGTTCCACAGCCTCAGTGACCATGGATGTTGTGATTGGTATTGCAACAGAGGTTTGTAGAATGACAGCATCTATAGTGGCGCTGATAAAGTATCCGTCTACTATGTAAGTTGCGTCAACATAATCTTGACCACCACCACCAACAACACCGCTTATGGCAAGGTTGGCTTCTGCAATTTGTGTTGACCTTGCTGTGGCAGACACTGTTGCTTCTGCTGAAATACTAGATGTTCCCAGTTTAATAAATTGTGCTACCACACCGGATGTGATTGGCATTGTGACTGCTCCGCTGGCAACAATGTTGGCAGCTGATGTGACTGTGGCTGAAACAGATGTGCTTACTGTGGCATCAATTGTTTCTGTGACTACGCCATCAATCATGACCAGTGTGTCACTTTCTACATCTTCTGCATCAGTTGCTCCTGTTGAATCAGATCCAGGAAGTTGGTATGCGGTGGAGTTGGCTTCTGCATATGAATTTTTAACTTCAAAAGCGTCTAACCTCAAGGCTCCTGAGCCACCACCTAGATCACCAATCTGAATGGTTTGTCCATTCATGTTGAATGTGTTGCCTGTGGCTAATGTGTGTTCTATACCGCCTTGGCTATTGGCGTTAGGATTACCTTCCCAAAATTTAATGGCACCTCCGTTACGTGTTACTCTAAAATGGAAATAATCATTTGGTGAAACTTCGGTATTGGTTGCTGTTTTGAAACTGCCATACGCAAGAGCAGTTGGTGCCACATGTAGTTGATTACTAACAGTTGTGGTTTTTATCCTAATCTGTAAGCCACCTATGTCAATGAAATAATTTGGATGGTTGTTGCCACCGTGTGTGCCATCTCCAGAAGCAATTGAGATGGCTCCTTGAATTGTGAATTCGCCTGTGCCTATGCCGTCAGGAATGGCAAATGATATTTTCGCATCAGTATCAAAATTAAATTGAAGTGCCTTGGCTCCTCTATAGACCGGATCATCCGTAGAGGCGACTGAGCCACTGTCAGTGATTGTAGCATTACCAGCCTTGTCTATAACAGTGATTGCCATCTACCCTCCCGGTTGACAGCAATTAGTCTATGCTGATTGTAAGATTTCCTATGCCAATTGATAATGTATCACCATCAGATATTGTTTTTGTTGCTGATAATGAGCCATACGCCAACATGTTTCCACTTGAAGCCGCGTCAAATATAGCAACTGCAACAATTACTCCGTGGTCGCCACCTGAGGCAGCTGGAAATGTTATTGCGGATGAATTTGTTATTGCTCCACTTGATGCAGATGCCATCTTGTTGTCTATTCTTACTCTTGCATAAGAGTTGCCTGTGACTTCAGAAGGCACAGATGCGTCTGTGATTGTGTCTGTGAAATATCCAATGTGTGCTTGTGGACTAGTGTATGATGTGTTCTTAAAAAGATGATCTAATATCTTTAATTCAGCGTAATTTGCGAGTGCCGCCATGTGTTTGTCTCCTCAATTAATATTAATTGTTTTTGTTATAACTGTGTTATTTAACAAATAAATTTGATCAATAATGTATTAATTTTTCTATGCTTGTATTAGTCGCAACTTGGTTGTGCCATATGACATCAAAGCGCCATTATCGCCCCATCTGTGTAATCTAACTGTTTCTCTAGCAGTTAGATCCTCTACAAAATTCACTACCTCTGACGCTGTGTTGGTGCTTTGAATATACTTTAACACAATCACCCTTGTGTTGGGCACGTCATAAAAGGCAAACAAGAAAACATCATTTGTGGCGCCAACGAAACAACCGGTGCCTGATGTCTCTCCGCTGGCTCCTGCTGACAGTGTCACAATGTTTGATCTTTGCACAGCGGAATCACCTGCCTTGTATGTGTCAAATATAAATTTATTTGGACTACTGCCTGTTTCATGTCTAACTAGGATTGCTATATCATTGAATGCTACTGTGTTGAATGGTGATGTGCCGTTTCTATTAAATTCAAATGGTGTGCCAAAACTGGTGCTGTTGGCAGTGTTAAACTGTGCCACTGTTTGTGCGGTAGTGGGTGTTCCTGTGAATGTTGTTGGCGACTGAGCACCACCTGTGCCAAGGTCTATCTTGAATGGTTGCACTGTGGCTCCACTGTCTGTGCTGTTCAACCAAAAAGGTGTGTCATTGTCTACAAAACCTGGGATACATCTATTACTGTGGGCAAGACTTACGTTGCTTTCACTTTCTGTTGACACTGTGGGTGTGCCTGACGCAAATTGGGCACTGGTTTGTATGGTCTCTCCTGTTTTTTCATAGTCTATATTATTATAACCATCGCTGTCATCTGTTCTGGACACGAATACCGGTGTGTTATGAAAACTTCTGTTCTGACTTGCGCCAGTTGAATGAGAAACTGTAGCTCCTGATATGCTGAACAACTGCACAGTGCTGACAGCAGTATCACGTGGATCATACATCAGCGTGCCATTTTGTAATGGTGCAACCAATCCGCCTTTGTTGTTATAAGTGGCTACGCCGGTGTTGATAATAACATTCTGTTGATCAGTTATAGACAGTGAACCTGAATTGTTTCGCACCACGTCATAGGCCACTTGGTCATTGCTACCATTGTTGGTTGCATTTACCAAAACACCATACTCGCTGTTGAATGCGGCAAAGCCTATGATGTCTTGCCATGCGGCGCTTCTTGTGAT
>Ga0209336_10000480_pt1 | contig 20571 bp, 29 predicted proteins | sample LinPmetageLP32_FD_184042 | JGI IMG/M metagenome (GOLD analysis project Ga0209336, IMG submission 184042) | Marine viral communities from the Pacific Ocean - LP-32 (SPAdes) (version 2) | ecosystem: Environmental > Aquatic > Marine > Oceanic | place: Pacific Ocean | collected 2009-08-23 | reverse complement strand
AACGTAAAGACAAGATATAATAAGGATAATGTCATTACACAATAGGTTAATACTATTGCAGTTTTAATTGTTTTGTTAAGTAGTGCTTTCATTGTTTTCATTGTTTTCATTGTTTTATTTATTACATTCTTAATTTAATTTGCTCGTAAACTTCGTTAGCAATTTCTTCGCTTTGTTCACATTCTAAATTATGTCCAAACTCATCAAACACTCTTGGCATAATCATTTGCTCGGTAATATAATCTATAATAACATCAGCTAATTCAATTATTTTTTCTCTTTGTTTCATTGTTTTCTTTATTAGTTATACACAAACTTAGTTAATTATTTCCACCTGACCAAATAAATATAAAAAAAACTATAGAATAATTTGATCCAACTCTATTAAATCTATCCTATCAACTACATAACTTTCAACTCTAGTCATTCTAATATTAGATTTATTAAATACCATTTCTTTTGTAGCAAACCCCTCAAATCTATATCTAGGGTATATGCAACTAAACAAAGCAAACACATCGCATTCACTTTTTGCATAGCTTGGTATCATTAATGGGTGCTTATAGTTTCTGTTTACTTTAACGTCTATTGTCTTTCCTTTATATATAGCGTCATAATAATCAGTGCCTTGTATCTTTGATGTGTTGTGTATTTTAAAATCAGGATATAGATTCAGTTCCTTGCAGAATAAAAACTCTGCACCAAAACCAACTATGTTTAAATCTACACCACTTTTTTTGTTTACAGTACCCTTACCATCCCAACCTGTATTAACCTTGTTGTTCTGTCTTTGGTTTGCAACTAACTCAACAATTTGTTGTTCGCTATTGTCTAGTGTATAAACATTTCCTATCTTCATTTTTTATTTAACAAAGTAACTTCCATGTGGAACTGATCTAGTTAGTAGGTATTGAATTAAATATCTGGATGCATCTACCCCATGATTGAATTTATCGATCGGAATTGCACCGTTTAATTTCCAAGTATAGTTGTTAAACTCCCTTATTAAATTCACAGATTTGTCGTCTATTATTATTTGATAATCTTGCATTAAAGAGATTCCTGCCAAGATACTACCTTTCTTTTTTATGGTGGGTATTACATTTAGTCCTTTAGATTTTATGGCACTCAAAAGTCGTGGTTCACTATTATCCATTACAATTAAATTGGCACCTGCAAACCTTCTATTCAATTCATATATCTGACTTGTGCTTAATCCTGTCTTATAATAATGTTCTTTCAACCATATAATCTTTCTCTCTTTATCTATAGTGCCCTCTACTAAAACTGAGGGATCCACCGAAAATCCTATGTCCATACCAAATATTGAATCTATTTCATTATTGAACTTACCAATGTTCCAATGAGTAAATATAACACCCTCTGCACTTTTAAGCCATCCACCCATTATCTGATGCTTAAACTTCTCTGGTCGCCTAACTTTCATGTCATCAATTTGTTTGACAAATGAATTTGACAAGTGATCTAAGTTGTCTTGATATGTAGTGTGTATATAAGTAATGTTTTCTTTAGTGCCATTAAAACCATCTGGAACTCCTCTATTCTGAAAGAATCTTTGGTATATCCAATTCTCTTTTGTTGTAGGGTTTAGAATTAATATACATCTATTCTTTACAAGCTTTGATCTAATACTAAAATCTATCTTATCAAAACTCTCTTCGTCTGTTAATTCCTCTGCTTCATCTAATACAAATGAACTTACACCCTGAATAGATTTAAGCTTTGCAGTTTGATCTCCACTTGAAGTTCTGATTCCGCTAAAGTATATTGAACTGCCTGTTAAATTGTTTATGATCTCTGTCTTGTTTACAGTGAACTGATCTAATACGCCCATTAACTCAAGCTTCTCTATAAACTCAGGGATAATAGACATACCTGCTGAAGTCATTGTATAACGAGTAAATAATATTCTGTGTCCTTTTTCGTATGTGAGTAATACTAAAAATGTATTTGTAGCAAATGATTTTCCTGAACCTCTACCGCCAGTTATTACAAAGTAACGACTTTTAGAGTTAAACAAAGTTTGGTACTTCTCATTCAGGTTTAGTTTCTTCATTTTTTATTTCTTCTGATTCTATATCTATTATTTTATTTTTATCTCCAAAGTTAATGATTGGTATGTTAACTTCTGTTTTAACATTAAGTTCTTTTAATTCTTTTGGTTTACCATATTTATATTCCCAAAGTAATCTCATGTGTGGAAAGCTATCTTTAGATTGCTTAGCTAGTTCGAGCCAAGCTTTCTCTTCACTTCCAAATACTTTTTTCATAGCACCCAAAGCATAGTTACCTAGCTTCTTTTCCCTTGCCTTTGGTGGTCGACCTTGTCCTCTGGATATACCTTTTAAAGCACCGTTGTTAGCTCTTCCGTCTTTCTTTTTTTGTTCGTCTTCTATTCCTTCCATAAACCTTTAGTAATTAACTGACATATAATAGAGTAATTGCCTAAGTCCTGAAACGTATCTAACAAAGTTTCGTTATTGCCTTTGCGATTCTTAATGATTAAGTTTTTCCATCTACTTATTTTGTCATTCATTCTAAACCATAAACCATGTAAAGCAAATGCTTTGCCTTCTTTAGTTTCTAAGTTTGCACCAGTGCTTATATTACTAATACCATAATCTAATTGCTTCTTGGCAAAGAGTTCAAATTGCTCTTGAACAATATTTTCATAACTCTTATAAAGATTAGGACATTCTTTTTGTAATTGCTTTCTATAATTGTTTTTCATATTCTAGTTTTTGTTCTGGCATATTACTAATAACCATAGTTAATTCATCAATGTCTTTATTGTTTAATCTGCTTATTTTACTTTTAATATATTGTCTTTTAGTAAAGTTATCCATTTCATTTATTTCATTTATAATTACTTCTAACCAAATTAATAAATTAGGATTATACTTTTTGTGTAAATCAAATGATCTTATAGAATGTATAATAGTTGCATGATTTATATTCCAACCATTATTACTATAAAACTTAGTTATTTTATTTAGAGGCATACTTTTATAATTATAGAGTATATAATTCAAGAGTGATCTCGTTTCAACATGTTCTCTTTTTCTTGTTACTTTAAATACATCTAATTTAGATATTAAATTTAACTCGTCTGCTATTTCTTTTTGTGTTATCATTATGGTAGATAATTTTGATGTTTTATGTAATCTTCTAAAGCGTGAATCATAGCACTACAACATTCATAGTGCTCTTCCATTTCGTATTGTTCTATAAGCAAAGGTATTTCTTTTTCAGTAATTACCCTTTTTTTTAAACACATTAGAGTATCTTCATAACAATCCAGATAATCCAAGTATTCTTTTGACATTTACAAAGTAGCTTCTGTTAAATAGTTTTCAAGGTCATATTCATTTTTGATATAGTTTTCATATACTTTTATTGCATATTCAACTTTTTGCTCTCCACTATAATAAAACTTCTCACTGACATTAAAGATGCCTATTTCATTTGTAGGAGATTTATCAATTACAATATACTTAAAATCTTTGTAACTTTTATTAAATAGGTTACAATAAATATAACATTGGCTATCATAATTATAAGTATTGGCACTATATTTAAATTTAGAACACATTTGAGTTGTCTTTAAATCTATTAAGTGTTCGCCTAAAACATCTGCCTTTCCTCGAAAGGGATAACCTAATAAATTGTTAACCATAGGAACTTCAAACTTACTGTTTTCTATAAGTTCACTTGCAGGTTTGCAATTATAAAACCTATCTCTTAATCTAAGTGCCTTGTCTCTATCTTTTACAGTAAACACATCCCACCTTTCTGCTTTAGCTAATTTATATTCTTTATTGTTTTTAGTAGCTACATCTATAAACAGGCACTCATTAAATTTATCCTCTTCTAATATACTAGCATGAAATAAATAACCTTGTGCCAAAGCATCTGATTCATTAGGTAGGTTTATTTTATTTAAGTATTCTAAAGGAGATTTAAGCAGTTGACTTATTGCACTACTCGATAAACAAGCTTTAGCTAAGTAGCCATAATAGAAACTGTCTTCTATTGCTTTTTGAGTTAGTTCATTTCTGTCATGCATTTCATTGTCTAGTGTGATAATTGGTTCTTTCATATTAATTACAATTTAAGTTATACTGATATGATAAATTATATTCCCAACATTCGTCTGCTATGTAATAATTATAAACCTCATTATTATAACCATCTCTGCAAAGATATATATATCTAACAGTGTTGTCTCCGTAGTCAACATGGTAAGGTTCGTTGTAAGGTGCTGAAGGATAGCTACTTAGATCGCAGTTATCTTGACAACTTAGTAATGTGCATAAAATTAATGTAAAGAATAGTGTTCTCATATTTCTTTGTTTTCAACACAAAGTTAATAAAAGAACTGAATTTAACAACTATTACATAAAATTCTTTTTCCATACGTCTAAGCCAACTGCATATCTTTGCTTAGTTTCTGGGTACTCTAATATCATTTTAGCGTTATTCATAAATCTTGACAAGAAGTTTGCCTTCTCTTCATATTTCTTTGGCTTTAAAAATGGCATAGTATTATTGTTTTTTATATTCTTTATATACATTATTTAATTTGTCGTGTACTGTTTTCTTATAACATGACGAACAACTTGTTAAACTTGCTTTTTGATGAAATACTCTATTGTATATTTTAAGCACCTCTATTTGAACTTCAGGTTGTACAACATTTTTATTGTCTGTATAGTATTTGTCTAGGTAATCAAATTCATCCTGAGTTAAACACTCTGGTTTGTAATATGGATAAAGATCATTAAGGATTTGTTTTCTCTCTGAACAACCGCAGTCCTCTCCAAGAATCCATTTAGCTATTTTTGCTATGCCTGTAGCTTCTAATACCTGTTCTACTGTGTCTCCTAATCCTTTAGCTTTTATACTTTTTGTACTCTTCTTTGGTTTCTTTTCTAATTTTTTCTTTTGCATTTGTTAATGTATTAAATATTGAACTTAAACTTATTTTAGTTTCTTTGCTTATGTCTCTCATACTCATATTAGTATTAAGATATAATTTAGTAAGCTTTTTATCGTACCAATACCAGTCATCTATAATATTGTCAATTTTATCATATAAAGCTTCTAGGTTTATTTTTTTATTATAATTAGTATTTATTTCATCTGAATTATAAGTAATATTTTTTATTATATAATCATATTTCTCTTCATCAATATCTGTAAACACTGTAATCTTTTTCTTTTTATAAGTACGACATTTACTATAATATAGGTTTCTTAATGTGATGTATATATAAAATGTGTTGATCTCTTTTTCATTATACATTATACGATTCACATCTTTAGTGTAATCATACATTCTTAGATACATCTCTTGAACTAACTCATTTGCATCATTATTGTTTAGTTTAAAGCTCTTTGCCATCTTAATCCACTCAAGATGTCTTTTAGATAATATGTCAAGTATCTTAGAGTTCATTTTTAAATACAATGTCTCTAAGTTGATCAAATGAATTTACAACATGATAATTGCCTTTCCATTCAGCTTGGAATTGAATTTCGTCTGGAGTAAGTTTTTGTTGTCTTAACGGTTTGTCTCCGTCTTTAATTTCTATTAAGTAGTTATTGAAGTTATAACCTACTATAATATCTGGTGCACCTTTGCCAAGTTGATGTGTATGGAGGACAGAACATCCTATCCCCCTTATTTGAGAAACTATCTGTTTTTGATTTGCATCTACTCTAGCTCTTTTTCGCATCTTATACTATCTACAATATCAAAGGGTGTTTGCATATTGAAATAATATCTGTTCGATTTTCTACTGTATGTTATCCCTTCGACTTCTTGTGGATAACCTACAAGTTTTTGTTTCTTTATCTTTTGACTGCCAAATATAACCGCAGTATTACTAAAATCTATTGCTCTATTAGGTCGCCATACAAATAACACATTGTCACTTTTATCTGCAAATGTACCACCTCCTTTTATTCTATTAACATCAGGTTTATAATATCTGCCAGAATCATCTTTTTGTGGTGTAACTTGGTGTGCAACTAAATGAACAGAGATTTTATTTTCAACTGCAAACCTTTTTAGTTCACTCATGAATCTACTAATATATAAATCTTCTCTCTCTCCTCTCTGCATTCTGTGTTGTACAGTGTTGTATGGATCAATAATCAAAGAACGAATACCTTTTGCCTTAACTAAAAACTTAGCTCTCTCAAAGATGTCATCTAATTTATAACTTTTTTTTGGATATATTATAAAAAAGTGTTTTTTCATAAACTCCATAGCTTTTTTGAATTCGTCTTCACTCATGTAATTGTCCTTGTAATAAGGATCAGAGCTTTTACCTATGTAAGTTTCTATTAAGTCATGGAAAAAATCATTTATAGGCATATTCTCTGGACTAAATACTGCAAACTTCCAACCTTCATGAAATGCCTTTAGAACTGATAGCTGATTTAAAAACATACTTTTACCTTCATTTTGATAACCAGTCCAAATATTAACTTCTCCGTTTCGCCAAGTCCATGCTCGATCTATAGATTCTACATGAGTTGTTGAACCCCTTTCTTGACCGTTTCTATAACCATCTAACATACTATCATAAATATCAGTAATGCTAAATATACCTTCAACCTTTGGTACTCTGGCATTCTTAAATCTATGTTGTAATGATTCTATGCCTTCTTCAATTAGAACCTCGTTTGCATCTTTATATGGATTAGTATCAATTAATCTTATTTTTTCAGCACCTATTCTTCTAATCAATTCATCCTCTAAGTATCTACCATTTTCATCATTATCAGTACATAAGTAAACAACCTTAGCTTTTTCAAACACTTCATAACAGTTTGTAATACATTCTAGTTTCTTATCTAGGTTTTTATCTTTTACGTTTGGAGCACCCATGTTAACTGAAGTGTGCCAAGTAAATCCTGCAACTTCCCAACTTAATGAATCTAGTTCTCCTTCACATAGTATAACAAAATCTTGATTTACAACCCTATCATAATTAAATATAATTGGCTGTCCGTTTTTTGATTGTGTAAATGTTTTTTCAACAATGCCTCTTGTCTTATAATTTACAAGTTCATTGTTTTTTAAGTATGGAAATACAACACTCCTTCCATCTTTAGTTGTAGTAATTTTATTATTCTCAATAACTTCGTTAGTTATGCCTCTTTTATTAAGAAACTTAATAGCTTTAGAATTTATTTTCTTTAAGTTATTTGTAGTTGGCAAAGTATATATTTTTTCTTGCATAGTATTATTAGGGTTTACAGAACCGTTCCAACCGCAATGATGACAATGGTATAAACCATCATCAATATTTATAGACAATGAGCAATCAGCTTTTTTCTTACGAGTATGACTGCATTTTGGGCACTTTACTTTCTGTTGTGAGTAATTGCCTTTAGGTACGATTCCAATTTTTACAAAGTTTTCTTGCATAGTTCAATTTTAAATGTATATTGTTATAATACACTATGTATAATAATACACTATGTATTATTTATTTATATAATACACTATGTATTACATAGAACTGACACTTCTGACACTTGGGTTAACGTAAATCTTACGTTCTTTGCCATCATTCCCTAAGCTTTTTGTCTTCCTTGTAATGTATTCTTTGTTTTCTAAGTTCTTTAGTATTCTGTATAAAGTTCTATCATTTAAGTTTAATGCCATGCAAATACTATCGTTTGAGGCAAAGCAATATCCTTTTTTGATTGCTAATGAATCTATATAAGATAATACTGTAGCTTCTGATATTGTTAAATTTGTATTCATAAATGCTAAATTAATGTTAACGTATTTTGTATTTTTTCTTTGTATCATAATTTAAGGTAAAAATCCCCCAAAACAATTAAGTCAAGGGGGAGTGTTAATAACTAAAATGGTAAATCTGGAGTAGGTAATGGTTTAGCAGGTTCTTGCTTTGCACTATCTGGAACATACTCATCAAGCCAAATACTATGACTTTTTCCATACTGATCAACTTCTTTTTTCTTACCAATACTTAGCTTTAAGTACCTTTTACCGTTGTACTCAATCCATGCATCTTTTGTTTTCTCTTCAGCAATAGTGAAATTTACTAGGTCGTAATTACCCATTTGTTTCCCACTGCCTACATACTTCTTTTCATTCATAATTTTAATTTAATTTAGGTTAATAATAATTTTTCTACTTTCTTACTTACTTTATATTTTTTTCTAATATCGGCTATAGTAAAACCCTTTTTTGTAATGGCATCTTTTGCCTTGTTAAATTTATCTCCTTTTTCGTCTAACCAATCTTTAGATGGCTCTAACACGTCTGTAGAAGCGTTTTGAGGTACCTTAGAGTGATTATTAGTAGCATCTGCATCTTTGGTATCATCTATTAAAAATAAGCCGTTTAAAGCGTACTTTCTAGCATAACTGCTTGATGCTCCATAACTTTGAGCTACATCCATTCCCTTTCTATTTAAGTTAATACCAGCTTGTGCTCTTACAGATATTTTGTCTTTACCATCTGTAATTTCAGCAACTGCATTAACAAATAAAGGATCAGGTGCAATAGAATCAGAGATGGTTAATAACAAACCCTCCTTCATAAGTAAAGGTTTAACTGCTTCTAAAATGTCTTCACAACTCCTGTAGTTATAATTACCGAAATTGTTTCTTTGATTTTTTGGTGCTTTCAAACTCCCTTGAACTTTCACCAACTTCTTTGTTAAGTTTTCCATGTAACAAACATAATTATAATAAATGTCATGTGCAAGACAAAAGACAAAAAAAAGAGGCAACGTCTAGTTACCTCCTTTCATTGAAAACAAAGAAAATCAACAGAATATCGCACCCTATTGAATTCACAAAGATATATAAAACCCTATTAAATTCATAGAGTATTGAATTTATTTATTAACCTTTGAATATACTTGTAGATTTTTCCGCTGTACGACCACCAAAATAAGCTAATACAACCGCCATCATTACTTTTTCAAATGTATCATTCCAAGTTGCTCCAATATGAAAAGGCACACTTTCTATACTGTCTAATATACCAGCTAAACTAAATACAACTATGCACCAAACTAAAACTAAAGGTCGCACATTTTTACTTAACCATGAATCTGACATTGAATCAGCTTCCCATCTACTTGTAATAGATTGTATTTCTTTATTTTGTTGCTCATAGATCATTTGTTGTAGCTTTATTTTATCATCATTAGATATTTTAGATTTACCTATTTCAGCTAAAGCTTCTTGTGGAGAGCTAACACCACTTAATACTTTTCCTAGTGTTGGATTTATCATTGATGCAGCACCAAATAATAATTTGCCAACTGTAGTTTCTTTAAACTTCTTTTTATCAGACATGACTTATATCTTTATATTTAGTTTTACCTTCTTCTTTGTATGCTAATAAACATCTTTTTCTATTAGAATCACTATCTACATAGCTAACATGTACCCAATCAGGTTCAGTATCTGTACCAAACTCCCAAATAAGTTGATCAAAATCCAAGTTATCTTTGATATAATAATACATATAAGAATTAGAAACATAACCATAAACGTCATCAATATCAATAGCTCTTCCTTGACAATGTTGACTTTTACTACTACCGCCAATTGCTTTATTAAGTTCTTCACATCTAAAAAATGAATTGATTTTAATTGGACCGTTAACAGCTTTTCTAAGCGGTTCAAACACTTTCTCAGCGACTAACTCCATGTTTTGTAGTTCGTAGTCATTAGGCACGTTTTCTATGCCTAAGCGAAGAGCTGTGACACTTCTAGTAGCTTCTTTGTAAGTTATGTGCTTACTTATTGAATTCATAGTTTATTAATACGATCTATATTATTTTGTATATCAAGATTACCAACTTTAATCTTTAATGATATATCTGCTACATATTGCATTCTAACTCTTCCGTTTTTATCTAGTATAACAATAACAGGAACAGCAACTATACTTTTCTGTATATCTTTTGGCTGATCTTTTAAATAACTAAATTTAACAACAGCTCCTGTAATACCAGACAAGTCATAATTGTTTTTTTTATTCCACTCTGCATTAATTTGCAAGACAGTTACGTCTTGACTATATACAGATGCCGCAACCAATACAAATATCGCACATAATAATTTTTTCATTTACTGATTATTTCAAATAACTTGTCGTCTATCTTCTTCAAGGCATTTGAGTTTTCTTCTACTTTAGTACCAGTATTCATGATAGTTTCTCTGATTAACTGATCTTTTAAATCATACTCAGTTCTACTAATCTCTGGTTCTGGTAATTCTTTCGCTTCTTGTATGTCAGCTTGTAAAGCAAACCACATACCTATTAAGGTAGATAATGCTATACCTATTCCAATAAGAGTTTTTATACTAATTTCAAATTTACTGTCCTCACTTAATTCACTCATAATCTTTTAGTTTTTTGAACAGTATAAGCTATCGTGCAGACAAGAAGTATTATTTTTAGCCAAACTTCAACCTCTGTTAATGAGATAAAAAAGGTTATTGAATTCAGTGCATATATCTTTGCGTCTGCAAAACCCATAGTATTATTCTTTATCAGGTATCTCTTCGTAAGAACCGTCTTCTAAATTAACTGAAATCTTACCATACTGTTCCTCAAGCTCTTTCCTTAGTTCAAGTTGTGACTCTTCTAGTTTTTTTAATTCTTCTAATTGAACATCTTTTTGCTTGTCAATGTTAATTTTTTGAATAGTTAATACACCAACTGTATTCACCACTTGATTAATTTTACCTTGACTTTCTTTAAGCACTTCTAATTGTTTTTCTGTAATTTTTGACATTGTATTAAATTTATAATTATATTACAAATATAGTAATTAATTGTTTAAATACTTTATTTCAGTAACAGGGTGTTTTATGTCCTCAATTTGTTTGTCTAAAGTTAGTTTTATTTGCTCTATATCTAATTTTGGTTCTATCCAACTCCAAACAATTTCATCTGTTAAATCATTAAAAGGTATATAATTTTCAGGATTTGGCTCAGTTAAATTCATATTGCCATTAATAGCAACTTCTATTTCATTACCAGTTGCTTGTCCTGGATTTGTAGTTGGTGTTTTTGCCCAATAATTATAAGATGCATTATATACTAAATCTTGCATATTATCCTTGTCAATATAACAAGTTAACATTCCTATTGTGTAACCGTATTCTATATTCATAATTTATTTATTTATTTATTTAACATTGATTAATTGATGTTATAACTCCACTGCTATTTGTTTGCACCCAAGTATTACTGCCACCTGGTGGCGAATATATAATTAAACCTGCTGGAGCTATTGAATTTGTTAATGGAGTTTGTGCATTTCCTTGAGCTGGTTGATTATTAGTTGTATATAATTTAGTTGAATTTATTGTCCATCCAGCACCTGTTGAAGCATTAGTTAATTGGTTGCTCGCCCAATAAGTAAAGTTTAAAGTAGTTCCAGGTATGCATCTGTTTAAAGTTCTAATAGGAACATTACCGCTATAATGTCCACTTCCTACTGGATGATAACATATCCAATCTTGATAGTAACCTCTCCAATTATTAAAAGAGCCAGGTCCAGGCGGATTTGGAAAAGCTGGATCAGTGTTTCCACAAGCTCCGTTTCTAACTGGATAATTATTTCCAGAGTTCATGCCACCACCAGTATTACCGCCATTAATTAGATTATACATTGAAATTGGACCAGTAATAGTACCGCCACCGCCATAATTTCCATAAAGTCGCTCTCGTGCAAATAATTGCATTCTAATATTTCCAGTTGTTGGTATTCCAGCCATATTTATTTACAATTACATATTTTTTTAGATAACTCATCAATTTGTTTTTGTTGCTCTTTTATAGCTTCAATTAATAAAGGTACTATTCTTTCATATTTAACAGTTAAAAAATTATGATCCTCACCAGTTTTTTCTTTGTATGGTGCATTCATAGGTGCTGTTAAAACTGCTTCTGGTAATACCTTTTCAATTTCTTGAGCCAATACACCAACTTCATGCATATTGTTTGGGTGAAAATCATATTTTTCTTTTATATCATCAACCCAATCATATTCAACACCATTAATTTGTTTTATTTTCTCTATTGGATTGCTAATATTTTTTACATTAGTTTTCAATCTTTTATCAGATGCATAAGCAACAACATCACCAGTTAAACTTAATGTACCATTTGTTGCACCAAGCTCCATTTTTGTACTAGCAGTTGCACCACCACCACCTGAACCTCCAGTTTCCCAAATCCAACCATAAGTAGATACTCCCTCCATTCTTGACCTTAATGCCCAAGATGTTACACTAGTTAAACCACTAGGTGCTGTTAAATTACCATTTGGTCCACAGCCACTAGTTCCAGCACTTGCCATATAATTTTGCCAGTTATAGTAAGTATCATTATACCAGCTTATACCAGTGTCTGTACCACTAGCACGATTTAATCTTATACCTTTTCTGTGTTTTGATGTATAATAGAATGTACTCCTACCAGCACTATCCATTATCATTCCCTCACTATAACTAGAACCAGATTTTGTAAATAAAGATAATTCACCAGATGCCCAATTACCTGGTGTACCAGCAGTTTTTCTAGCCATTATACCAGCAATAGTTACAGTATTACCGCCACTAGATGATTCTAATGATGAAAATGATAATTTTGTCATTGAATTATTGGGACCACTTTCATTATGAATACATATACCAGCTGGTGCTTCATCAATACCACCAGTTCTTGTACTGTCTTGTCTAATCATAAAAGCTGGCTGATGTAAATATGCACTGTTGCTATCAACATAACCATCATATATATAAGAGCCACCACTTGAGCTGGTTGGACCATTAAACATCGCAATACCTCTTACATCAAAAAATCTTAATGGTGCTGTTATAGTACCAAATGAAACTTTACCATATCTGTCAATAGTCATTCTATGAGTTACAGTACCAGAATCACTGGTTTCTATATTAAAGAAATTATCACCTGATCCCTCATAATATATTCGATTACCCCATCTTGCACCACCACCACTATTTTCACATAGTATTAAAGATGCTTCATCTCCATCATGACAACTTACATTGATTGTTGGTTTTGTTCCGTTTGTATCATTGTAAACGTGCAAAAATGGTGTATTAGATGCATAACCGCTTGTTCCACAAGTTGGGTTTGATATACCAATTCCAAGTTTACCGCCATTATCCATAGCAATATTACCATTGGTTAAAAATCTTAGTTTATAGCTGTCATTCGGTCCAATATATAATTCTTCACCAGAACCAGCAACCATTTGAATTGCATTAGTTCCAGCATTTTTAATATATAAATTGCTATCACCATCAACCTCAAATCTAGCATTACCACCAGACAAATGAAACAACTCTGATGGTAATTCTGTGCCAATACCTAAACGACCATTTGCTTTTAATGTCATTTTTGTAGTTGGTAAAGTTCCACTATTACCAGCACTATTTGTAGTCATAAATTGTATTCTACCATTGAAATTACCATCATCAGTAACTTTTATATAAGCCATGTTCCATACAGCAGAAGCAGTTGGATGACCACTTCTAAAATTCAAAATTCCACCACCTAAATTATATCGCCCACCAATAGTTAAAACATTTGAGGTTTCTACTGAGCCAACGAGTAGTGTACCATTTGTTTCAGTTCCAGCTCCAATACTCATATTGCCATTATCCCCATCAACTGTAAATACAGATGTACCAGTTGCATTTTGATTTCGCATAAAAGAAACATATCTGTTGTCATTATTTGCTCTGGAAAATCCCCATCTAGCATTTGGACCAAACCTTAAAATATTAGTTGTAGTTCCTGATTCAAATACTGCTGATGAATTAAATTGTAAAACCCCAGAAGTATCAGCATAAAAACCTTTTACATTATTGTAATTATTGCCACTATATAAAGAATAAAATCCACCATTTTCACCAGCATAATATTGACCATCAACTAACATGGACATTCTGCCACTTGAGGGATTATCAGATTGAAACACTACCTCACCACCGTTTGATGAATAACCACCAAATCTACTGCCTGGCATATTTGCACCGTTCCAACTACCGTTAAATCCAACAACATTATTACCATTTACAGATAGAGTTGATGTAAAAGTTGCGTTTCCAGAACTGTCTATACGCATTCTTTCTGCATTATTAGTGCTGAATCGCATATAATTTAAATTATGATTATATTCTATAGAACCTATTGAAGTATTTGCAGCATCCCCAAATCTTAAAGTACTTGCAGCAGTTGAAATTATAGTAATTCCTGATTCACTTGCACCTTTATCAATAACTAAATCATCTGCATTTGCAGCAGGTGTTCCAGTTGTTAAACTTCCTATTTTTACATTTCCTGCAAAAAATGCGTTTTGAGACGTGTCTAAAGTTAAAGCTGTAGCTGCATTTGACTGTAGTTTTAAAGCCATTCCTGATTGTGCTTGTACTATAGCTTCATTTGTGTCCCAAGTTAATTTTCCATTTGCATAAGCATTACCCCAAAAAACTTCATTAGTTCGAGTAATTCCTGTAATAGTTGCACTTGGTGCAGTTACACTTCCTGCAAAAGTTGCTGATTTATTATTTGCTATTGTTAAAGCACTAGCAGTAGAGCCAGTTCCAACTTGTAAATCTATTGTATTTGCTTGTATTTTTAAATCTTTGTATGCTGAACCCCAGTCAACAGCCATTAACCTAGAATGAGTACCATCAAAATCTATAATTGTTGCAGGACCTTGACTAGAATTACCTTGTGTTATACCTAATGCGGCAACAGCTTGATCAGAAACTAATCTCTCATAGGGTGCAACTGTTCCAACGCCTAAATTACCAGCGGCTTTTAATGTCATTTTTGTAGTTGGTGCAGCTCCAGAATTACCACCACTTGTTGTCGTTTTAAACTCTATACGACCATTATAATTTGAATCATCTGTGACAAAAATCTGTCCCATATTCCAAACATTAGCATTACTACCATGACCAGATCTAAAATTTAATATCGGTCCACCATTACCAGCAGAATATAAACTAGACAAAGTTAGTTGTGTGTCATTAGCCAAAGGTTTGCCAACTTCCATAGTTCCATAAGGAGTTATGCCAACAGTTGCAACACCTAATTTATTTGAAAAATAACCAGTACCAACATTACTAACTCTAAATCTAGGTGTGCCATCATGAACACCTTGAAATATAACAAAGTCATCAAATGCATTTTCAGCCGATGTATTAGTTCCATCAGAATTTAAAACAATATGAAAACCACCTCTAGTTTGTGCTTTTATCCAATAATTTTGATTGGTTTGACTATAGCCACCAGTTGGATAATTTGTTGCACCTATTATATTACTATAATCACCACCAGTTTCAGCAGTTCTAGCAAAATAAATATTTTGAGCAAAATTTAAATAAACATCATCATCAAAAGTTACAGTACCATTTTGAAAAGTATGTGCAGTTGCTCTATACAAGTTAGCACCAGTACCCTCATTTCCAATAACCAAAATACCACTTGCGTATATATGATCACCTTGTAAATATAAACTAGAACTATCACCAGTACAATTTAATTGCAATACAGTGCCATTACTTGAAGCATTTTGTAATACATGAGCAGATGTTCCAGAATATGTATTAGTTATTAAACCAGTAACATCTAAAGTTCCAGTTACATCAACACCACCTAATACTGTTTCTAATACAACACCATTAGCATCATATAGTTTTACAGCATCATCTACTTTAAAAAACGTGTTTTGTTCTCCAGCATTACCAGTAACTGCATTAATTGTAAAAGCATCAACATCATCTACAACAACCATTATTCCTTCCGCAGTTGCACCAGTATTTGTTAAATAACCACCATAAGTAGAATCAGCTCCAGCACCTAAATATAAATAACCATTAACTCTTAAATCATCAACTTCAGCACTATCAAATATTGCACCTTCAAATTCAACATTACCAGCAAATTTAGTTTTGTTTAAAGCATTTCCACTAGCAGTATAAGCAGTTCCGCCAGTTGCAGTTCCATTAGTATATGTAGTTGTAGGAGTTACTTTGCCTCCTTTTTTACTTGTTATATTGCATTCAACAACTAAATCTCTATTGTTATCATTTGATCTAGCTTGTAATTCAAATGTATAATCAGCAGTTTTATATACTCTTAATAAATTAGCATCTTGTCCATAAACTATAGCGTCATTATGTGTTGAGCTATCATCAATACGACCTCTAAAAGCAATACTATAATATAAAGTATTTAAACCAGCAGTAACTCCAGTATTAGTGTTTGGTTGATATACCTTAGCTTCTATTTGTACTCCGTTTGGAGTAATAGTGTTAGTTATAACAATATCAGCTACTTTTTTCCATGTTGTTCCAGCCGCACCACTATTAGATTCAATCCATCTAAAAGTAGTTCCTATACCATCTACATTAAAGGCACTATTATCTAATTCAGTTCCTTCTCCACCTTGATATGCTATTGTATTTAAATAGGTATTACCAGTTAAGTTTCCAGTCACATTACCTGTTAAATTACCAGTAAAAGTTGGTGCGGTAACAGCACCAGTAAAAATACCAGAGCCATCAGTGTTATTTAAACGAATCATAACAGTATTTGTTTTACCACCAACATTTTGTTCAATTCCAGTTGTACTTGAACGAGTAAAATCAAAACTATTTATTGGATTATTATGCCATATACCCCAAGCTGTATCATGTTCCATGAAAATCCAGGATGAAGTTTCACCACCACTTGTAGGATTCCTTGACCTTAAAAAAGTTGGATAAGTAGTGCTTGCATCTGATTTCATTCTTATACCCTCAGCACTAGCACCACCATCCATTTGTAATGCAATACCATTTTTAGTGCTTGTTATAGTATCACTAAAATTACCAGTAGTTCCAGATATTGTACCACCAGTTACGTTTCCAGTTAATGGTCCACTGAATCCAGTTGCTGTAACACTACCAACAAACGTAGCATTTTTTGATGTGTCTATTGTTAAAGCAGTTCCAGTGTTTTGTACAAATTTTAATGGATGTGTAGAGTAACTTCCTATTACAACCTCAGATTCACCAGCATATATTATTGCATTAGCATTATTATTTGTATCTAATAATCTTAAAGATGGGTTGCTGTTATTACTTATTAAAATATTTCCGCCAAAAGTACCGCCATTTGCTTTTGATACAAAATCTGTTGGTAATGTTTGATCACCAGTATTTGTACCAGATAAATTATTAGCACTTAAATCACCACTAAATGTACCAGTAGTTCCAGATATTGTTCCACCAGTAACACTACCTGTTATATTACCTGTAACATTACCAGTTAAATCGCCAGTAAAAGCACCAGCAATAGCACCAGTTCCAGTAATAGTAGGTGAGGTTAAAGTTTTGTTAGTTAAGGTTTGTGTTGTTGTTAATTGTACAATATTACTATTTGTAATACTAGCAATTTTTGTAGAAGTATCAGCATTACCTGTTACATTACCTTCTAAATTAGCAACTAAAGTTGCAACTGTATATCCTGTAGCTGATGTGTTAACAGTAGTTAATGGTTTTACCGTTAAACCTGTAAACAGTTTAAATTTATCATCACTAGCATCATTAAATAATCCTTTGTATTTAGTTCCACTAGAAGCATATTTACCAAATAATCCAATGTCTAATATATTTGCAGAATTATTTACTGCTAATTGAATTAAAGGATCATCAACTTCTAAATCTACTACATTTAAATATGTAAGAGTTCCGTTGACTGTTAAATTGCCACTTACTTCTAGGTTGCCTCCTATTTTAACATTATTAGAAATATGTAATCCATAATCTGATTGTGGAGTTATTCCTATTCCTATTTGTGTTGTTGAAACATATAGAGGAGAATTATTACCAAAGCCATCTGTTAATTGTTTAGCACCAATGGTTATATTGCCATTATCACTAAACTTAACAAGTGACTGATAAGTATCTTTTATTTTAGTATTAGAAAGAGATGCCATTATTCAAAACAAGTTGGTTGTGAATTAAACATCTTTACCCAATTTATTATGTGTGTCATTATCTTTCTTTTTTAAATACGTTAATAATTTTGTTACGTTAACCTGTTTAGGTTTGTAGTTCTTTTTTATATTACCCATCCATGAAAACCTGTGTCTTTGTCTGGATAAATATCTTGATTTGAATTGCTGTAATATTCATCAAACTTAGACGGTGCATTAAAACTCATATAATCAATAAACCTTTGTGCATAGTATTCTGCAAAATCTCTCTCCTTTTGAATTAAGAAATCTATCTCTTCTTTGCTTGCGTTAGAGCTGCTTTCAGCACTGTGCTTATATACACCTCCATTTGATATAGAATAGGCAGCAAATGGCAAGTATTCTACCATAGCGAAGTGAATAAGCATTGGTTGTATGTAATCATTTACTAAAGATAAGTAATCTCCAGATAACGAACCAGCTAATATATCAGCACTTATTTTATTGTATAAATCTGTACCTAAATAGTTTTGTATATGTATTTCTTGTGCTAAGTCAATAAATTGTATAAATTTATCTGTATCTACGTTTGAATTTAACGAGGTATTCTTGACTAAATCTGATCTCTTTATAAATAGTGCTTTTGCCATTATTCTTCTTTATTTATTGATTCTTCTTCTATTATCTCACGATCTCCTTTTTTAATACCAGTTTCTTTTTCTACTTCAGCATCTGTCATAGCATTAGTTAGATCAGTAAATTCTAAAGGTTGTAGTGTTTTAAAGTATATATCTAATTCAACTCCATTATACATTAATACCTTTTCTAATTCATCCAGTATAGTAACTTGCATTGGACGAATAACTGTGTTATCCATAAGTATTGAAGCTGTTTTTAATTCTTCAGCATTGTTTCCTAATCCAGTATTGTCTTTTATACCTACAAGCATAGGAGATACAATTCTATGTGAAACCATAACTTTTCTCATTGATTCATCACTAAGAAATTTATACTGTTCATGTGCGTCACTTAGTATAACTGGATCAATACTTGCAGACAGTTCTTTGCTATCATTAAAAGCCAATATAAATCTACCAGCATTAGAAGAACCACTAAACTTTTCTTGAATATTACTTTCTATAAGCGATCTCTGCTCTTCTGTAGGAACACCATTATTAAAGTTAATAAGCATGCTTGGTGCAAGTCCATTTTGTATATTATTTATATGATAGTTAGCTATTTCTTCTTCTAGTTCTGCATATTGTAAACCACCTTGATAATCTACAGGAGAGTAATAATAGAATCCAGCTCTATAAGGTTTAATATATAATATCTCTAATCCAGCATTACTTGATCCAAATGCAGGTATTCTTTTAGGTTGTGTTTTAAACGAAACCTCTGACCAATTTTTAGAGTAGTAAAAACCTTGTATTTCACCCTTGTTATTTGCCTTCTCTGCCCTTAACGTCTCTATAGGCATGTGTTCTACTTGCACAATCTTTTTGCGGTCCTTAGAATAGATTATTTGAAGTGCTGCTTGTCCCATCATTTTATAGTCATAGCATATCTTTTTCATACAAGATTTAGTAAAGAGTTCTTTCATCTCTACATAGTTTTTCCCTTTTACATCTTCTTCAACAGCATCTATACCTTTACCATATATCATTTCTACTATACCATTAATAGCGGCATTGTTAGTAGCACTTCCATTATATCTATCTATAAGGTATTGAAAGTAATTGTTATCTTCTCCATATTCTACCCACTCTCTATTGTGTTGTTCTACAATCTCAGGTCGTGTATAAGATGACATATTAACTATATGTATCTTTCCTTTTTCTGCTTTAGGCAAAGGATTATTAGCTAATCTCTTTTTTGCCATTTTATTTACTTTTCTCATATTATTACAAAATCGTTATCGTATGTGTTTTCTGTTGTGTATTCTCCAGAATGTACATCAAAGGTATTAAAATTAGTTTGATCTGTACAGAAAATAGAACCTCTATATATAATTGTAGAGCTATTCTTTATTACAAACGAATAGAATCTGCCTTCAATTAATAAGTTTTTAGATTGTGAATCTACAAAAGTACCTGTTATAGTCATGTAACCATTAGAGTTACTTACAGATACCGTAATAGGTGTAGTTTTTCTAGTTGATTTATCTGTAAGTTCAAAAGTAACTGAGCTTTGTGCACTTCTAGGAATGACTTTAAAACTCTTTGAGCTTGCTGATGTAGTTAATATTACCATATTATAAATAACAAATAATCTGGTATTTGTTTTAATAAAAAAAGGAGCACCGAAGCACCCCTTTATTTAACCCTATTAAATTTAGTTATTATGAATTTGAACCAGGTGTAATAGTATTTGCACCAGCCGCAGTAATTTGTGCTGCTGCTGTTTGACCTCCACTATTTTCTAGGAAGTTAGCTGGTACTTTTTCCATACCGCTAAACGTAAGTGTATAACCACTTAAATCTCCCATCGCTGCACCAGTTACTATTGTTCCACCAGAAACATCAGCACCGTT
>Ga0209336_10000478_pt1 | contig 20597 bp, 27 predicted proteins | sample LinPmetageLP32_FD_184042 | JGI IMG/M metagenome (GOLD analysis project Ga0209336, IMG submission 184042) | Marine viral communities from the Pacific Ocean - LP-32 (SPAdes) (version 2) | ecosystem: Environmental > Aquatic > Marine > Oceanic | place: Pacific Ocean | collected 2009-08-23 | reverse complement strand
TAGTTCTTGACAATTCCTTAAAAATTTAGTATAATATATTTATGATTATTAAGAACAACCTCAGATATGACCAACACGGTCGTAAACGCAAAAGCAAAGTTACTAAAGCTGTACAGACAGAGACGCAACAGTGGAAAACCTTTGCTCCCGAGCCTACATTCCGTAGGACTACCACACAATACCCTTCGGCTCCTGTGAGCCAGTATACTCCTGCGCGCGATTCCTCTTACAAAAAGGAAGCAAGTAGTAATTACACAGTATCTATAGCATACAACAAGGGAGCGTATCAAGTTATACCAAAAGAAGAGATAGAACATATCGGAAAATAATTCTTGACAAATGGTTAAATTTTTAGTATAATATATAAATGTTAGAAAATCTTATCAAGACAGCGAAAGAAGCGTACTATAGTGGTTCCCCCATTATGAGTGATGAGGTTTTTGATTATCTTTCAACAATGGCAACTGCTGAGAGTATCGGCTATAAGAGTTCTTATGAGCGTAGATACAGGCATATGTTCCCATTGTTTTCCCTCCAGAAAGTGATAAGCGGAATCGACACTGCTCCAGATTGGGGCAGTGATGATTTTATTACTACAGCTAAATTAGATGGTGCTGCAATAAGCATGATTTATGGTGGTGGAGAATTTCAGAAAGCACTAACAAGAGGAGATGGCATTGAAGGACTTGATATTACTTTTAATATTAGACATCTAGTGCCACAACAAATAGATTACGAAGGAGTACTACAAATTAGTGGAGAAGTAGTAGCTCCTAAAAGCATACCTAATGCAAGAAACTATGCAGCAGGTGCGCTTGGATTAAAAAGCTCTCAAGAGTTTGCTACAAGAGATTTATACTTTGTAGCACATGGGCTTTCTCCATACATAACAGACAACTACGTATCGGATATGAGGTTCTTAGCGAATCTTGGATTTGATACTGCCATATGTAGTGACTATACTAACTTTCCTAAAGATGGTTCTGTATTCCGTGTAGCAAAGAACGATAGGTTCGATAACTACGGGTATACTAGCCATCACCCTAGAGGAGCCTTTGCTCTGAAGAAACAGGAAACAGGTGTAGTCACTATACTCCAGTCAGTTACATGGCAAGTAGGCAAATCAGGCGCAGTATCGCCAGTTGCCCACTTCGACCCAATAGACATAGAAGGAGCATTGGTATCAAAAGCTACACTACATAACAAGTCAATAATAGAAGCTCTCAACTTAGAACTAGGTTGTAAGATAGAAGTAATTAGAGCAGGTAAGATAATACCGCAAGTACTAAGGAGAGTAGATTGACAGAAGTAGAAATGCTCAAGAAGCAAGTAGCAGAACAAACAGAACAAATTTATAGATTATATAAAAGAATAGAAGAACTCAATGAAAAGCTCAAAGAAGAAAAATGAGTGGAGGAGTATATAATCAAACTTACTTTAATAACCACCCCTCTGAACAAGAAAGAGAAGGTGTGTTATATGGAGTAATTCTAGTAAACCAAAGAACATTCGAAAGAGAATGTATCAAAGTAGGAATAGCAAGTGGTAAAGACTGGCGACACGTAATAAAAAGAAGTAGAGGATTCAAAGGTTATGACCTACGAATCCAGAGAACTTATACAGACACCATCTATAATTGTTGGAAGTGGGAACAGTACTTACATGAAAAGTTTAAAGACGATAGTTATAAACCAAAACAAAAGTTTGGTGGACATACAGAGTGTTTCGAAATTTCATCTACTATCTTACAGGACTTCCCAAAAAATAATTCTTGACAAATGGTTAAATCTTTAGTATAATATAATTATAAAAATGAAAGAGAGACAGATTTTATGCAAGAAATAATTATACCTACACATTGTCCAGCTTGTAACACAATGCTCGATACTGTGAATGACCAATTATTTTGTCGCAATGTAGATTGTCCTGCTCAGAGTTCTAAAAAGATAGAACACTTTGCCAAGTCTTTAAGTATTAAAGGTTTGGGAAAAGCAACAATTGAAAAGTTAGAACTTCAGGACTATCATGAAGTCTATTCTTTCACTGAAGAGGAGATTATTTCTCTTTTGGATTCGGAAAGGTTAGGGGCTAAGTTGTTTGCTGAGATAGAAAATTCTAAATCAGCAGACTTAACAACACTTCTTCCCGCTTTTTCGATACCGCTGATAGGGCGGAGCGCTTCTAATAAATTGACTACAAAGGTCTCAAATATATCAGAGATAACCTTACAAAAATGTATAGATAGCGGTCTCGGTCCTAAAGCGGCGTCGAACCTAACCAACTGGTTAGAAAATATTTTTTATCCAAATGAGTACAATGACCTGCCTTTTTCTTTCTCTTGTGAGAAACCTAAAGTCAACTACACTAAAGGTGTGGTTTGTATAACAGGTAAACTAAAGAGCTACCCTAGTAAGGCTGCAGCTCAGAAAGTTTTACAAAACTATGGATTTGAGACAAAGGACAGTCTTACAAGTAAAGTAACGATTCTATTAAACGAGAGTGGTATAGAGTCTTCAAAAACTAATAAAGCCCAAGATATGGGTATTAAAATTTACGATAATATAAAACATTTAATTAAGGAAAATTAGAAAAATGGCATTACCAAAATGGACAGATGAAAGAACACAGCAACTAGTGGACTTCATCGGTGACTCAAGCCCTGTAACACAGGCAATGGTTGCAGAAGCTGCCGAAGATTTAGAAACTTCTACAAGAAGTGTATCTTCAAAGCTAAGAAAAATGGGTTTTGATGTAGAATTAGCTTCTGCATCCGCTTCAAAGTCTTTCTCAGAAGAGCAAGAAGCAACCCTACAAAACTTTGTCTCAGACAATAGTGGAGTATATACATATGCTGAAATAGCATCAAACTTTGATGGTGGAGCATTTAGTGCAAAATCAATTCAAGGAAAAATTCTTTCAATGGAATTAACAGAGCATGTCAAACCAGCTCCTAAGCCTGAGAGTGTTAGAACTTACACTCCTCAAGAAGAAGAGCAGTTTGTAACAATGGTTAACGATGGCGCTTTCGTAGAAGCTATCGCTGATTCACTTGGCAAATCTGTAAACTCTATTAGAGGAAAAGCTCTATCATTACTAAGAAGTGGCGACATCAACGCTATTCCTAAGCAAGAGCATACAAAAGGTTCAAGCAAAGCTGACGTATTAGCTGAACTTGACATTTCTGAAATGACTGTACAAGCAATTGCCGATGACATTGGCAAAACAGTAAGAGGCGTGAAAACTATGTTGACAAGGCGTGGTCTTCAGTGTGCTGATTATAATGGTGCAGCTAGAAAAGAAATAGGCTAACTAGCAATATTTAGCAGGGAGGGGCAATCCCTCCCTTTTTTTGAGAGAGATATAGATGAATATTGCCAGTGCATTACTGAAACAAGTAGTTATACAACAAGATTTAGAGACTTGGTCTCAGGTAAAAGAAATTTATTTGCCTAATGAGTACCGAGGGATTTTCAACATCTTGGAAAAGCACGTAGACAATTATCAATCTCTCCCAACTTTCGAGGAACTCACCACAGGTCAAAGAGACCAAAAAGTTCTCGAAAAATTATCCGCAATCGAATCTATCGAAGTCGAAGTAGATGCAGACATGCTACTCGATTACCTAAAGAATGAATTTACCCAAACAGAAATTTTAGATGAGTTGGATTCTTATGTGGAAAAAACTGTCACTATGGCTAGTGCAGAAGAAAATATAGAACAATTACAAGAAATAGTCCTAAATGTAAGTGATAAGGTAGATGTAACACCACCTTCAGAAAGTATGCAAACGATTACTTTATTCGAAGATGATGAACAAAGAGCAAAGTATTTACCTTTAGGACTTAATACAGAATATGACGCAAGCGTCAAATTTTCACCCAAAGACCTTGTGCTAGTGGGTGGACGACGAGGTTCAGGTAAGTCTTTGACTTCCTGTAACCTTGCTGTTAATGTATACGATTCAGGCAGAACTGCTATATATTTCACTATTGAAATGGACAGTCGTTCTATCTTACAAAGAATGTGCTCAATTAGTACAGGAATAACATTTACTAATATTCGTGATAAACTCATGAGTACAGATGAATGGAACTCTGTTGCTAGTTGGTGGGCAAATCGTTTTCAGGGTGGAGACGAACTCTTAAAAGAATATGAATCACATAGAGACTTTGATGAGTTCCATAGGAACTTAACAAAGAATCCTTTACATGAAGACAGACAACTAGATGTAATCTACGATCCAGCCCTCACTCTCTCAAAAATTCAAAGCGAACTCGATAAGAGGGTCAGTCGTTCAGACATTGGTATCGTAATCGTAGATTATCTAAACCAAGTTCGTCGCCACAATGCACCAGGCAAAAATAGCCAATATGATTGGCAGGAGCAAATTGAAATAAGTAAGAAACTAAAGTCTTATGCTCAAGAGTATGAAACTTTGGTTTTCGCTCCTTATCAGACAGATTCTAGTGGAGAGGCTAGATTTGCAAAAGGTATTCTCGATGCAGCAGATGCTGCTTATTCCCTCGAAACTTGGGAACCAGCAGACCAATGTATGACATTCAATTGTACCAAAATGAGAAACAATGAAGTTAAAGGCTTCTCAAGTCATGTTGACTGGAAATCGCTGAGGATAGGTCCCGCTTCAGCATTAACTCCAGCAGAAAAAACAAAAATGAAAGAAGATATGGGACTTGGAATAGACGGCGAAGAGGCACAAGATTTATGAGATTATTATTAGACGACACAGGTACACACAGACTATTCATGGAGAAGAATTGGATAGGAGTAAAAAACTGGATTATTGAAAGCAAAGATACACAAAGTATAAAAACTTTTAATGGTCTATGGTACAGACAAAAACAAGTAGTAAAAATATTTAGGAACTTATGATATTATACACAGAAGAACAATTACAAATAGCATATGTAAAGTATGCAAGAGAACTTTATACTCTAAGAGAAGCAGGTATTCTTATTGATATACCAGATTTAGAAGAGTTTAGACCAATGTTTGAAGAACAAATGGAGTTTGAGTATGGAAATGACTTCCTCCACTAAGGACTTTAGAAAACATGAAAAGATATGCAAGTTACTGGAGCTACCAGTTACTTGTCCACACTGCGGAGAAACACTAGATGATAGAGATAATTCAAGGAGACTGCATACAGAAACTGACGAGGCTAAAACCTAAGACAGTAAATACCTGTATTACTAGCCCTCCTTATTGGTTATTAAGAGATTATGGAACTGGCACTTGGAAAGGTGGTAAAGCTGACTGCGACCATAGAGGAGATGCTATGAGGTCTTGGCATTTAAGTTCAGGCATATCAGCTCCTAAAGAGTTCTATCAAAAAGAGTGTCCAAAATGTGGGGCAGTAAGAACAGAAGATAAACAATTAGGGTTAGAAGATACACCTGAAAAATTTATAAAAAATATGGTGAGAGTATTCACCTTTGTAAAAAATGCTCTTAGAAATGATGGAACACTTTGGCTAAACATGGGAGACACATACCAAAACAATCTACAACTAACAGGCATGCCCTGGAGATTGGCACTAGCTCTACAAGAGAGCGGTTGGTATTTACGACAAGATATAATATGGCACAAACCAAATCCTATGCCAGAAAGTGTAAAGAATAGATGTACTAAATCGCACGAGTATATATTCTTATTTAGTAAAACAAAAAAATACTATTTTGACCATGCAGGAATCATGGAAGATGCGACAAAACAAGAAGGATTAAGAGCTAAAAGATCGGTTTGGATTCAAAGTTCAGATTCAGCTCCTAGCTCAGAACATTTTGCTACCTATCCTCGGGGTCTAATAAAACCTTGTGTTATTGCAGGAAGCCCAAAAGGAGGACTAGTTTTAGACCCTTTTGCAGGCCTGGGAACCACAGGTATAGTAGCAGAAAATTTAGGTAGAGATTCAATAATGATTGAATTAAGTAAAGAATATATTAAAGAAATGAAGAAAAGGATAACAAAATACACATGATAGTAACAGATAGAAAGATACTTAGGCAAGTATCAAAAGAGTGGGTAAATGATAGTATTCATGCTAGAGAAGAGTTGGAAGATACAATATATCAACTGCAGGAAGCTATGAAAGAACACGAAGGTGTGGGCATATCTGCAATACAGATAGGAGTTCCTGAAAGAGTATTTTTAGCAGGAAGCCCACCACAGGTTTTTATAAACCCAAAAATTAAAGATAGAAGTAGCTACACTAAAGTAGGTTGGGAAGGCTGTTTAAGTTGCCCAGGAGCGCATGTAAAAGTAAGACGCGCACATAGTGTAGTAGTAGAATTTACAGATGAAAATGATGAACCTATGGTACAGAAGTTCACTGGATTTGATGCAAGAGTAATACAACACGAGTTTGACCATCTACAAGGTTTCCTAATAGTAGATAGAGGAAAGGTGTACCAAGAATGACAGTAGAAGAACTATTAGTTGAAGAAAAGATACCTTTTAAGATGTCCCCTGCTGACTTTATAGTATCATGTCTCAATCCAGAGCATGATGACTCTAATCCGAGTATGAGAATAGATAAGATTACAGGAGTATATAATTGTTTTTCTTGTGGATATAAGGGAAACATATTCAAGTTATATGATAAGCCTAGTAACTACTTGGATATAAAAAGAGAAAAATTAAAACAAACAATAGACCGTAAAAGGTCTGAATCTATAGGACTTCAAATGCCTAATTCGGCAATGCCATACATAGGCACAGAAAGAAATATAAAGTCCGAAACCTTCAAAAACTTTGAAGCATTTGTAAGTATAGATTCTCCATTTAAAGATAGGATTAATTTTCCTATAAGAGATATAACAGGAAAGATAGTAGCCTTTAATGGTAGGCTTAGAATGAATACACACATAAAAGACCAGCCTAAGTATATCTTTCACCCACCTAGAGTAAAGTTACCTATATTTCCAGCAAATGTAACTCCAATCAAAGGAAGAGTTCTACTAGTAGAAGGAATCTTTGATGTGATAAACTTACATGATAAAGGACTACCCAATTCACTATGTTGTTTTGGAATATCTAACATTACAACAGACAAATTACAGCTTCTTAAAATGAGAGGAGTTGAACAAATAGACATTTTCTTTGACCCAGACGATGCTGGGCAAGGGGCAGTAGAAAAAGTAATCGAACTTTGTGACGCTGTAGAATTAAAATATTACAATGTAAGAATACCCTCAGACTTGGGAGATGCTGGAGCTCTTAGCCAGGTATCAGTTCGAAAGTTAAGGGAGTCATTGTACAAAGAAAAATAATACTTGACACAAGGTCAAAAATTTAGTATAATATATAATATGAAAAAAATAGCATTAATAGAAAGTAAACCAAGCAGAAACAAGTTCTTTGAACTTTTTGAAAATAAGATTCAGTTCGATTCCTATGTTCTTTGCTCAAACCCACAGATTAAGAAAGTTCTTAAACGAGACGTGGATATAAACATAGACTTAGATAAGTATGACTGGGTAATACTCGTAGGTTCTGAGCCTTTAAAACACTATACCAAAATAAACTCTATCACAGAGTATACTGGTAGAGTAGTTGAAGACAAGTTCCTACCCGTCATTAACCCAGCTATGCTTACCTTTAAGCCTGAAGCAAAGAAAACATGGATAGAGTCTAGGGATAATATTGTAAAGTACATATCTGGAGAACTAAAACAAGAAGCACTAGATAGTGATAGTTGTTTTGGAATTACAGATACAAAAGAACTGCATACCTTCCTGCAAGAGGCAATAGAGCATGAGAATGATTTTATCGCACTTGACTCAGAGACAACAAGTCTATATCCTCGTGATGGGTATATGATTGGTATAAGTTTAGCTTACAAAGATAATCATGGAGCATACATACTTACAGACTGTATAGATGAGTGGGCGGAAAACATGATGCAAGAACTCTTTAACAAAAAGAAAGTTGTATTTCATAACAGTAAGTTTGATATTGCGTTCTTTAGATTTCACTTTGGATTTAAGTTTCCAAACTTTGAAGATACTATGTTAATGCATTACACATTAAATGAGAATCCAGGCACTCACGGCCTAAAGCAACTCGCTCTCAAATATACTCCTTTTGGAGACTATGAGAAACCAATGTACGATTGGATAGACGCCTTTCGTAAGCGTAACGGCTTACTCAAACAAGACTTTACTTGGGACATGATTCCATATGAAGTCATGAAAGATTACGCAGCAATGGATGCAGTTTGTACATATCTCATTTATGAAAGGTTCTTACCTAAAGTAGAAGGAAACCCTAAACTTAGAAGTGTTTACAGAGACATTCTTCTACCTGCTACTGAATTTCTTCTTGATGTTGAGAGTAATGGAGTTCCCTTTAATAGAGAACGACTCGAAAAATCATCGGTGCTGATGCAAGATGAGATTGATAAAGCAGTACAAAAACTCTATGAGTTTAAAGAAGTACAAATCTTCGAAAAAGGACAAGGTAAGGACTTTAACCCAAATAGTACGATGCAACTTCGTTCCCTTCTATTTGATTATATCGGATTAAAACCAACAGGTAAAAAGACAGGCACAGGAGCTGACTCAACAGATGCAGAAGTTCTTGGGCAGTTAGCTGAAGAACATCCAGTTCCACAGCTTGTTCTCGATATAAGACAAAAAGTAAAAATCAAGAGTACATATCTTGATAAAATTCTTCCTGCTCTTGATATGGACGGCAGACTCCGTACAGGTTTTAACCTACATGGTACAACCTCTGGTCGTTTATCATCTAGTGGGAAAATGAACATGCAACAAATCCCTCGTGACAATCCTATTGTCAAAGGCTGCATAGAAGCTAAGCCAGGCCACAAAATTGTCGCCATGGACTTAACAACAGCAGAGGTTTATTGTGCGGCCGTATTGGCTAACGATATAGCACTTCAAAAGGTATTCCAAGATGGTGGAAATTTTCACTCAAACATTGCGAAACTAGTATTTAATTTACCCTGTGAAGTAGACGAAGTTGCTGAGTATTATTCAACAGAAAGACAGATGGCAAAAGCTGTCACCTTCGGCATCATGTATGGTGCTGGACCAAAAAAGATAAGTGAGCAAGTTACTAAAGATAGTGGAACAACTTTTACCACTAGTCAGGCTAGAGAAGTTATAGAAGATTATTTTGAGCAGTTCTTTATGTTAAAGAAATGGTTAGATAACTCTAAGAAGATTATTCAGAAACAAGGTTTCATATATAGCTTCTTTGGAAGAAAGAGAAGATTACCAAATGTAAAGTCTACAGACAGAGCAATCGCTGCTCATGAAGTCCGTAGTGGTATCAATGCTCTTGTACAATCTGTATCTAGTGATATTAATTTACTTGGCGGTATTGATATGCAACAGTATATAAACGAATCAGGTATGAAATCTAAAATCTTTGCACTTGTTCATGACTCTATTCTAGCAGAAGTGCCAGAAGATGAAGTAGAATTGTATAGTAAAAAACTTCAAGAGTTTATACAAAAAGACAGAGGATTATCTATCGCAGGTACACCAGTCGGTTGTGACTTTGATATTGGCACAGATTATTCCTTTGGCAAGTTTGCAAAGAAATATGAAGCTGGAACAGATTAACTGGCCTATCTTTGTTCTTCATTCAGATGAGATAGAAGAAAGAGATGGACTTATGTTCTGCGATACACAAATTGTAGACGATAAAAATATGAAAGGGGAAACTCTTGGCATACGAAGATTGCAGACTCCACATAAAAATTTATATCATTTAAAAGTGATGATACAAAGTTTTCAAGACTTTGTTCATCATAAAGGCAAGCCCTTTTATATAGATAGTAATGGTAAATTTTTTAGGTGGATTAAGAATATAACTTGCAATTTAGTAAGTCATAAAATAGAGAAAATAGATAAGCGGGATATTGCAACTCTTATATGGGTTAAAGATGTTCCGTTTCCTTTTTTTGTGAAGCGTCCACCCGAAGCTAGATTGCGTTATGCAAGCGTGCTTTATAGGGGGACTCAACCTTCTATTTTATATTCTTTTTCAGAGAAACAACAAAAAAAGACTTGGCGTAAAATATGAAAGCAGTATTAAGTAACAGAATATTCATGGAAGTAAGTGCTGATATGCAGTCTAAACTCGATAAGGAACTTACATATACTATACCCCCAAGAAATCCATTAGACCCACCTTTCGTTATAAAGAATATGGGCATAGTTAGAAAAGGTTTAATTACCCTACCTAGCGGAAGAACGGATTTAATACCAGAAGATTACGATATAGTCGATAAACGAAAAGTATCGCCAATAGAACCTTTTGACTTTAAGTTTACCTTACGACCATCACAACAGACGGTATATGACGATGTCAGTGACAGTTGTATAATTAACGCTTGGGTCAGTTGGGGAAAGACATTTACTGCGTTAGCTATCGCAAATAAGTTGCAACAGAAAACACTTATTGTAACACATACGATATCGTTACGAGCGCAGTGGGAAAAAGAGGCAGAGAAAGTTTTTGGAATTACACCTGGTATTATAGGCAGTGGAAGGTATGAAATAGATGCTCCCATTGTTATAGGTAATGTGCAAACCCTATATCGAAGAATGGACGAGATTAATAACGTTTTTGGAACTATTATTCTCGATGAAATGCACCATGTGTCCAGTCCTACATTTACTAGGATTGTAGATGCAAGTAAAGCAAGGTACAAGATAGGCCTTACAGGTACTATGGAAAGAAAAGATGGGAGACATGTCGTCTTCTGTGACTATTTCAATACAAATGTTTATAGGCCTCCTAAAGAGAACTATTTAGTACCAAAAGTAAATGTAATTAAGTCAGGAATAAGATTTCCTGATGGAGCAAAAACACCGTGGGCATCTAGAATTAATGCTATAGCATATAATTGGGAATACCAAAACATGGTAGCATTACTAGCGGCAAAGTATGCTGCAGTAGGTCACAAGGTGTTGGTTGTGTCAGATAGAGTAGATTTTCTAAGACAATGTAATAGATTAATAGGAGATAACTCTATTTGTGTAACAGGACAGATTCCTCACGAGGAAAGACCTGCTATGATTAAACAGATATTCGATGATAAGGATATTCTTTGTGGAACACAAAGTATCTTTTCAGAAGGTCTATCTGTAGACTGTTTGAGTTGCGTAATATTAGCGACTCCAATTAATAACGAGCCCCTTCTTACACAGTTGATTGGTCGTATAATAAGAATTTATGAGGGTAAACCTCAACCGACAATCGTTGATATTCACTTTGAAGGTAAAACTGCTAGACGACAAGCTAATGCAAGACTGGGATACTATATGAAACAAAGCTATGAAGTTGAAACGATTTAACATTAGAAAAAAAGTTCTTGACAAATGCTCTATATTTTGATATAATGATATTCTACGATTGGAAAAAGATAAGAAATGAGACCAACGGAAAAGTTGGTGATATAGTTTCTATCCTACATATTCTTACCTATAGGAAAGAGCCTCCAATTAATAGAAAGGATAAACGGTTTAAGTATTGGACTAAAAGTTTTCATGGTAAAAGCTTTTTACTCAACCCTGAAGCACTGCTTATTCAAAGAAACAGATACTCAGATGTAGAAATTGCACAGTATGCCGGTATCGCATCACTGCGTAGCTACTTTGAATATCATAATAAAAAAGATACCACATTGGACTTGCTGTTCTTTACTGGAAAGCAAGAGATATTAATAAAAAATAGATTACTACGAGTAGAGAATGACAGAATACATTTTCTATTTGAAGAAATCACAGATAATAAGGAATTAAAATGGCATTAACATTTAATAAATTAAAGGGCGAAGCCCAAAAAGGAAAAATCGAAAGCTACACATATGTAGAGGGCGATAATATAGTCAGAATGGTCGGAGACGTATGTGCAAGATATGTTTACTGGCTAAAAGGCGAAAACGATAAGAATGTTCCTTTCGAGTGTTTATCCTTCGATAGACAGAAAGAAGCGTTTACTAACGTAGAAAAAGACTGGATTAGAGACTACTATCCAGACCAAAAATGTACTTGGTCTTATGCAATACAGTGTGTTCACGGTGGCAAAGTCAAAGTACTAAACCTCAAGAAGAAATTACTTGAACAGATTCTTATGGCAGCAGAAGACTTAGGAGACCCTTGTGACCCTAAAACAGGGTGGGACGTTTACTTCAAAAGAGTAAAGACTGGACCTATGGCTTACAATGTTGAGTATCAGTTACAGCCTCTTAAGTGCAAACCAAGACCTCTAACTGAGCAAGAACTGGAAATGACTGTTGAGCTTAAGTCTATGGACGAAGTGCTGGCTAGACCAACACCAGACGCTCAAAAAGAATTACTTGATAGAATCAGAGCTGGTTCTTCTAACTCAGATGCTGACGAAAGCATCAATGATGAGTTTGACCTATAGTGATTTTATTTACTGCAGATTGGCATATCAAATTAGGACAGAAAAATGTTCCTATTGCTTGGGCGTGCTCTCGTTATAAGTTGTTTTTCGAACAGCTTGAAATGACAGTCGAAAAGAATGATGTACATCTGCATATCATAGGTGGGGACTTGTTTGATCGAGTCCCTTCTATGGACGAACTAACACTGTATTTTGATTTTGTAAAAACTGTTAACGTGCGTACGATTATCTTTGATGGTAATCATGAAGCAACTAGGAAACATAAAACATTTTTTACAAATTTAAAAAAAGTTACAGAAAGCATTAATCCACTAGTAGAAGTAGTGGACGAAACATGGATTGGAGAATGGGGACCAGAGGTAGAACCTGTATGGACTATTCTTCCATATGCCGACTTACATAAGAAAGGTAGTATAGAATCTATTGATTCCCCTATACTATTTACTCATGTTCGTGGAGAGATACCACCTCATGTAGTACCAGAAGTAGATTTAGAAAGATTTGATAAGTTTGATATTGTATTTGCAGGAGATTTACATGCTCACGAGAATACTCAAAGAAATATTGTTTATCCCGGCAGTCCTATGACTACAAGTTTTCATAGAAATGTAGTAAAGACAGGATACATACTAATAGAAGACGATTGGTCTTGGACGTGGCATGAATTTAATTTGCCTCAACTAATAAGAAAAACAGTATCAAGCTCAGAAGAAATGATACAGACAGAGTGGCACCATACTATTTATGAAGTAGAGGGTGATGTATCAGACTTGAGCGGGGTCAAAAATTCTGACCTATTGGATAAGAAAGTAATAAAACGAAAGACAGAAGCCACTCTCATATTGGACAAAGAGATGACGATGGAGGAAGAATTAGCAGAATACCTATCGTATATTCTCGAATTAGATGAAACAAAAGTTAAAAAAATTATAGGAGTATTTAGTGATAACTCTAGAAAAGCTAACATGGAATAACTGCTTTTCATATGGCAGTAACAATGTCATAGATTTGCAAAGTAACACCCTTACACAACTTATTGGCACAAATGGTGCAGGTAAGTCGTCTATACCTCTAATTTTAGAGGAAGTTATTTTTAATAAGAATTCCAAAGGTATAAAGAAAGCTGACATAGCTAATCGTCAAGTAAACAATGGTTATGATATATGTCTTGACTTTACTGTAAACGAAGATAAGTACCATATTGATGTTGCTCGTCGTGCAAGTATAAAAGTGAAATTACTTAAAAATGGTGAGGATATTTCTAGTCATACAGCTACAAATACCTATAAAACATTAGAACAGATAATTGGTATTGATTTCAAGACATTTTCGCAAATTGTATACCAAAACACTAACGCAAGTTTACAGTTCCTTACGGCTACAGACACAAATCGTAAGAAATTTTTGATTGATTTATTACAGCTTGATAAGTATGTATCTTTCTTCGAACTATTTAGAGAGCTTTCTAGAGATGTTGGAGGGCAACTTTCACGTATAGATGGGAAAATTGCAACTGTTGAAAAATGGTTAAAAGACAATAAATTGGAAGATACATCACTACTTTCGAAAATGGAATTACCAAAATATTCGGAAGAAGATGAAAAGACTTTCCGTTCTTTACAAATAGAATTTCAAAATATCAGTGAGAATATCAAAAAAATTAATCAAAATAATCAATACAAAAAGGAGCTTGGACACATAGATTTACATGAATATAAAAGAGTATTATCAAGTAATCCTGAACTTATTGATACCGCCCCTTATCTTACTGGGCTTGGTAGTTGGAAAGCCGAAAAAATGCATGAACAAAGCATGGTTAATAAATACCGAGAACTGTTAGAAACTGAAGACCATGTATGTCCTACATGTGGAGAAGATATAGACGTTGACTTCATCAAGGAAAAAATGGCAGAGCATCAAGAAAGAAAGATAGGTTGTGAAACATTTTCCGAAAAAGATAAAGAGAAGCTTGAAGAGGCGCAAGAGAGCAATACGCTACACGAAGAAGCGAAAGAAGGAATTAGAAAGTGGGAAGAACTCTACAGAAGTATTGATCATAACCTAACAAGTAATATTCCAAATGGAGATGAGATTAGAAAAAGAATCGGCATTTTAGCAGGACACAAGAGCGAGTACGAAAAAGAATTAAGAAATACAATAGACCATAATAATAATGTAGAAAGACATAATACTCGTATTGGAATAATCACAGAACAAATTGATGATTTTAAAACTGAATTTGATGAACTTACAGAAGAACTAGATAAGATTCAAGACAAATTCTCAAGTATAGAAATACTTAAAAAAGCATTTAGTACAAATGGACTGCTTGCTTACAAAATTGAGAATCTAGTTAAAGACCTAGAAGAACTTACAAATGAATATCTAGCAGAACTATCTGATGGTAGATTCAGTTTAGAGTTTGTAGTTCTAAATGATAAACTTAATGTTGTTGTAGAAGACAATGGAAAATCAGTAGATATCCTAGCACTAAGTGCAGGAGAACTCGCAAGAGTAAATACTGCAACACTGCTTGCAATTCGTAAGTTAATGAGTAGTATTTCTAAGTCTCAAATCAACATATTATTTTTAGACGAAGTTACTAATGTTCTTGATGAACAAGGTAAAGAGAGATTAGTAGAAATACTATTGAAAGAAGACAATCTAAACACATATATAGTATCTCACGGTTGGACACACCCTCTACTAGAAAAGATAGAAGTAATAAAAGAAGGAGAAATGAGTTATTTAAATGAATAAACCAGCAAGACATAGAAGATTTTTACTGTATATTGTAGACAGTTGGAGAGTTATTATGGACAATAGATACAACCCTCTACGATATATACCAGACCCAAGTCTACAATTTTACTTTACATTGGTTTTATTTACCATGTGGAGTGTTTACTTTGGTGCAGTAGCAACCTATTATATGGGTTGGTATGGATATAATACAGTAACAAGTATAGTATTTCACTTAGCAGTTTTAATACCTATAGGATTTACTAATGCAATATTTAAAGATGCAGAAAGAAACGGAGCTAGATGGCACTCTGACTGGAGAAACCAAGAAAGTGCTTGGAAGTTTTGGCAGAAGAAAACTAAACCTAATGTAGTAAAATGGGATATAGATAAAGAAGCATGAAGCAATTATGGCATGATTACATGGGTAACTCTAAGAGATGGCAAGACTCATCTACTGGATGGGTTACTGCTATGACTACATCAAAAGAAAACAAAGAGAAATATAAAGAGTATTTAACAGAAACAGAAAATCCAGTTTCTTATAGAAAGTGGCTAAGAGAGGTAAAGTGAAAGAATTAGGAATGGTAATAATGGCATGTTTCATTTTTGTAGTATTTTTTGCTACTATGATATATCCTGATATAGAAGTCAAAGGCTATCGAAATATTCGTAGTTGCACAGGAGAGTGTTACAAACAGTATGTAGCTAAGAATGGCACAGTTGTAGAACAACTTAGAGCAAAACGAGAACTTGCAAACTTAGACGAATTTAGTCCTATCAGAGGTCTATGGAGTGGGTGTGCAGCTTGTCATGGTGCAGAAGGTCAAGGTATGGCAGTCTTTCCTAAGCTTGCGGGTCAATCAGCTGATTACATAGCTAGTAGACTTAACATCTATAGAAATAGAGGTGAAGTAGGTTCAATGAGTTCTACAATGTGGGCTCAGGCTGGAAAGTTATCTGATGCAGAAATAGACATGTTAGGTAAATTTATTGAGGTTGAACTAAATTGAAACAAGTAGAATATCAAACGCAGTTAGAATTAAAATTAAATGCAATAAGAGAAGCAACTCCAGAGGAAGTTAATGAATGGCAAAATGGGGGAGACTTCTTTATGACAGGAAAGTTTGATGTTTTAAAGTTTTTTGTAGTAGTTCCTTCTATAGTACAGCTTATAGTATTTGGAGGAATGATAGCGGCATTTTTAATAATAGGAATAGGAATTAATGGTTAACTCAAGACAGAAAGGAAATAGAGGAGAACAACAAGTAATGTCTCTACTTGGTCGTATGACAGAAGAGAAATGGGGGCAAACACCAGGTTCGGGTAGTGGAAAAATAAAAGGAGACTTAAGAGTACCTGGTAAACATAATTTATTTTGTGTAGAAGTTAAGTTCTATAAAGATAGTGGATTTAACTCAAAAATATATACTTCAAAAACAAATAATTTATACAAATGGTGGAGTAAACTTTGTAAACAATCACAAGATATGGAACAGGAACCGTTACTTATATTTAGAGAGAACTATGGAAAGTTCTTTGCAGTAACAGTTAGAAAACCAACAAACACATTAAAATATATACATATTGCCTGGCTGGGTGCATATATTTTATTAGCAGAACACTGGCTAGAAAAAGAGGAGATAAAATTTACAAATGGCGACTACAATTGCGAACCTTGGAGCCCAAGCTCCGATTGGGAACTTGCTGATAGTTGATGGATTAAATGTAGCTTTTAGATGGAAACATCAAAACATATTAGATTTTAAATATGACTACATTAGAACAATCGAAAGTCTAGCAAAATCTTACAATGCAGGTACTATTATAGTATGTGCAGATGGGGGTAGCTCTTACAGAAAAGAGATATACCCTGCGTACAAAGCAAATCGTAAAGAAAGATTTGCAGAACAAACTGAGCAAGAAGCTAAAGAGTTCGAAATGTTTATGGCAGAATTTAGTGATACACTAACACTAATTAGAACAAAATATCCTGTATTTCACTTTAAAGGAGTGGAAGCAGATGATATTGCTGCATATATAACACAAAATATAAAATATGATGACTGCTGGTTGATATCTTCTGATAGAGACTGGGATTTATTAATAAGTGATACTGTTTCTAGGTTTAGTACTGTAACTAGAAAAGAAACTACAGTACATAACTGGGACGAACATTATGATTTTGAGATTGAAGATTATATCTCTTTCAAATGTCTTACTGGCGATAAAGGGGACAACGTCCCTGGAGTACCAGGAGTCGGTCCGAAACGCGCAGTACAATTGATGGAACAATATGGAACAGTTTTCGATATATATGATGCAATTCCACTAGAAGGTAAGTATAAATATATTCAAGCGGTCAACGAAAATGCAGAACAACTTCTACAAAACGTTGAACTTATGGATTTAGTAACTTATTCTGAGGAAGCAATCGGAAAAGAAAACACGGAAGTAATTCACACTACTTTAGGAAAAATACTATGATTAATATAGACTACAGAAAAGACAAACTTTTAACAGAGTTTAGTCTTAAAACTTTAAAAGATCGCTACCTTGTTGGCGAAGAAGTAAGTCCTCAGGAAGGATTTGCTCGAGCTGCACAAGCGTTTGCAGATGACGAAGACCATGCACAAAGATTGTATGATTATGCAAGTAATCTGTGGTTTATGTTTGCAACTCCCGTACTCTCCAATGGAGGGACTCAGCGGGGTCTCCCAATCTCATGTTTTCTCAATTATGTAGAAGATAGTAGAGAGGGAATTACAGGACATTATACAGAAAATGCGTATCTTTCATCTTTTGGTGGCGGAATTGGGGGCAGTTGGAGTGACGTTCGTGCCTCTGGAACAAAGACATCGAAGGGTTCTGAATCCACAGGTGTTATGCCATTTGTAAAAGTGGTTGACGCTGAGATGTTGGCGTTTAGTCAAGGGGTAACTCGTAGAGGAAGTTATGCTTCTTATCTACATATAAGTCACCCTGAAATACAAGAGTTTCTCGACATGAGAAAACCAACAGGTGGAGATACAAACCGTAAGTGTCTTAACCTACATCATGGTATAGTAATACCTGATAAATTTATGGAAATCATACATAAAGCAACTAAAGAGCCTGGCTTTGATGACTCTTGGGAGCTAATTGATCCCCATAGCGGTGAAGTAAAAAGTGTAATAAGTGCAAGAACATTGTGGGTAAAATTACTCCAGAATCGTATGGAAACTGGAGAACCATATTTAATGTTTGAAGATGCGGTAAATGCAGACTTACCACAATTTCAAAAAGATAAAGGTATGCGTGTACATCACAGTAATCTTTGTTCAGAAATCACACTTGCTACAGATGAAGAGAGAACAGCAGTATGCTGTTTATCGAGTGTAAATTTAGAGTACTATGACGAATGGAAAAAGGTTCCGGCTTTTATTCCAGATTTAATTCGTATGCTCGACAATGTGTTAGAGTCTTTTATAAAAAATGCTCCACCTCAACTAGAGAGAGCCCAGTTTAGTGCAATGCGTGAACGAAGCTTAGGTTTAGGAGCAATGGGATTTCATGCGTACTTACAGAAAAATGGAGTATCTTTTGAGAGTCCAATCGCAAGTGCAATTAACTATGAAGTATTTGAAAGTATAAAATCTCAAGCACAAACAACAACAGAACAACTTGCAGTAGAGAGAGGAGCTTGTCCAGATGACGATTCTTGCTCAGTAAGAAACGCACATTTACTGGCAATAGCTCCTAACGCAAGCTCTTCGATTATATGTGGCAACACTAGTCCAAGTATAGAACCTTATCGTGCTAATGCATATACGCAAAAAACAAAGAGCGGGTCTTATCTTATGAAAAATAAATTTTTAGAAGAACTTTTAGAAACTTATAATAGTAATGATGAAAACACTTGGAAGAGTATAGTTACAAATAAAGGAAGTGTTCAACATCTTGACTTTTTAAGTGAAGAAGAAAGAGAAGTATTTAAGACTGCTGTTGAAATAAACCAGTCTTGGGTAATAGAACATGCTGCACAAAGACAGGAATTTATCTGTCAGTCGCAAAGTGTAAATCTTTTCTTTCCACCCGATGTAAACAAAGGAGAACTACATAATATTCATATGTTAGCATGGGCTAAGAATATGAAGACCTTGTACTACCTAAGAAGTGAAGCGATATCTAGAGCAGATAACGTTTCGAATAAAATAAAAAGAGAGATAATCTTTGAGCAATCAGATTGTCTAAGTTGTGAGGGATAAATGAGTTTATTAGAAGAAAGAGAATATTATAAGCCTTTTCAATATCCTTGGGCATTTGAGAATTACAAAAAACAACAACAAATGCATTGGCTTCCAGATGAAGTACCATTACAAGATGATATAAAGGACTATAAAGAAAAATTAAGTGAGGGCGAGAGGACATTGCTAGACAATATCTTTAAGTTTTTCACACAAGCAGATGTAGATGTATGTGGAGGATATGCCCACCACTATTTACCTACATTTAAACAACCAGAAGTAAGAATGATGCTAGTAAGTTATGCTGCTATGGAAGCAGTACATCAAGAAGCATATTCTTTACTGTTAGAGACTTTAGGTAAATCAGATGATATGTACCAAGAGTTTTTTGACATTGGTGCCATGATGGAAAAACATGAATATCTACAAGATTTCAGTATGGAAACTCCATTTGATATGGCAAAAACAATGGCAGTGTATAGTGCTTTCACAGAAGGAGTACAGTTATTTAGTAGCTTTGCAATCCTTCTTAACTATCCAAGACATAACTTAATGAAAGGAATGGGACAGATTGTTACATGGAGTATTCGTGATGAGTCCTTACATGTTGAAGGTTTGTCAAAACTATTCAGAACTTTCATGCAGGAGAATCCTGAGTTATGGACAGATAAGTTAAAATATGAAATTTACTGTGCTGCTGAAAAGACTGTAGAATTAGAGGATAACTTTATTGATATTTGTTTCGATAAAGCAGATGTACCTGATTTAACAGCAAAAGAAGTAAAAGAGTATATTCGCTATATTGCGGATAGAAGATTACTGGGTATAGGAATGAAAGCTATATTTCATAGTGATGAAAATCCTTTACCTTGGATTGACATGCAAGTCAACGCAGTTGAGCATACCAACTTTTTTGAAAACCGTGCTACTGAGTATGCTAAGGCAAGCACCCAAGGAAATTGGCAAGATATATTTAAATAGGAGAAAACTATGTCGACAGAAAATAATCAGCCTCAAGTAACTAATGACGAACCAGTCTTAGTTCTTGATGATAAAAAATATCTTATCGAAAACTTATCCGATGATGCAAAAATGATTGTTGCAGCACTACAAAGTGTTGGACAACAGATGCAGAATCATCAGTTAACAGGACTACAACTTCAAGCAAGTCAAGAGTCTTTAACTGCTAAACTCAAAGAGTTAGTA
>Ga0209336_10000477_pt1 | contig 20610 bp, 25 predicted proteins | sample LinPmetageLP32_FD_184042 | JGI IMG/M metagenome (GOLD analysis project Ga0209336, IMG submission 184042) | Marine viral communities from the Pacific Ocean - LP-32 (SPAdes) (version 2) | ecosystem: Environmental > Aquatic > Marine > Oceanic | place: Pacific Ocean | collected 2009-08-23 | reverse complement strand
GAGATGTGCAAAGAGACTTACTATGATGATGTCTATGAAGGCCAATGGCGACAAGGCGAAAAACATGGCAAGGGGAGATATTATAAGACGGACACAAAGACAATGTACGTAGGAGATTGGAAAAACGGAAAGAAGCACGGTAAGGGGATTATGACATACGATACTCCGTTTACTATCTACACAGGAGATTGGAAAAACGGAAAGAGGCACGGGAGAGGTAGCATGAAGTTTAAAGATGAAAGTGAATACAATGGCTTGTGGGAAGAAAACAAGAGGCACGGAAAGGGGAAATATGTAAAAAAAAGATATACGGACGAATCTTACACTTACGGAATATGGGAAAATGATAAATTCATCGCCCGATGGGTTGAAAAATATGAATATTATCAATACGGTGGTGTTAAAGACCCCGATTTTATTCCGACATCGGCAACAGCAATCCTTTTTTCTGATGATCATTATGGAAACACGTAATGGATTAAACTTTACGCTGGACGGAACGTTCGGCGAGGGTGATAAGTATTTTTTTAAGTGCATTAAACGACAATAACTTTAAGCTGGACGGAACGTTCGGCGAGGGTGACGTAGCAAGATTTGACCCATGCGCATTGGTCTATTTTGTTGAGGATGGTGTGACTGATGGGGCATTCATTGATGCGAAAAAAAAGGGCGACGGGGTGCTTTGGGCCGAGCGACGTAGTGCAGCGAATGGCAACCTTGTTGCCCGGAAGATCGAAAAAGGTCATGACCTCGATGCAATGGCCGGCCTTGGTCTTGCCGGCCTCGGTTTCGAGCTTTCTCAAGAGTTTTCTGTGCAGCGTCTGATTCGGAGGCTGCTGGGCAGCAGCGGGGCGCATGTGCTCTGGCCATGGATCGTTGTCGTCGTCGTCACCGTCTTGCGCTTGAGGGGACGGGGGTTGTCTTGGGCTGACGATGACGTGTGGGGCATCTATGGTGACTTCTGCCCGGCACCGTCGGGCAAACCCCATGAGGCCGGCCAGTCTAAAACGCCGGTAGCCAGACGCGCGGGTGCCGTCCGGGCTTGTCTTGATGGCACCCGGCGTCTGGTCCTTTAGCCATTCTTTCCATGGGACGGAGGACATAGCGCCGCGGCGGTGATGCCGAGGGTGCAGAGGGTAGAAAGGGCAATCTGCCAGCCGGCGTAAGGCCTGCGCTTTTTTGCGGGCGAATCGACCCTGAAATAGACTTCGACGTCGATGCAGTCGCTGTCCGCGTTGGGCACGATGTTGATGGACTCGGCGCCGGCGGCCTGCAGCGTGTTCCAGACGCGCTGAAAGTCAAACGCGGCGTATGCGACGTACGTTACGCGGTTGCGTTCTATAAGGCTAAGTTCGAGTTCTTCAAGTTCAGGCGGTTGCACCGTCGTTCCCATGTTTGAGGCTGCCGAATTATAATTGTTTATAAGCGCCACCCCGGTCACTGTCTAACTTCTTGTATATATTTTATTTGTCGCCGTCTTGTGCTAAAACATGTCGACACCCCACGATGCCCGGCTTTTTGCCTGTTCAGGCACGCCCGGATGCCAGCATGGCGATTACTTGTGCACTAAACGAGAAGAATTAAAAACGTGCTTCATTGCGTGGGATCCTCGTGCCGATGTGCGATCGCGCGGAGCGTGCACGCGATCGTGCCATTTTTTGGCGTCGTGTCGTGGCTATTCTTGGACCGTTCATCACGGGTGCCGGCACTGCATGGCGGGCGAGAGCACTGAAAAACACTCGTGGTCATTTGGCCCGACCCCGCAAGAGGCTTCCATCGTCGAGTGGCACCACGGCTGGTTCATGGGGCCCATGGGCGCCGTGCGGGCGGGTAAGATTGACTTGATATCGGAAGGTTATATTTCCCCCGACGCCATGGGCTTTCAAGAAAAGCACGTCCTTGTGCCCAGCGGAGTGGTTGTGACGTACGCGTTTTCGGGAGATAACTGCCTTTTGACTCCATGGAGCTCGACGCTGCAGACGTCACCCCCGGTGCCGGGGACGACGGCGGACAGGCAGATCATTCTGATGATGGCGGCGGCGTTGCTGATGTGGTTCATCGGAATGGCGTTGTGTCGGAGCTTAAAAAGGCAAGTAGTTTTGATGTTGTGATGTGCTCTGTGTAAAAAAATCACTAAAAATTATTTTTTTAACTTAACAGGCACGCGAGCCGATTCTGGCACCGCCGGATGCCTTACTTTCTGCGGCTTTGGTCGTGATTTCCGTGTTCAAGGCCTTGTTGCTGTGCGACGGGGTGGTGCTGGCTTGGGTTGTGCTCATGAGTGCCTGCATGCGGCACAGGCCTTGGCGCTTTCTCGGGGAGGCCGTCTTGATTGTGGGATCCGGAGCGTGCCCGCTGGCTTGTCCTGAGCTCGCCGCGCTCTATCTTGGCACCGGCCCCGTTTGGCATCTCCTTGATCAACCGGGCCACGGCCTCACACGACTTGATGATGAGTTAGAAAAAAACAACGTAGAGATCAGTAAAAAAGATGAATAGCATACCTGTCCCCATTCCATGGACCAGTGGAGCAGCAGAATGCGTATAAGATACCAGTCACGCGGGCTGCACCAGTACACGCGCTTTCTTTTGATGTAGTAAAAACGGTGGTACCCGCGAGCAACCTTTTTGGTCTTCTTCAGAACGGCACCAACTTTTCGTGCCGCAAGAATCACCTTGTATGGTGCAAACAAACGGGGTCAGTGCAAGGACGAGCATATAACTTGTTGGTCGATCTACCTCTTGAATTCCCCGCGCGGTCGCAACTCGCGTCTCCAAAACGCCCAAACCAAGCTCGAAGAACTTGAAACCGTCCGCGGAGGGCACCAACGAGCGAACTCGAGCTTCCACGCTGCGACACATCATGTTCTAAGATTGCCCAAAAACAATAAAAGTAAGGCATCCATCCGCAAACCAACAAAAGACACAACCGTCTTACGATCACGTCGCATCCGGTGCCGAGTGCCGCATCGTTGAAAGATGAACCTTTTGGAGGCGTTTGTTTTGCTCTCGGGGCTGAGCCTTGTTTTCGTCTTTTCGATGCGGGTTGAGCGGTATCTGGCACTGGGTTTGGCTGGTGTTTACGCTTGGTCTGCCGTGGATGGTGCGAGGTCGTCTGTGACGGGCATGTACTTTCTTCTGGCGGCAACAGCTTGGCTCGCTGTTTGGAAGCACGGCCAGTCCCAGGCGGGGGTCCGCTCGTGGCGCGGTCGTCTTGCAGCATCGGCCTTTCTGGCGATGCACGCGCTCTTTGTCGTGGCACCCGGAAGCCGCAAAACCGTCGACTTTGCGCTCGGAATCACGGCCCTCGTCTACGCCTGCTGTGTCGTCGTCGGTGCAGCTGCCAAAGCGGGCCGCGCTTTTATACTTAATTACTTTTAGTAGAATCTAAGCATAACCAATTAAAACACCAAGCTCTGGACCTTTTGGATAGAATCGAGGCTTTTGAACCGTATGGAGAGCTGCCAGGCACCGACGGGTCGCCGGGGGTTGTTGTTGTCGACCATCTGCGTGTCGATGCGGATGGATTCAAAAAGATCCCCGTCGGTTTTGAGCATGTTGATGAAGCGGCTGCGCTTGTCCGGCATGGTGCCATCCGTGTCGAAAAGAAACAGGATTTTGACGTGGGAATCTCCCTGGGGCAAGTTGTTGTTGATTTTTCCAGTGCCAACGCTTTGTTCGACGTCTGCGCGAAATCTCGCGTCGCCGCGCGGCACGGTAATGTTGCCATCCACAATTCGCACTTGTTTCAGCGGAGCGTTGGCCTGTCTGGCGTCCCGAAAGTAGATCCGGGCGTTTGCGTCGAGATCGGCCATGCCGGTGTTGGGAATCTCTTGCATCTTGAATTTGGACGTGTCGTTGCGGATCACGTCTTTGACGAGAACTCCGCACTTATTTTCCGGGGTGAGAAACTGCACCATGGGGCCACCGTCGTGGGGCACGCCGTGGAGTGCATGGACGTAGAAATCGGAAACTACCGTCTCCTTTTTGCCCACGGGCACGTGCCGAAGAGGCCTTTTAAACACCCCAAGGTAGCTGTCGCCGCTTTTGGGTCTCATCTTGTCGCGCGTGTAGTCGTAGCCCTTTTGGACAAACCCCGGAAAATAAAAGCCCTCTTGCTGAACGGGGGCCACGTAGCCGGTGCCTTCGCCGAGCGCCACCGGAAACTCGGAATTTGATTCGATTGGCATGAAGAAAACGCACATGTGTGCCATGAGCTGTCCCTCGTCGAGCCCGCCCGCGCTCGCGGACGTGGCAGACACGAGCATCATGTACGCCTTGTAGTTTTTGGCAAAGCTCTTCAAGGCCATGAGCTCGGCGTCGGTTGTTTCGAGCCTCATAAGATCTCTAAACACCATGAGCGCGTCAAGTGATACATCCTCGCAGTCACCCGTCTGGCGCCAGCGCGGGCTCTCAAACGACTCGGACATTTCCCCCCGGTGGGCGTCCATGGTGTAGACGACGGAGTTGCCGTACACGGTGCAGAAGTACGACATGATACCGGCACGGATGCGAGCGTCGGCGATGTTGGCAAAGGTCTGGCTTGCATCGACGCCGGCCCTCTGTTTTGCCACCCTCAGAAGCTGCCGTGCCGTTTGCTCCGTCATAACTTCTTTCGGCTGCAGACTTGCAAACGTGAAGCCGGGCATGATGTGATGGTGGGAGCGGTACTCGGGGAACCGACATCTTGCGAGAAAAGGCACTTTCTGGCTTTCGTGCTTCGTGAGCGTGTCGATGTAAGAGTCGATGAGGGTTGAATTGTTGCCGGGGTGGGCCTGACGGTCAACAAGATCCATGCTGCCAATCATGTGAGAAGACCGTGCCGGCTTGTAACCGGAGATGGCCAGCGTGCCGTCACCGCTGCGCCCGCTGTATGCTCGGCGTATCTGGGCCGACTGCGGGGCACCGGTCAAAGCGGTCACGGGAAACCGCGCCACGCCGATACTTTGCGGGGTGCCCTCTTTGGACGTCACGTAAGAGCCGATGTAGTAGTACGGAGAGCCCTCGGGGCGCTCGTCGGAAATGCCCGCCAGCGTCTGATCGTTTTTGTACACGCGACCGCCAGAGCCGTGCCACCATCCCATCGTCGCCTGCACATCCCCCGCCTTGTGCGGGCGCGGCAAACTCGTGTAATCTAAAGAAGACATGGTGTTGTTTTATTGGCACCGACGCCGTGGTTTATATATTTTTTTTGATCGCGATGTAAATTTTTAATGGTGGAGATAGACGTCTTTTTCCTCTTCATCGCTGTCATCGGTGACCCCAAAGCTCGATGGCCCGGCGGCATCGTTGTCCGTCATGCTGTCTTCCATGGGAAGCGTCGAACGTTGCCTCTTGTACGTCACACGGCCCACAGAAAGCTTTCTCGGTATTTTCCAGAACCACGTGATTTGATTCAATCTGGCACACCCAACAACCCACCACATGATGAAAGAACACAACGCCACGATAAAAAGAATCAAAAAAACACCGCCCGTCGTGCCCCACATGTTCGCGACGGCCTCTGCTGCTGTCGTGACCGGTGGCCGGATGATGTGGCACTCGGGTCGAAACCAACCCTGCTGCTTTTCGGAGTAAATGCAGCCCCAGTCCGTCCCGTGCGTCGGCCCCAGCAATTCCAAAAGATTGGCCTCTGCCTCTTCGCAGTTCTTTGCCTCGATGTGCTTCGGTGCCAAAAAGGCACGGTGCTCGGTCACCCTCATCAAATCAGACACTCGACACTCCGCACCCTCGTACCACTTTGTCACCAACATGCCATTGACGTTTGTTCTCCATACCGTGGTAAACAGCAAACCGGTAGAAATATTACTGCTCATTTTGTTTTTTCTCCTAATTAGGCAGCGCCACGTCAAAAAAATATATTTTTTTATTTAATCTTTTGACGAGAGCATTTATAACGGTTTAATTTTTGCTTGCCAAGAACCCCGGAATATGGACGTCGAGCAAAAGATTGGGCTGTTGAACGACCTCCTTCTCCAGACCATCCAAGACGTACGCACGCTGCAGACAGAGGTAAAGAAACTGTCTGCTTCTTCCGGCACCAAGCGGCCTTTGCCTCTTCCCATGGAAACTCCCCAGAACTCGGCGAAAAAGCAAAAACGAGCTCATGTCGATCTTTCCTCGGACGAGTCGTCTTCTTCCGAAGACGAAGAAGCGGACGAGTCTGAAGAGTTTGACGACGACGACGAGGACGAGGAAGAAGAGCTTTGTGTCGGTGATATCTTTAACATCAACGGAGATCTCGGGGTATATCTCGGCGATGATGCCGGATTTGGCTGGCTCTATGATTACGATGATGTTCCCAAGAAGTGGAGATCAAAGATACGCAAGGGAGATCTTCTCGTGAGCGATCACGATTATGACAAGAACATCAGCACAACGCACAAGGACGTCACAAAGCTGGCGTGGCGCGAGAAGAACGACACCATAGCTTCCATCAGGCGAGACGCCGTCTACCTTGCGGATCTTGGGGGCTCGGAGTGCCCCATCAAGTTCATCGACCCCGAAATCACGGGCACGGTTCGCGGCTACACGTGCAATCAGGCCATCGCCGCGCTCTCCGAGGAATGGGGCTGCCAGACGCACTTTGGAATGCCTTCGAAAAATGCAGAAACAAGCGAGACAATTATTCAGGATATCTGCAACGAGGCGCCGGGCCACGTTCCGGGGGAGTGCACCGAAGACGTCAAAAAGCCGCATCACGGCCTGTGCGAGGCATGCAATCTCGAACCGAAATGGATATCCCACAGCATCACTATTTTCGGTACATCGTATCGCGTCGGATCATCGTGCCTCAAACGCATCGAAATTCTGCTTCGCTACGCCAAGGACTGGCACTTGGACGACTGGCACGTCTTTCTTTTTCGGATGCTTGACACGACGCACCAGCTTGGCCAGCTCAAGATTGATTCCAACAACAAGTTTTTTAAGAACTGATTTTCGTATAAAACCCCCTTTTTCCTTAAAATAATAAAATAAAATGGATCTTCGTCTCGTCAAGAACGTCAAGATCTTGCCAAGCAAAAAGCGCAAGCGAGTAGACACTGACGGGAAATACGTTTTTCCAGACCACTGCGGTGACGAGTGGTGCGTCGCTCTTTTTGTTGTCACATCATTTATGTTTTACTATTATTTTGGCTAAAAATGAAATTGGTATAAAGGTGTCTCAACGGCAGCCCAGAACCCCACGAAAGCACGTACTGGCTGTGCAAAACATGCTCGGACATGGCACCCGACGCCGTGCTCATGGGATTGACGCGCGTGGCCAAGGGTGCACCAAAACTGAAAACCCTTCAGGCCAACGCCAATTACTTGAGCACGAAGCTGCGGTGCCGAAAGCTAGCTGCCCTTGGCCTTTGGGGCACAAACGACGGTGCCCATGGGAAAGAAAAGATTCAGGAGAATGACGAGAAACAAAAGCACGACGACGGCGACACGTGTGCCGTCTGTCCAAAGCTCGGGCCATCCCTCTCCGTGGACTTGAAATTCCATGGCGCACAAGTCGATGCTTTCACCAATGACGACCCCTCGTCTTAAATTGACGGGGAACTGGCAACAACGCGAATCCCGGATTATATCAGCCAGGGTAGCGCTCCGCCAGAGCATGGAGGCCACCACGCTCGTGCCGCTCGTGGACTGGACCAAACCGTACAACAAAGACATGGTCGCATGGAGCCTCGGCAATCAACCCCACATCACCGTTCTCGCCGCCGATCACGCCATCCCCCAACAGCTCGATGAGGCATGCACGGCCGTGGTGGTAGAGGCACCACAGGGCGCATGGTCCGCATGGGCCGCCGCCTCCGGATCGGTCGTGGCATCTGCTCACACTACAACGGACGCCGAGCACGCTCTCGCACAGAAAAATCGAACTACGGCGTTGAAGGCACCGGAGATGGCTCCGCCGTGCAAAGTGCCGCCGTGCTCAGACCACAAGCTCAATAGTGGTGTAGCAGCCTGCGTGAACGCAGAATGGATCTCATCAAAGAAAAAGACACATCCGGGTGTCATCGAGTACGTCGAAAGACGAAGGGTCGACTACGAAAAGGCCATGCAAAACAAACAAGCGCCAAACGATGGGCGCAAAAAAACAGAATGGATCACTTCTAGATAAAAAGTTTTTTTTTCAAAATGGCAGACTAATTAGTAAAAGTCGTGTAAATCAGTGTTCTTTTTCTTTCTTAAGCATCTTCACGGCCAGATCGATCGCGGAGATGGCGTCTTGGACGTGAACATCGGCACCTCCGCATGGATTCGACGCCGTGACGGAAAGACATGAGAAGATCTGGCATAGACATTCATGCATCAGAAAACAGGAAAACGAATAAAGACAAGCACCGTCTTACTGACGTCGTATGACGAAGAAGCTTGTTGAAGAGAGTCATTGGCCAAGGACAGAAGAAGGACAACCCCGCTCGCTCTATCGGTGCCTTCATCCTTTTCTTCTTCTTCTTCTTCTCTTTTTCTCTTCGTGCTTTTGATTTTTTTCATGTTCGCTTCTGCTTCACCGCAAAGACGGACGTGCAGATCATCGCAGAGAGCATTGTGTGCTTTCACACCGATGTCCCTCACAAATTTGCTCCAAGAATTGCGGTTGGTTTTGTTGTAGACCTTTTCCTGTGACGTCTCATCGTGTCCTTTCCACTTGACCTCGACCGTGTACGGATTGATGAAACGAAGATAGCGCTCGACTTGGTACGTCTTCTGAGATGACATCGTTCGTGTTCTTTGCTTTGGTCACGAATAAAGCTTTTAGCTAATTGAGATTTTAGCTAATTGTCTAATTAAGGATCAACTTTTTCTTTGAAAATTTGTGCGGAAAATCAACTTTTTAATTAGGAGAAACAATATGACGTCGCCTCGTGTTTCAATCCGCCCGTCGTTTTTGCGTGGTGTCTTGACGCGCCTTGCCAATGATCTTTTTGACAAGACGCTGAACAAACTGAGTAGAACAGAGATATGCATTCTTGGTTTACACGTTCATGACGATCAGAATGGCGCAGAACTGTCGGATCTTGTAAGCTGGACAGAAACCTTCGGATACATTATAAACGATACTAAAATGCCGTTGTCCACTCTGAAAACTGTTCTTTCTCGTGCCGTGAAAAGCGGAATCATGCACAAGGACCAAAAACTATACGTCCTCTCGCCTCCCGCTGCCGATGCCGATCCCGCGGACGACCCCGCGGACGACCCCGTGAATGGTATCGACACGCTCGATCTGCTTGCCCTTGTCGGCTCCACGGGCCGCCGCTCGAGCAACGGCACCACAACAACGTCGTCGTCATCGCAATCTCTCAGCACAATTCTTTACTCTGCACGGTCGTTTTTCTTCAGCAACAAGCTCGCCATCTCCGAATTCAAACAGCTCATGGCCACCATAGCAAACAAGTCGTCATCTTTCCGTGATGTCATGACAAATGTTTTTACTCTCTCCCAAAACCTCAAGAAGAACGGCTACAGCATGTGCACAGACAGCGAGATCGACTCTCTCCTGTCTTTGTGTCCCATCCCCGGAGAAAACTGCGTCGTCCGCGATCTTTTTTGTGATGCATCCAACGGCCCCTCTCTCGTCGTTCGATCGTCGTGCCCCGACTTCTCGTGGGAAAACTTCTCTCTTCTTGATTACGACGGCCAGCTGCAAACAAACAGACCTCTCGTGCCGTTCCTGCTGCACTTTCTCGATCTCAGACAAAATACCACCATCAAGTGGGAGGACGGCATGGTTTGTGTGTCACACGACGATACAGCGGAGACCGAAATCATTTCTGATTTGTGTGCTTGGTTCTTGAACGTCAACAAGCTGGACGGAACCATGGGACGCATCATGACGACAACGTGGACAGCGGTCACAAAATCAAGCTACATTGCGGCTCTCAAAGACGAGCTCGCGACTTCTCTTTTTCCAACGGGATGGTTTGATCAAGAGTCCCCAAAAAACACACATCAGAAAATGAGAAGAAAGGCCGTTTCATTCCTTCGCCGTCTTCGCGTCCTCGGCTTTCGGACGGCACGTGAAGATGACATTGATGACGTTCTCGACAGCCTCGAATTACCCGCTGATATGCATTACACGGTTCGTGACATGATGTCGTTCGGTCTGATTGACGACTGTTTCGTCGTGCGATCGTCGCCTGGTTGCATAAGAACAACGTTGTTTGAACCGGATCAGAATTCAGACGGCGACCGAGAGAAAATGGCCGCCGTGGAAACTGCAATCAAGACCGCCTGCAACGTCTGGGAAGACACTACCTACGAACCCGAGAACATGGAGATGCGCTGCGAGGGCAGAACCATTTTTAGAACAGACGGCACCAAATGCCGCTTTTGCATTACTTTGAGAGATCAGGAAATAACAGTCGTTTAAATGTATTTACGGAGAGTAAAAACTAGGCAACTCAAACAATTTGTTTTCCGAGACGTACGCGACGAGCTCTGTGATGCGCTCGTGAGGATTTTCTCTCGGCGGCTTTGTGACAAGATCCGCAATGAATGTTACGAGCTGGAGATGCGTCCTTGGCCGTTTCGTCACGTGGTCGATGTAGCAGAACCCGAAGTGATCCCCAAAGATTGCGCGGTGCCGAGCTTCCTCGTCAGAAGGCAGACGAAGCGTCCGCTTCATGGGCTTGGCCTAAGAAAAAATAAAGTTTAAAGGAAAGGAAAAAAAGAATATCTGGCAAAGAAAACAAAAAACTTACACGAAATTCGCGTATGCAGGAGAAATCAGTTCTGCCTTTCTGGAGGCACGTCTCGGAGCAGAAAGACAGCGCGAGGATCCCGCCATTGAACTCGAAGTCAAAAGAGCGGTCCCCGGGATCGTAGAGCTTGCCGCAAGCAGAGCACGATCCCGCGGACTCTACTATGACACACTCCTTTGCGTCGCCGCCGCGGAAGGAATTGAATATGACCGTGGTTGTCCTTTTCCCGCACTCTTGGCGATGCGTCTTCCAGTGCTGCTTCTGGCACGCGAGGCTGCAGTAATTGAAAGCCTTGCATCTTGAACATTGATATCTCGCATTGACGCCGCAGACGGCGCACGGATTGTATTTTTCCGTCGGAAACGTCGAAGAGAAGAGCGTTCCGAAATCGGAAATGAAGGTAGTTACCTGCTCCCGAGTGAAGAGCTGCGGATGCGTCTCGTGCGCGCGGCGGGGAGAGAACGCGGTGCTCTTGTCCTGAAGAAGGCGACAGAAGCTGCGGAAAGCGGCTTCATTGTTTTGTTCCGCCGCCATGCGGCATGCGCAAAACAACGCAAAAATTTGGTGACGTACTTGTTACTAATTAAGAAAAAAAAATTAAAAATCCGGAAAAGCAAAAATATCGAGCGGAAGGTTGTTGGCCTGTTGCTTCTTCATGAGTTCTTTAAGCAGCACTTCGTTGCGGGTGATGGACGTGACCTTTATTTCTTTTTTGATGAGGGCGTGGGTTTTTGGCAGATGTTTTTTCATGTCTGGTAGCATTTTGAAGAGCACGGCACCGCCGGCCGTGACCCCCGTGCGGTGAAGGTATGTGCAAGCGAGGCCAAACTGGAGAATGCGCTTGCTGTTGAGACCCGTCCTGTCGAATGCGTCCGTCTGCTTGTTGATGACGCCAAAGTACTGGCGGAGAGCGGACACGAACGCGCCCTTTTTCTTCTCGACCTTGCAGATGGCATCGCCGCATATTTTGCCAACGTCTTCCATGGCGGTCTTGATGCGCTGGTGGCGGTCAAATCCCTTGTTCTGCTCGTGACTCGTCGCCGAAGAACGGCACGCCTGCGAACGCGCGTGGATCTGATGCCGGTTGACGACCTCGGCGATGAGCCTCCCCCGCATCATCTCGCCCGTCCACTCGCAGCTGGCGTCCTCGTGAGATATGATCTTGTGCGTGCACTCTTCCCCGCAGACGTGGACACGCCGGTGCCTTTTGCACACAAACAGCACCGGCTGCCGTGCCGTGGGCGCCATCCGGCTGAAGCTGCAGTCGGCGCAGCACTCTCCGGCATCGCGCGGCTCGCCGTCGTCGAGAATCTGGCCGTCGACGTACAGAGGCTCTTGATTGTCGTCGAGGTACTCTTGAAGAAGCTCAAAATCACGCGCCGTCGAAGCAGAGCTAGACATGTGCACGGCCCCGAACACACCCCCGTGCCTTTATACGCATCGTACACGACGTTTATACCAACCACAACTAGCCAAAAATAACTACTTAGCGCGTTATTCCGATAGGGTTACAGAGAGTACTTTAAATCCGCGAGAAAATACTACGACGATTGCTTTGTGTCGTAAGAATACTCAACCGTTTCCGGGCGCTTGAAGACGGTGTTTATACAAAAACTACTTAACGCGCCTCTTGCCGATGCACCGGGCCACGATGGCTTCCCATGGTTCCGCGAGGGTTTTGCACAGATCGGGCGTGATCTTGGGCATGCTGTTCATGAGAGCGATGACGGCCAGGCAGTCGGGAAGGGCGTTGTGTGCTGCGGGCACTGCCCTGCCCACAAACTTGGGGTAGAGCTTGCCCAGGCTGTAGCTTTTCTGCTTGGGCGCTGCGTCTTTGAACCAATCGAGCGAATCGGCTGCGAGCATGCCCTCTGGCGGTTGAAATCCGTGAAAGCACATGATGCGGTGGTCGTAGCGTCTGCCGTTGTGTGCCACAAGCACGTCGACGTTGTGGTCGATGAGAAAAGCCTCAAACTCGGGCATGGCTGCGTCTTGGAATGCTTTGTAGCCCAGATTGGTCATGGATTCTCGCGTGTGCCCATGGGGGACACCGTTTTGGACCCTTGTCTTCGGGACGCTGAACTTGTGGAGGGAGGCAACGCGTTTCCAGCCCGAGGCCTCGGTATAACCAACCACGACGGCACCCAACTCAACGATGCCGATGTCTTCGGTCCGCCCGAGGCCCGTCGTCTCGAGATCGTAAACGCACAAGCGACATGTCTTCGGGGGGGAAACCGTACCAGCGAAAGCAGCCGGCTCGACAAGCCCGAGCGCCTCGAGACCGCGCAGCACTTGCTCCAAAGCGTGATCACGCTCAGCCCCAATGGGTGGCGTTGGCGCTCTCCGGCTCGGCGCTGCTCGTGTCGATGGTAGCATTGATCCTTCAGGCACACCACCATCACGACGCCGCGGTGCCTGGGCCATGCTCTTGCAAAGCCGCGGACGTGCCCGTGGTGCAGGCAAAAGGTTATAAGCCGCAAGAATCAAATCTATATTCTCCCAGTTTCCATCCGTCTTTGGGGATGAAATACCACATCAACGGCACGGTGACGCGGCCCGCTGCCGTATTCTACGGCGACGTCGTCGTGCGTGGCGGGCAAATTCTGTACGACCCCGTGCAGACGCCCGCCACCGCGTCGACGCTCAGCGCGTTGGCCGTGACCCCGCCGCCGCCGGCACACGACCACGGCGCCAAAGATGTTTTTGCCATCGGCACCGGCGGCCTGTGCGGCTACGGGTTTGGTGCCGGGGCCGGCCACATTCTTCTCATGGCGTGTGCCAACTGCACGGAAGCCCAGTTTGAAGCACAAAGGCACACGTGCTGCGGAAAACCGCGGGCATGCATCTCGCCGACCAACGCCACGTGCCATGGCCTCGGCACGGCGGCTCTGGCCTCTGCGTGCGAAGAAGCGGGGTGCCAAAGCCTTGCACAGCCCACGTCGACGGGCACGCCACCGCATACAACGCGCTGCATCGCAAGGGAAACCACAAACACGTGGACGGCCCGGCTAGAACCCGACCCCGACACGCCGGCCATGGCGGCCTTGCGCAGGAAATCACGCCGCCTCGCTTCCCGGGCCGACACGGACAGGCCGTCTTACCACGTCGGTCCGGACAAGAGCATAGATCTCGTCGGGGGCGGGCTCGTTCGTCTGTACGACGCAGATACGGGGCTGCCATATGTCTACGCGCCCGACCCCATAAACCCGGAAACCATGGGCTTTGCGACCACAGCCCCGGCCGGTTCTACCGAGGCATCCGGTGACGTCAATCTTACGCTGTTTGACGACCCCACCCCCGTCACGGAGGCGACGGGAACGCAGATGGCCCGCGTGGAGGTGACGACGTGGTGGGACGCCAGCAAGCACTTTGATCTAAGAATCAAACCATCGGGCACAAACGACGAACTCGAGTTTGTGTACGAGACCGAATCGAAAATTCCGTACGAAGTCTTGCTGCCGGGTGTCATCCGTGGCACGGGCCTAGTCAGGCTCCACAATCGAAACGTCACCATCGTGCCGGCCTCTGTAAAAAGCAAGCTTCCAACGGCAACCACGCGCGATTCCGAACCAGACGACTGCGACGCCATCGCCGAGACCCACGCAGCGTGCTTTGCCGACCCGACCACCACGCCGTACGCAGAGTGCCTCGCCATGCTGCACTCGGTAGCAGCCAGCCAGTGCTGCGGCCACCTCTTCGAAAAAAACATTTATGTGGATTGCTTTGCTAGCTAACCCGAATTAAACGCCCAGAACGGGCCTAAAGTTGTTCCTCATCGTCATGGGAAGGCTTGTGTAAGGCGGCACCATCGCTGCCGCTACCGTCCTCGGGGCGAATCCCCAATCTCCGCGGGGTGCACGCGGCGGCGGTGCCTGCACTGTAGGCTCCATCGACCAACCGTCTCTGGTGCTTTGTGCCTCTGTTGGGTCACCATCATAATTTGTCATCATCGTCCCATCGTCGATGGCCACATTAAGTCTTTGTTCCAAATCGGGGTCTTTCCATGTTTTTGTCTCCATGAGGGGGAATCCTTCATTCTGCCAACTCATCAAGTCTTTCATGAAGAAGTCGAATCCCAAAGACTCAATCAAAGCGTATACCCGTTTCAAATCAATTAGGTTTGGGCCAAGTTCTGTTTTAAGATGGAAGATATACCCGATATACCCGTTTTGAAGGACCAAAAGGCGAATAAGCGCATCCTTTAGTTCATCATTTGCGTTCAATAAAAGCAAAGAATTGTCAAAAGCTTTCTTGATCACGGGCACCAAAAATGAACACAGCATAAGTTTCCGTTCTGACTCGGGTCGATCAAAAAAATCGATGTCGAATCCTTCAGCTTTTAGTTTTTTTAAAAAAAATGTTGCGTCGATCTCATCGGGTTTGCTTGGCGGCTCAACAAAAATCTGATTGCTAGCCCGGGCCATCTCAACTTCAGTGCCTTGGCCTTCTGAATCTTTTTTTTCTATCTCGGCTTTGTATTGAGAAGCGAGTGCTTCTAATCTCTTCTTGTTGTCGTTAACTCTGTCCACACACTCCACAGTGACTTCGTCTTTCTCACATCCAAGTTCGGTGTTCACAAAATCCAAAATATCTGCATAAGCTGTGAGGGATTTATCAACTCTGTCCGCGCATTCCTCGGATGTTTCGTCGATTTCACATTTGAGGGCTTGCCGTACATAATTGTCAGTCTCATCGACCTCGTCGATACAGTTCTCGAATACCTCTTCTTCGCAATCAAGCTTTTTCCTTGCGTAATTTACAGCTTTATCGTAATTATCCAACTTTGACTTGATGCACTCTTCGGTGTCTTCGCCTGACAAACAATCAAAGTAATTGTGCAAGTCGTCTATGCGCTCTTTGAACTTTAAAACCAACGCATTAAGATCTTTGTTTTCTTCATCAAAATCCTTGAGTGTTTCGACCATTTCCTCATAATCCTGTCTTTTAAAACTGGTGCGACTTTTGAGTAGCTCTTGTTTGAGTCTATCTACTTCGGTCCTTAAATTTGCATTGGCAGTTTGAAGTTTTCTTGCCCTATTGCCGAACGTTTTTATTGTCTTCTCTTTGCTCTTCAAATCGCTTTCTAGTTTGCTTTCCCTTTCTTCCAAGGCATGAAACTCATCATTTAATTTTTTCACTTGAGTATTCAACTGTCGTTTTTTGGTTTCACAGTCTTGAACTTGATCTTGCAATTTTTCATAGTCAATATCATGTTGTTGAAGTGCTTCTTCCATTTTTTCCCTATATTCTTTTTCGTCGATTATGGCGCCTTGTTTTTAATTTTCTTGGGCACCAGTGGGATGGGATATAGATTTAAATGTGAACTCTATAAATTGCGCCGCCCGGTTTGATGAGGCGTATGCATTTCTTGACGAGGGCACCGGGTCCCCATGCGATGATGGCGTCTCGCGTGTGCTGTGAGAGAAAGGGAACGCCTTCCGTGCCCTCTTCGAATCTTTTGGGCGGCACGCGTTTGAGGCTGTCGGTGATGATGAGGTCACCGAGAGCGGTGAGGATGGCGATAAGGCCGGTTTCGCAATCGGCGGCGACGGCGACGATGCCGGTGATGTTGCAGGCCGTCCAAGCCGGCGTGCCGTCTGCCTCGGCCAGCCACATGACCTTGGGGTGGCAGTCCGACTTGATGTCGAGCGAGTTGAACATGGTGCAAAGCGCCATGAGAGGCCCAGAAACGCTGAGGTTCCAGACACGCTCGTCGGTGCCCATGTTGGGGATGGACATTTTTCGGGCCAGAACGCCGTTTTTGAGATCAACCATGAGCACATCGGATCCCTCCGTGATGAAGGCCATGGTGCCCTGCACGCTGACGGTGGATTCGAGCTTGTCCGAGCAATAACACACGGACGGTGCTTGATCGACGAACATGGGGAAGAAGATGAGGCCGAGATCGTCTATGATGGCACATATGCCGACTTCGGGTATGCACGCCACGGCACGGGCCGCTGGTGCCTCGTTCGTGCCGTCGGGCGAATCGTCGGTGCGAATGACTTGAGTTTGATCCATGTTGAAGCTCAGATGGCTCGTGGCATGCGCCCCGGCACCGTCGGTGACGACCCAAAGGCCATCTTGGCGCCTCTGCATGGCAAAGAAAGTGCCAACGGCGTCGCATCGCGTAAATCCCCACGGCCCGGGCGAGCTGGCAATGGCCGTCGGCTCCCAGGCAGCGTTGATGGTGCCGAGATCGATGAAGAACAGTCGATGCGGCTCGGGTCGCTCGCGAGCCCATGCTCGGCTGCCGTCGTGGCTTATGCAAAGCGGTGTCAGCGTGTCGCAACCCTTGACCTCTTCCTCAACGCGCAGGCTGCGAATTGGCTGCGCGGGACCGCGTGCCACGAGACCCCGCGTGTCGTCCCTGGCGGATTTTGCCCGTTTCATCGTCACCTTGCGTGATGGGGCTTTGTTTGGCGTCGGGGTTTAATATATCTTTTGCGTGTTTGTTTGTCTATAAAAGGAAGGACATTCGTGTGGTCACAAACATAGAAATGGAGGTGCATCATGGAGGGTACGCGGTTCCGGCGCCTCTGCAAATAATGATGAAAAAACATGAATCCGACTACATAACAAAACTCAGAGCATGCGTCAATTCAAACATCGAAAAAATAATAGACGCACTGGAAAATCGTACGAATTTTGAAATGGATTATCCAAACAACAACTCGGTCATCCTTGAAGTTGTGGATGACGAGTATAAAGACAGTCATAGATTTCGCAACTGTTTTTGCACGTGCAATTTCCTTGAATTTGGCATTTGTAGAGACCAATCAGAAGGAAAGATTCATATAGAATTGCACGATTTTTATTACGTGGGGGGAGGGCCCGACGCACAAGATGAAAGAATGGCTATGGAAAGAAACAAGAAAGAGTTTCCGCCCCATGTCACCATGTTCTTTCTTTGCGCTTTAGCACAGTCCATAAGCGTTCCAATCCTCATCATAAGCGATCTTTCGCCCCACACCAACAATGGGTCGTACTATTCGCGGTATGGCTATGTGCCCATCACGGACCAGCAACGGGAAATTTATGGTCAACAACCAAGAATCGTCCAATCGCCTTACAATATGCTCATATGGCACCCGTGTTCGGACAAAAACGTGCAATGGATCGAAAATTATTGCTCGGGTTCCATGCTAGAATGTTACAAAAAATTGCAAGAAATGGACATGCTCGCCACGTTGGCAGATACAACGTGCTGGGCCAATACAAATGATGTCAACGTTAGTTTTGCAAACGAAGCTTTTAATTAAAGGGATAGAAAATACTGTTCCACGGCACCCCCAGCCGCGGTCATGAGATAGAATTCGACCAGTACTTTAAAAAGTCCCTTGAACGTGGCCACGCCGCTCGGTGCCCGACGCAGTGCCACAAGCAAGCAGATTACCAAGAAGTGACTGCGAGAAGGCATTTATCTTTGAAAATTGATGTACACGCTCTTTTATAGTGTTTTTTACTGCTTCAAAAAAAATTACTGTGGCCTTCCCTGCTGGCACAAAAACGAAGGCGATAATTCAACCTCGATGTTTCTGTAAATCTGCATCACGTTGTTCGTGCCGCTTTTAAACATGTTCATGTGGTTTTCTTCGATTTCCTTATGACCCACAATGTTCGTCTCTTCACGGTTAAAGGGGCCATGAAGAGGCGTTGCCCACACCTTGCCGAGTTTGAAGCAGTACGTTTCGCCGCTGTTAATTTTATCTTGAAGACTCGCATTGACGGAATAGTTGTGTTCCCGAATAATCGGCACAAACTCGATGAAGCCCTCGTCGTTTTTAACGCAGTGCAGTTCCATGGTGTCACCGACGCGAAGATCAACGCCGAAAATGTCTCGCATAAAACAATAGTTTGAAATGTTCACCCCGATAATCTCAGACGTCGTCGCGGCCCGAGTGTACTGAAACGCTTCCTGGGCGTTGTGCGTGCCGCGGTTGTTGTAGACGCCCAGAGGCTGGATGGCGCGGGACACATTGTTGACAGTTTTATCGGAAGGTTGTTTGTCTTTGTGGCTTTCAATGGCAGCATAGACGATGGCCGCCATGCCCGACAAGTTGTCGGGATTAAAACGTTGTGCATGAATTTCGCGGAGAGCCTCGTTGACTTGCTTGAGGCCGATCACGGCGGTGCCTCTGTAGTAGTATTTTCTGTTGTCCTTGTTTTTCTTGTCGTGCAGCACCATGAGGAAATCCTTTCGGCGTATTTCATCACTTAGCGGATAAACGGGGTTGACGGCGATGGTGACTTGGGGCTGCACTTGGAAGCGCACTTGCGAGCGGGGATTGACCGTGCTCTGGTACGTATTACCCGGATGCGAAGCCCCGACGGCACCAAAGCCGCCTTGCGGAGGGCCGATGGAAACGCCGCTGGGCTGTCCAAAGCTTCCACCGGATGGACCCGAGGGTCGACCGGTGGGGTTGATGGGAAGTCCGAAATTAGCTGTTGATGCCATTCTTCTTAGATGTCAGGCGAAAGGCGGGGGGTTTATAGAACTCAAGACCCACACACGCCTTTTGTCTCCTTTGGGTCGGAATACCTTTATATAAAAAGTTGACTACGGAGCTATTACGGAAAATGTAAAAAGAAAAAATAACGGTTGAAAAAATCCGTTGCGAATTTTTTCACTTTTTATTTTATCGTGTTCAGTACACGACCTCGAGTGCCTTGTCGGTGGCGTCTTCGGGGAACGCACCGATTGAACATGTCCGCAGTTGACGAGAAAACTCAGCGGCCGACTCCGCTTCTATGGCCAAACGTGAGCCCACCATCCTCTCTTTCTTGCCTTTTATTGTATACGTGGGATAAACGGACCCTCCCCTGAGCCGCACAAGCGTGTACATGTCTTGCTCTTTCAAACGCGTCACGAGCGTTGGAAGCTCTGGCGTCGTCGTGTTTTGCTGCGCGTTTGGCACCGGGGCGTCGTTTCCAAGCCCTATGCAGGAATAAATATCCATGTGTATAAGCTTTTTATGCTGACTTTCGTGTCCCTTTATACAGGCTGCCGTCAAGGCATGCTCCAACGTGGAAGTGCTTTTTTGCGCGCGCGAAGTGGACCCGACCGAGCACGTCAGCAGGCACCGTCGCGGTTCGATCCAAGCCGCGAGCCCCACGAGCCCGAACGTCGTTTTGGGCGGCGCCGATGCATCCCGATCGCCCGGTGCCTTTGTCAAGATCAACAACCACGGATGCAACGATTACAAGGTTTGGTACGAGTCGCGCGCCGACACCGAGCCCGTAGTCTCGCTCGAGGTCACCGCGGCGTCCGAAGACAAGAATCTCACCGGCTTTGCCTTTGGCCTCGTGCCGCTCTCGTCGCTCAAGAATCCCGCAAGCCGTGGCCGCGAGCTGCGGCGCTGCCAGGGTGCCGTCGTCGTCACGGGCCAAGGCATCTTCGTCGAAGGCAAGCCTTGCCCGCAACACGCCATCCCCGAATCGGCCGCAGACGGCATCGTCGCCCTCAACTCGGCCAAGGAAGGCACAAGGCTTTCGATCCGCGCTCGCAGATGCTCAAAGAGAAACGAAAGAGTCATCGAGATTGAGATTGACGGCCGCGCCGTTTTTTCGATGCCAAATCCCCACAAGACACCGCTCGTGCCGTGCCTCGACATGGCAGATGATCGCATCCGCGGCGTGGGCGGGCCCGTTGCGCCGAAAGCGGGGCCCAGCGTCGTTGTGGAAGGCACGTCTGTTTTTACGAATCCAGACGACAAGGTTGAAGACTTTGCGCGTGAAGTCAACATGCATCGAGCCGTCGTCTACGCCGCGAGAAGCCTCAACCTTGGGCACCGCGTGCCGGATCTCGTTGGACCGGGACTCTGCTTTGTTGGCCCAAACAACGACCCCGCCATCATCACCGCGCATCTTGCGGCACCAGAGTCGGGCGCCATCCGTTGGGTCACGAGCTTTGACA
>Ga0209336_10000474_pt1 | contig 20668 bp, 24 predicted proteins | sample LinPmetageLP32_FD_184042 | JGI IMG/M metagenome (GOLD analysis project Ga0209336, IMG submission 184042) | Marine viral communities from the Pacific Ocean - LP-32 (SPAdes) (version 2) | ecosystem: Environmental > Aquatic > Marine > Oceanic | place: Pacific Ocean | collected 2009-08-23 | reverse complement strand
TAATATAATTTGTAAAAAATTTATACAAATTTATACAAACATGACTAAGGGATTTCATTATGCAATAGTTTTTTAATTATTGTACGAATGATTACTCAACCGAAACAAGAAAAGCATTATAAAATTCTTCAAACAAATCTTCATCAAAAAAAATTTTATTTATATTTTCTTTATTATTTCCTAATTTACTTATAAAATATATAAAATCTTCTAATTCATCTGTATCAAAATGAGTTAGATAATATTCTAAACAATCTTTATCTTCGATATAATCTATAATATTTATTGTTGTAGTCATTATAATATAGACATATATTTTTTTTATTAATCAATTCCGTATCCAGTCGCCACACTTCTTATATTAGTTGTTGTAATTTCGTTTGGTGCTTGTTCAGTAGGTTCTTTCGCTGAACCTCGCCACACACTTAACGCTATGCCTCCTAATAATGTAGCTGCGTCAACGCCTAAACTTAATAAAGATAATTCAGGTGCTACAGCGTCAACAACAGCTCCGCCTTCAACCACGCCTTCCACGATACCAGCTCCGACACCTTCTTCGGCGAGTGCGGATAATCCCTCCGACCCTGCTTCAGCGAGATCTTGTCCTTCTGATGGAAGAGTTTTTTCAATTGAAGCGATTCCTTTAATATCATCAATACTTCCTTCAGGTTTAGGAACGTCAGGGACATCACCGCTCGTTCTTGGTGGTTCTAATAATCGTGCTTGTCTTTCTAATGCTGATTCTTCTTGAAGATTTCCTTGTAATGGATTACGAGTTTCAGTTCTTTCAAACTGAGATAATCCTTCTCCAGGTTCAGCGGAAGAAGTTATTTTACTTACAAACCTATTAGAAACATCATAATCAGTTCCTACACGAGGTTCTTTTCCGAATGTAATATCATCTAACGCTTCGGAAGTCGGTTCAGGTTCAGAACTCGCCGAAACTCCTCTTCCTTCACCACCGACATCAACCGCTCCTCGTGCTTCGTGGAAGTCGGAAGGTTGTGGAACTCTCGCTCCTCTTCCTGCTTGGATCATCGCCGTAGGTTGTGCTATTCCTCTTGATACTAATCTTGATAATGCTCGTTTTCCTGCTCCGACAACATCAACGAAACTTCCACGACTTTCTAATGCTCGTTCTCCTGAATCTAATGACTGATTTAATAATTCAGAACCAGTTGAACGACTTTTACCGAAAAGACCTCCTTCAGAAAAAAGACTTTGAATTCCTCTCGCTCCTTGACTTGTATTAGCGTTAAATTCTGTAGACATTATATCGTCTGCGGTTAATACACGTTCCGCTCTATCAACGACATCGGATAATCCTTCCGCTCCTTCACTATAATTTCCTATTTTTGAAATGACTGCTCGTATTCCATCAGAAGCGTCACCGCCTTCTCCGACGACTGATTGAACTGCGGAATCAACACGAGAAGTTAAAGCATCTCCGAGTTGACCTATCGCTTTTTCCCCTATCCTTGTTGCTGAATTAGATATAGTGGTTGTTATATCTGATCCTGCTTGAATATCAGCGGTTATAGCATCTCCTTCGCCGTCTAATAAATCTCCTATAACGTCAACATCATCATCATCTTCAACTACTTTTCCTTCTGAATCTACTTTTGGTTTTCTAACTTTTTTCCATAATGATTTTGCTCCTTTGGAAATTTTAGTATTCAATTTTGCTCGTAATCCTTTAAAACCTCTTGAAGATCCATATGCTCCTTTTAACATACCTGCCTGACCTATAGGATTTACAATTTCATCAATTAATTTTTTCTTAGCGAGGTCTTTAGTAAATCTCGCATTTTTTTTTAATTCATCAATTTTATCTATTGTGGTGGTCGTCCTCGCCTCTAAAGGAATTTGAGATTGGAAATATAATGACCTATCTGAACTACTCATTTTATTTATATATAATATAGATAAAATAATTATACTTTAAAATTTATTAAGGGATTTCATTATGCAGTGTTTTTTTAATTCCGGGGATTTGATTACATTAATTATATGATACGACATATGAACCATCTTTCGCCACTACAATAGATTTTCTACATTCACCGAAAATAACCATATTAAGAGGCGAGTTATACTGATCATAACCGACATCAGCAGGAGTTCCTACGGTTTGATTAAATTGAGCAGTAAAATTCAACGAAAGAGAAAAATCTCTAATAAATTCTTCTATAGATAATCCTAAGTATGATTGTTTACCAGGAGTGTTTAATGGTTCTCCTGTATAGTTAGTATCAAAAAATACACCTAATTTATCACCACCTAATCCAGTTGAATTTTCCCCCCACGTCTGAACTAATTTATCCTGAATTTCTGAACTTTTTTCGAGACCTAATCCAGTTAATTTATTTCTGCCGTTTACGACAAACTGATATTGAGGTTTCACTAAGGCTCCTGAATATAATGAACCGCCACCAGCGACAACGCCGGCCGCTGTAGCGAGAGAATTTGCCGAGGTGGGTTGAGTAAGAAGAAGAATTCGATGGAGATATTTATTATCAAATGCTTTATATAATAACGATGCTGAATTAGATACTTCTCTTGTTCCAGTTACAGCGAGTTTAGTTGAATGAGAAATCATATCTCTTTCTATACTTAACCACCCTACTCCATTAAAAGATTTAGTTAAGGCGGAAACAACAGACGAATCTAAAATCTCTTCAACAACTAAAAGAGGATTAGGAAGAGTTGTATAGGTTAGGGTGTTGTTATGTCCTAATGCGTTTGGGTCAGTTTCAAATTCCATAACTAAGCGTAATTCTTTAAATATAGTTGTTGGAATAATTTCTGTTCGTTTCAACATAGGAAGAGCATCAGATAAAAGTAACATTCCTTTAGTGGTGGTTGCGGTCGTTGTTTTAACTCCTTTTTGAACAATTAATTTTCCTACCTTATTATCAGTTCTTAATTCCTCTCCTAAAAAATTACCGATATTCATCGCTGATTTAGAATGAGAATCATTATGTCCACGGTTGAAGGCCTTGAATCCTAAAAATTTATTTGCGTCTAAAAGTTGATCTAATGTTGTTCCATTTCCGTCCATAAGATAAATATTCTTAATCATTCCGTAAACACCAGCGAGGCGATTATATGAAGTTCCAACGGAGGAAGTTAATCCTAAATTTAAAATTCTCATATTTGAACTATAACACGAATTAGGATTTAATCGCCATTCAACTCGGTTATTTGCTACGTCTATTACTGGGTCTAAAATTTGCGTTCTGCTACCTGAATTATATACACTCATTCTTTTTATATATACTACACAGATAAAAAATATATTAATTTTTTTTTAATATAAATTTTAATTAAGGGATTTCATTATGCACTAGTTTTTTAATTATTGTACATATGATTACATACTTATTAACGAATGGAAATATAAATAAGCGAGATAATTTTCACCAGTAGATCCTATACCTGAATTAATAACAACTGAAAATTTTTGATTCATCAACGGAATATATTCTGAAAATGATAATCCGTATACCGCTCCATCATTAGAATTTAGTCTTACTAATTGTGCTTGATTTGACCCAGTTGCTCTAAAACTATCCATACCTCTTTCCATCGCTTCAATATTAGTCCTTAACAAGAATGAAAGATATTGATTTGATGAATCGTTAAATAAGTAAGACATCTGATCTAAATTAGGAATACGATGTAATTTATAATTATCATAAGCAGAGGAATTTTCTCTAGCTTGAGGTTGGAAACTAATCGAAACAGCGTTACATACATTAGGAACGACTGCTCCTATAGACGCTGAATCAGATTGAACTGACTGTTTAATAGATATTTTACTTCTCATCATAACTTCTTTATCTTTAACATCAGGACGAGATACATAAGAACATTTAATATTTTGAAGTGCGTATGAAGCGTTATTAGTTCCGACATCTGAACCATAAAGGAAGGCGGTGTTTCGTGCGAGTCGTAAACTTAATTGAATTTTACCTGATTTAGACGATGATAAAAGAGGAGCAGAACCATCAGCAGAAAAAGCATTATTCAAACAGCATTCAGGAGTAATTGTAAAGTTGAATGGTTCTCTATGAGTGTTTGCTGGATAAGTATTTCCACTAATTTTACCTGATGGAGAACCTCTAATTAAAGCATTAGTAAACCTATCATTAATGGTTATTGCTTTAGCAGACATACTACCTTTAAGACGTTCATTAGATCCTACTTCAGATTGATTTTTCATAGAGCAGAAGCGACCCACATCATTATACGATTCTACGACTCTTCCGTTTATAGTTGTTGTAATATTTTCTATTACACCATTTCCGCCAGTTGACGCATTATAAAAAATATTTGTGTTTACTGTTTTATCTAATAAATTGCCTGTTGCCGAAACGACACAATCAGCAGTTATTCTAATAGTGTTAAGTTCTATTGCTCGTCCGTCAAAGGTCAAAATGAAATCGACATTTGAAAATTCTTTATATGATTCTAAAACGTTTTCAGGTGCGACCGAATGATAAATTAAGTTACTCTCCATTATATATAATATCTATACATATTATTTTTTAAAAAAAATTTATTAATTTAATTAATTATTTTGTTTACGTTTTCTTCTTCGTTCTCTTTGTTGTTTTGTTTGTGTTTCTCTTCTTTTAAGTTTCTGTTGTTCATTTCCTTTTGTTTTAATTTTATTTATTTCAATAGATTTTTTCAAACTATTTTTCATAATAGCTTCCATTAACTTAATTTTTTTATCTAATTTTTGTTTTTGTTTATTTACAAACTCGCTATCATATCCTATAGTATCGAAATAAATAGTAATGGGAGATGCGTTTTTTATTTTTTGTATTGATCCGTATTTAGATATTTTATTTCTTAATTCTTGATACTTTTCTCTTAATTTAGATACTTGTTTAGGTTTATATTTTTTTTCTGCTATTTCTAAATCTTTTAATTGGGTCTGAATAAACGTTCTTACAATTTTATTTCGTTTTTTAGTTTCGTCTACTGATATTCGTTTTCCGTGTGTGCTGAAATTAGTAATAGGATATTTTTTAGCGATATTGCTATATGCTATTTTGTATGCTGATTTAATACCACGTCCATCAATTTTAGTTAATGCGTTTTTTATTTTAGATATTTTATTAGCATTTATTTTAATGCTTTCTTTAAATTTAATGGGACGTTCTTTTCTTGCTTTCATTTTAGCAGGTTCTTTATTCTGATTTAATCTCGGAGGGCGTTTTCCGAAATATCCAGCAGTTCCACCTTTTCTAACTTTACTTATATCAAAATTAGGATCATCAGAACATAATAAGCGGGATTTGCTCCCTGCTTTTGAATATGCTTTTATACATACTCTTTTCGCTGTTATTTTTTGTTTAACAGGTTCACATTTTTTTTCACATTGACCTTCATCACATACTTTACTACATATGCTTTTTTTGGTTATTGTTGTTTCTGATTTGCTACTCATATTTTATATATAATATACATATAAAAAATGTAATCAAAATTTAATAATTAATAAATGAATGCATATTAATATCCCTTACGTTTCTTTTTCTTTTTCTTCTTATTTTTCTTAGCACATTCAGAACAACAAGATTTTTTAGTTTCAAATATTTCACTCATTTTTAATTTCCGAGGTTTTTTAGGTTTTTTCATTAATTTCTCAAGATCTAACTTATACATTATATAATATAATTATAATATTTTTACCATAAATATTTTTTTGAAAAATAATCAGCTGATAGTTTTCCGTAATTTTTTTTATGCCGTTTATAATATAATTTCTTACGTTCATTATCATTCGTATCGTATTTAGAATATAATTTTAATGGAGTTGAATCTTTGAATTGTGGATAAGGTGTTCCATCTTTTTTAATTCCTCCGAAATGGATTGTCTTTATTTTTTTATCTTTCTTATATATAACAACTTTATATTTTTTATTTTTTCTAGCAGATTTAAAGAATTCGTATTTCATTATATATATACGTTATATTTATTTTATCATTATATTATTCCAGTATGTATTAAATTGTTTATCATCTTTAAAAATGGAAGTTATTTTATCGTCAGAATATTTATAATCGTATTTTAAATTTTCTATAAATATTTCTAAATCGTCATAATTAAAATTATAAATATACCATTCCAAATCGACAAAATCTAAAACAAAATCTTCTATACTCATTATTAATATATATACATATTTTATTTTTAAATGATTCCACATGATTAAGGGATTTAATTATGCAACCGTTTTTTAATTATAGTACCGATGATTACATTTCTGAACTGTCTTTAATAAGTAACGTCATAACTGATAAACCATCTAACTCCACTGGAGAATAATCAAAATTTAATATTCTTGCTCTAATATTTCTTATTATAACATCACCTTTATTATCAAGATTTAAAAAATAAGGAGTCGTAGCATTAAACCTTAATATATCGTTTACGTCTTGATCTATCGGAATGGTTGCGAGAATATTTTTTCTACCTGCTCTAATATTATTAATATTATCAGAATACCCGTCGTAGGACTGTAATTGTAAATTCATTAATTCAATAATATAATTATCATTCCTATTAGCGTCTGTTAATAATCGTCTTTCTCCTTTAACACTAAACGAACTTTCAAAAAGAGTATACGTTCTATCTGTAGGATAATATGTTTCATTATATCCTAAATGATCTGCGAGAGCTTGAGATCCCCAGTCAAAATAAGAATTTGAAGGATTTGTTGATTGAGGTTGTGCGGCTATAGTTCCTAATTGACCTGAATCAGTTGTGGTTCTAGGGTGTTCAAAAGGATCGTCATAATATAACATTTTTCCTAATCTACAGGCTCCGCTAGTCGCAGTTGCTCCAGTCGCACCACCACCTAAAAAGAATATAATAGGATATAATTTAGTTGTATCAGGAGCATTTAAAGGAATATATATTTCTGAATTATCTTGTCCTCCTCCTCCGTCTTCCTGAATAATCTGAACACCTATTCTTCCGAAATTCATTCCTACTTGTAAAATATCATTTTCACCTATAGTCGTTCCGAAAGTTGTGGGCGTTAATCCAGTTGTATCATTATCAAAACCATCAGAATTAATAACTCCATATTCAACGTCCGATTTACTTACCTGAACGCCACAGACAATTTTAGAATAATCATAATTAGCAGGATCTATATCTTCTATCCACGATTCAGGATCTTCCGTTGAAAAAGCGATAGTTATTCCTAACTGATCGTCAGCTAGACTTCCTGCGGTTGGATCAATTAAATTATTAACTCTAGCACGAAAACCGCCACCTCCCATAGCCATATAATTAGAGTTATACATATAACTATCGAAAGTGTTTAAATTTCCTCCTGATCGTCCTGTTAATCCTGCTGTTGTTAATGCGACATTTTTTAAAGTCCACCCTAAAGATTCATACGTATTTGAGTCAATTGTTTTATTCAAACTCATATCATATTGAACATCTAAACTAGTTATTTTTTCGCCAGTCGTAGCGGTTTTTTTAGATACTTTCCACATTCCTCCTATTTCTTTTGTTCCTGCTCCTACATTTACCGACACATCAGGCGAGCTCATCATCGTCATAGAAGCATTTAATTTTTGTTGTATTTCAACTAATAAATTATCAGTGTTAACACGTCCATTAGTTAAAGTTATTTTTTTTTGTCCACCTGAATTAGTTCCTGCGTTTGCGTTTTGTAATTGATAAGCGACAGTATCATTAGACGAATCAACTAATAATATATTAGTCGGAATTTGTGCTGTTAAGTTTGATAAACATATTTTAGAATTAGGTTTAATGATTATATCTTCGTTAAAAGAATTATCAAAAAATCCAGTTGATTCATTTGTAGTTAATCGTATCAATCTCATCTTATATATATAATAAAAAGATATTTTTTTATTAGATAAATATTTATTAATATTAATTACATGATAAAGGGATTTCATTATGCACTGTTTTTTTAATTCCGGGGATTTGATTACATTACTTTAATAGAATTTTCAAATCGTAAATGTCTGATAAATTCTGTTTCAGTTTCAATAGTCATATCATTATTAAATTTAAATTGAGCTCTCATAGATTTATTATTTGTTTGATTAGGGCATAATAAATCAAAATCTAATCCATATACTTTTTCATCATTATCATTTAATTCATATCTATCTTCATATAAATAATTATACATTTCTTTTAGATCACCTTCAAAAAATTTATCTGCTGTATGAAGTAACGATTTATTAGGACAACCTTTCATTCTAATATGATAATCTCTTTCTATATCTCCTGTATCTTTATTAATTCCTACTAAACAATCTATATAACATTTTTTACCTAATGCTATTAAACATTCAGAATACACATCTCTACAATTATCCATTTCAAAATCACTATGGAATTCTCCCATTTGATCACCTATTAAATTTCTATTATATTTTTGTTTAAATAATTTTTCTAAAACAGGAACATTTTCTAAATCAATATGAAGAGAATCTGTATCTTGAATATATATTTTCAAATCATTCTTAAAGCATAAATCAAATACTTCATTCATAATTCGTTTACTCATAGATAAAATTTCTATTCCTACTGGATTAAATGTAAAATGTTCGTTAATCGGTTTTAATGTTTTGACTTTCCATTTTTTACTATCAGATAATTTATAAAATTCAACAACCGAATTATAATTTCTTGAAATATAATTTTTAGTTTCCTCCCAGTTTCGTATAATACAAGAATCAGTTTCAATAGGTTTTTGGATCGTTTTTCCATAAATCGAATTCATACATAATTTTAGGCACAAAGAAGCAGGATTTCCTTCTTTCTTCATTTTACTACGCATATCATACATAGTTTTAATTACCTCTTTACATTTATAATTACGACCTTCATTAAAATAATAACCCTTGATAATTTTACATTTAATTTTTTGAAAATTTAATAAATCTTCTAATCCAGTTTTATCAACATACATATATTTATCTTTCATATCATTCGTAAAATTACGAACTCCTGATTTATCATCTATATAAGACATTAATGAAAAATCATAATCAATTCCATTTTCTATAACAAGAATTTTAACAAAATATCCATCGTAGATAGATAAGGGATTTGACTTTGCATCAATTATTTTATTTTTGTACAACTGATTACATAATATTTTAGGAGATCCTTTTAATAAACCTCCTAATCTATACAAGGCACTTGGATACAAACTTTTAGCATCGAAATCAGCAACTTTACCTAATACTTTTTGTTTTTTATTTTTATTTAATGCTGTTCGTCCTCCTACTAAACATTTTTGAATGAATGCTCTCGGAACGCCACTTAATTTAGCAATACCGTCATAACATAATGATTTTTCAAAAAACTTCTGAGATAAGGAACTAATAGAAACAATATTATCAATATCAAGTTCAAAAGGTTTAGCAAGAAACCATTTCCTAAATGTTTCATATCCTTCACGTAATACATTAACATCAATCACACAATAATTATTAGCATATTTAATTATATCTATTTTATCGTCTTGAATACAGTTCCATTTAACAATATTTTCATTAAATAATTTTATGTTTTTTTTGATCTGTTTATTAAAACGACTATCTTTTTTATTTGTTAATAATTGTAAATGAACGGATTTCATAACTTCAGATTTTTTAATAAATCTTTTTGATACGTTTTCCTGTGTGTAAATATCATAAGGCATCATATCTTTACCTTGTTTAATATTAAAACATTTACCGAATTTAGATAAAGGCATAGTAATTAATTTATAACTATCTTTCAATTGAATTTGTATTTTTTTATTATTTTCAAAATTTTTAAACATACACGATCCACACATAAGATTTTTACCTTTTTCAATTAAATTATCTCTGAATACATATTTACATATAAATCTATAATCATAGGTTATATTATGGGCGATTAATAAAATTTTATCATAACCCAATGTTGTTAAATGATTTAAAAATTGTTTTCCGCAGTCAAAACCTACAAATCCTTTTCTTACTCCTAAATATTCACAACGAACCATAAAAGGAACGTGCTTTTTTATAGGACAGGATTCAAAATCAAAAAATACTTTTAATATTTTAATATCGGGTTTTACTTTTTCTTCATATTGATAAATTTCTACATTTACTTTTTCATCATAATCTAATGTAATAAAATCATCGTCATTAAATTTATTATGATAAAAGGTTTCAAACATTTCATTAGAAATAGGAATGCGTTCTAAAAATTTATCTTTATTATCAATTAAATATTTTACAATTTCAAATGAACTTGTTCTTCTATCTTTGATGACTAAGGGATTTAATTTTGCATTGTTTTTTTCATTATTGTAAACTTGATTACTTGTAAAAAACATATTCCAGTTTTCTTTATCCTTCAATTCTTCATAATGAGTTAATGCGTAATAAGTAATATCAACTTTTTCATTTAAGAAGAAATGATCATCGTATAAACATAATTCTATAACTTGACCTTCTGTTCCATATTTCATTTTTCTCGTGTTTCGTTTCTCATAAAATATTTTAAGATTGATTGTAAATTTATGTTTAACGCAGATTTGTTTTAAGACATACATCGGAATACATCTATTTTTACATTTTAACATAATATCTTGAAGAACAATATCATTCATTTCAATATTACGTAATGCTTTTATCAAGCAGTTATTTTTATAATCTCTATCTTTGAATGAAGTTTCTTTTTTATAAATACCGTATCGACTTAAATTAATAGGAAGATTATGAGTATACTTAAAAAAATCTCCATTTTGTTTAGTTGATACGTTAAAACCAGTATTAAAATTATTTAAGTTCTCAGGATCATCAGGAAGAAAATTCATTAGAGGAATATCAGGAGGAGGTTTAATAATTGATACTGAAATATTTTTTACTTTATTGATTTGACTTATAGCTTTTGTTTTTGAATCTAAATCATATTCAGCATACTCTAAATTATTTATTCGTTGATACAAGGAATTCATATTATTCTTATTTAATGTAAAAAAATTATTATTTCCTAAATTTAATACAACCTTGCTATCAGGAAGTATATTCATTATATTTTTTAATGTTTCTGATCGTGTCTGTGTATTATTAAAATCAATCTTTAATGTATCAATTGTATCATTTTTTAATTTCAATAAATTTTCTTTTAGTGTTGCTTTCTTTTTTTTAGTTGTTCTTGTGTTCGCAGGTTTAATATATGAAAGTAAATCTTTTTTTAAATCTTGTTTTTTTAATTTACTTTTACCCTTGATATTTTTAAATTTATAAAATTTAGTTATTAATGGTTTGTTCTGTCTTGATAATTCTTGAATTAATGTTTCTCTGTTACTTTTTTTAAGAGCAGTAATAGTCAATTTTTTTTGTTTTTTCTTAACTCTTTTACTATTAATGATGTTTAAATTCTCTTTCAAGAATGAAAAAATATCTTTGGTGTTTACTTTCACACTCATATCTATATATATATGATATATTATATTTCATTCCGCTTTAAGTATAAATAGATATTTAATCAATTTAATATATATAATAATATATTTTAAAACGATTTTTTCTATAATTAAAATGTAATCAAATAACCGGAATTAAAAAACTAGTGCATAATTAAATCCCTTAGTCATGTTGTTATCCGTTCAACTGAAACAAAATTTTTTAATAACCGACTTACATATTTAGGACGTTTTTCTAAATTATATATTGTCTGATTATTACATATGAGATCTTCAACTAAATAATATTCATTCATTAATGTTTTAATTTCTATACATATTTCTTTCATATCTAAACTTTCTTTTATAATAAATTCATTCGCACTTTTTCTAAACTTTAAATTATATTTTACACCTTTACACATTTAATATTCTATACTATATAATAATATTTTCTTTCTAAATAGATATTAAAACTAATTATATTGTATTATAATCTGAATAATGACCTTTTACAATATAAGATTGTTCTGTATTATAATACATATAATCTCGTAATTTTACATAATGACACCACGTTGAAGGAGTAGAATGAAAACAACTCGCATATATTATTATTTCATTTGTTATTAAATTATGTTCAGCTATAAGTAACTCATAAGAATATAATTTAATAGATTCCATACATATTTCAGCGGACATCGAACACGCTTTAATATGATGTTTATCACCTATATCACCGTCTACAAATAATTTAATTAAATCTGATTGTATCATTATATAATACTATTAGATAATATTTAATATTGTGTAATCATACGTACAATAATTAAAAAACTAGTGCATAATCAAATCCCTTACAAGTCTATACTTTTCGGCGGACGAACAGCATCACGATAGGATTTCATTTGATCTTTTTGTTTCAGGGATTTTTCTTTAGTAATAACACATTTACTAAATGAAGGAGTTTCTAAACATTTTTTTTTAAATATAGCTTCCTCTACTTCCTCTTGAATTTTTTTATCTATATATTCTTTACGTTTATCTTTCTTTAATTCATATCCTAAAAATCTCCATACGAAATCGAACATTATATATTATAGTATTATTTTATTATTCTGATCATTATTTCTACAATCATTTAATTTTTCTTTATTAATCAAATGATATATTGAATGAATCACACCATTTCCACTGTATTTTTTTATGAAGGGTAGACCTTCTGATATCGTTGTTATTAATGTTGTAATAGCTGTAATACAACCTAAAACCGCAAGAGGAATTTCTAAACCACAAACCATTATAAATAATCATAATATTTAAAAGTATTCTTAAATATTAATATTAATGAAAGGGAGGGAAGGATAAATGGACTACACAGAATCACATTTTTTTATAATTCTTATCGTCTATAATATACATATATTTTTTTTTTATTTATTTATCTTATTTGTGTTCCGTCCTGTGTAAAAAGATAAGGACAACTGATCCCCCCTTGTTGAAAATATTTTCTTGTAAATCTTTCTGTATGTAGTATTGACTCCCAGTCTTTTCGTAAATAATCTATGAGATTTTCATTATTATTAAGATCCTCTAAACATTCACTAAATAATATTTCCTTTTTAGTTTTTCCTCTGAAACTTTTCACTAATCCTAATACGTCATCGCATAATTTATTCTGAATTGAGTAAGACATTTTATAATTATATTAATATCACTCTTCTTTAAATGGTTATAAAAACGATTTAATATAATATAATATAATATAATATGATTAAATATCTATTTAGAGAATAATTATTATCTATTACTATAATACAATGAAGACAAAAATAACAATTGAAACTGAAGCGAAAGAAATTAATAGACATTATTTATTAGTTGAATGCCCTATGTGTAAAAAAAGTAATCATTCAAAATTTAATAAAATACATCAACACGGAAGCAATAATAATTTAGATAATCGGATAGAACATAGAGGGGGACACTGTGTAAACTATAACACACATTTTATTATACATATTACAGACAATACAAAAAGATCATAATTATTTTTTAGATTTATTTTCATAATTCTCCCATATCTTAATCATTTTTACAGCAATTTTTTTATTTTTAAATTTTCTAATTAACTTATTATTAGAAACTTTGTAAACCCCGACTTTATCATTTATTTTTTTTATCTTGTAAGGCATATATATTATAGTAGATATATTTTAATCATAATTTTTTCTAGCCATATTATTCTAAGCATTCAATATATTATCTATAGATATATTAAAAATGGTTCAAATGTTTTTCAGAGCAAAAAGAAGATTAAAACAAGAATGGAAAGGATTAAAATATATTTTTAGTAGCGATGAAGGAAAGAAAATAATTAAAACAACATATATTATGGTTGAATCTATAAAGGTTATATATAATCCTTGGTATTTATTCGATATAATTTTTAGACATAAACTAATAAAAAATATGTAACATGTCTAAGGGATTTAATTATGCAACAGTTTTTTAATTATGGTACATATGATTACTAAAAATATAATCGAACCATATATATATAATGACGACTCAATATATTTTCGGAGATATACACGAAAAAATTATAGATATAAAAGATAATACTATTAATTTAATCTATACATCTCCCCCTTATGGAATAACGAAAGCGGAATGGGATAAACCTTTAAAATGGGATTTTTTATTTCCTGAAATGTGGAGAGTATTAAAACCTAATGGAATAATAATTCTACACGCTTCTATGCCTTTTTCTTATGAGTTATTAAAATATCAAACACCTAAATATAATTATACTTGGATTAAAGATAAACACACCTGCCCCTTTCTGTGTAAAATTCAACCATTAAGAAAACACGAAGAAATTTTCGTTTATTATAAAAAGAAAAGCACGTATAATCCTCAGATGATCGGAGATGAATTTTTTAAAAAGCGTTCTGTTAGTATGGGTAATAAAGAAAATCCTTATTATGGTAAGAAAGAAGCGATTAAAAAAAATGTTATAACTACAGAAGGAGGACATAAAGGAAGATTTCCCACAACTATATTAGAATATCCTATTAGAAGAGATAAAACTGGAATAACAAGAACGAATGAAATGATGGATTATTTTATTAAAACTTATTCTAATGAAGGAGATATGATATTAGATATGACCACTCATAATAAATATTTAGGAGATAGAACTAAAGAACTTAAAAGAAATTTTATTGGAATTGATATAATTCCTTTTTAATCAAAATAGATTGTTAATGAATCTCTGAATTTAGAATTTTGATGTATACAGGCTATAGGAATTTTATTTTTTTTATCTATAAATTCAAATATATTATCAATTTTTATAGGATCATTCGTATTTGATAATTTATAAAATTTATAACATTTAAGAGAAAGTTTCTGAAATATTTCAGGATTTTCTTTTTTATATCCATCTCTTAATATTACAATATGAGGAAGTCTTTCTTTATTAATTAATCGTGTAGTTGAAAATATTTCATCTGAATGATTTACAACTTTTAACAATACATATCTTTTTTTATCATTAGAAAATATCGTATTTATTTGACGAGGAATATTTAGAATATGAAGTTTTTCCGTTATATGATTAGTTATAGTATTCATATCAATATATTTATTATGTTCCTTATCTTTGTTTATGTAAATTGAATTATAACCTTGAATAACAGACATTATAGAAAAATAACAATTTTCTTTATTATAATCAAGAATAAAACAATCTTCATTAGGTTTATATAGATTAAGTATAGTATTTATAAATTTCGTTACTCCTTTTTTATAAATTCTATTTCTTCTTACATTATCATATTTTTCGTCATTCTGTAAAACAAATTTAAAATCTTTATCAACTTCTTTTTGAATATGTATTAGATCATATTGTCCTGAATTAATATGAAATCTTCTATTCAGAGGATATATTATCTTTTTTTTATTATTCATTATAATATAGAATTAGAAAATAATGTAATCAAATAACCGGAATTAAAAAACTAGTGCATAATTAAATCCCTTAATCAAAATTAATTATTAATTTTTTTTTTATTAAAAATAATATATATCTATTATATATAAAATGGATAGAATTATTAGAATATCAAGTCAGCAAAGCGGAAATTTTACTGAATCGAATAATATGGTTTCATTTCAAATTCCTCCACGAGTTATAGATATGACTGGATCTTATCTTCAAATTAATGCCTCCGTCGTAGGAGCAATAGGCGACCCAGCAAAAGATAACACTAATGCTTTATGGGATTTTCAAGTTAAATATAATGGATCTAATCTTGATGTGAATAATGTCGGTTTAGTTCGTCGGTCGCAAACACGAAGCAATAAATTAGGAGTAATGGAAGACAGATTAAGAAATGATATTTTAGAAGCGAATCTTGTTAAATATACTCATTCAATTTCTCAACACACAGGAGAGCAATTTAAATCATTAATTCAACCAGTAGACTATACAGGAGCGAGAAGCAATATTTTTCTTGAAAAAGTAAGAGAAGGAAGCGTTCGTTCTCGTATTGTTAGAAGTGTTCCTATTAATATTCCATTAAGTCAATTAAGTTCTTTAGGAAAAATGAGTTTATGTCCTTTTAATGCTCTCGGCGGAGGTCAATTAGAATTTGAACTTCAACCACAGAAATTTTCATTAGTCGCTGATAATGTTATTCCTGTTGTTCCTGCTGTTGTAGGAGCAGTCGCTAATACTGTTATTACGGATCAAGCTGCCCCAGGCGGAACAGGGACGGAAATGGGAACGGATACAGGTTTTATTCTTACTCGTGAAAGCGGAAACTGGGACACCGCCGACCTTCCTTTATATGTCGGAATGCCTATTACAATTACAGCAGCCGCAGGAACTGGAGCAGGTGCTTTCAACGGAGCAGATAAAGAAGTATCAAAAATAACTATTAATAAAACAACTAATAAATTAACTTTTTTTACGACTACGACCTGCGGAACTCTCGGAGCTGCGGAAACTCTTACAGGAATGGTATGGACTCGCCCTGCTTACGTTACTGCTCCTACTTTATCCTTTACTTCTGCTGAACTTGTATTAAAAGAAGTCGCTAATCCCCCTGCTCCTCCGAGTGATTTAACGTATACTTGTTTTACAACTGAAATTTTAGGTGTCGCTGGAACAAGTTCATTAAATCATTCCTTCCGCCTCGAACCTAACTGCTTCAACGCCCTTCTTATGCTTCCTGATGCTACACACGATATTACATCTAAATTAAATGCTCTTAATACATATAGATTAAGTATTGATTCTATTCCTGTTGTTAATCGTTCTGTGTCTGTCGCTGGTGGTGTTCGTGATATGCTCCACGTTGACTTAATTACGAGAGCATTAAAATTAGGTGGAATGCGTGTAGGAAATACAACTGAAATATTTAGATCTACTGCGGGCCTTGATATGGCGAATCAGTTCAGAGGTCAAACGGCAGGACGGGAAGAAGAAATGGTTATGATAGGTATTCCTACAATCAGAACTGATAATTCTAAACTTCTTCAAGTTGAATTAAATGCTACTGGTAATACAATTACTAATCTTATTGTTTTCAAACAGTTAATTAAGTCCGTGTCTTTGTAATCATCGGTACTATAATTAAAAAACTGTTGCATAATGAAATCCCTTAATCATGTATTAATATTTATACAAATATCTTTTTTGTATAATTATTTTCTTTGTATATATATATAGATATGAGTGATGATGAAGATGACGTTGACCGAATGTTAAAAGAAATGGATAATGATGAAGTATTTGAAAAACAAAATGAATCTAATAATGTTGTTATCGAACCTGATGAACCTGATCCTGAACCTGTTAAAAAACCTAAAAAGAAAAGAAAAGCATTATCAGAAGAACGAAAAGCACAATTAAGAGAAAATTTAAAAAAAGGACGAGCAACCTCATTAAAAAATCGTCAATCAAAAGCAGTAAAAAATAAAGTAAAAAAAGAAAAATTAGTTGATACAGCTAAAGGAATTGTTGAAGGAAAATATAATAATGAAGTTGTAAATCAAAAATTAATGGATAAAATTACAAGATTAGAAGAAATGATGGTGAATATGAATAAACCTAAATCTAAACCTGTTCAAGTGAATATTGAGAAACCTATTGAAAAAACTAAACCTATAAATATCCCTGTTTCTGTTCCTGCTCGTGTTAGTATGTCTACATTAAAACTCAAAAATTTTTGGGAATAATTTTATCTAATTATATTATAATGAATAAGTTAAGAATATTAAAAGTAAAAGATAAATCTGAAAAACATTATGTTAATAATGGTAAATTATTCAACCTTCCCTCCTCAATAATAATCGCTGGAAAATCTATGCTTTCAGGAAAAAGTAATATGATTTTAAATATTTTATTACGACCTGAATTTAAATTCGGTAAGCATTTTAAAGGAGAAAATATTTATATAATAACACCTACATTAGATTATAAAATTAAAACATTAATGAAACAAAAAGATATTCCTGATTCTAATAGGTTTCCTGATTATTCTGAAGAAGGATTGGAAGCCTTATCGGATCATATAAAAGAAGTATACGAAGAAGATCCTTCAACACATCAATTAATAATATTCGATGACGCTTCCTATTCAGGGATTTTTAAAAAAAAAAGGTTCGGCGTTCTGGCTAAAATGTTTCAAAATTCTCGCCACGAACAATTATCAATTATCGCTACGACACAGACCTATACAGATATAGGAAATAATTTAAGATCAAACAGTAACATATTAATATTATTTGGAACGTCAGATAGAATTTTAGACACTATAGCAGATGAAAATGCTTATTCAATTTCAAAAAAAAATTTCAAACTTCTATTTAAACACTATACGAAAAAACGACATTCTTTCATAGTGATTAATTATCAGAACCCACTTGAAGAACGTTATTTAGATTCTGATTTTAATCCTATTGATGTGAACGAATTTAAATAATGTAATCAAATAACCGGAATTAAAAAACTAGTGCATAATTAAATCCCTTAATTAAAAAAATGAATATTAAAATATTATCTTATAATATATTAATATGTTAAATACTACAATACAATTAAGACAAAAAGATATAGGGGCGAGTGTTGTTAATAATGGCGACTGGGATAATCAACTATCCGCCCCTATAATAATTGAACCAGGTGATAGAGTTGAATTATCTAATGCTTTTGTTGATACAACCGATTATTCTAATCAACAAATTATTTTAGAAAACGATTTAGACATTGAATTAAATATTTGTAAAACGTGGAACAATTGGAATTTTATATATCAAGACGTTCCTAATGCTCCTAATACTGATGAATGGGTCGGAGCAGGACTTAAACAGATGGGAGGATTTGGAGCCCAGAGCAGTGCGTCTCCTGCGAATTTGACGCAGGAACTCGTAGACAACGAGGAATATATAATGTGTAGTTATTTCGGTAATACTACTGGATATAAGCAAATTGATTCATTAAATTTTACTCAACTTAAACCTAATACTGAATGGGGTGGATTTAGTTTTGAATTTACAGCAACTACAAAAACACTTAATACAATTATAATTAATGTTCCTAAACAATCTCCGAGCGTATCAAGTGTTTCTATTGTTCCTCCTTCAGTTGAATATTTAGAAGCAGATGGAATTACAATTCTCGCTGTTTATGAAAATATTCCTCCTGCTCGTCCTAATAATCACCCTATATCATTTTTTAATACTTCTTTTGAGGGTGTAACTGATTCTGCTATAACGACGGCGAGATTAGTTCCTAAAACCATAGCAATAAATATAACAATTCCAGCAGGGCGATATAATCCTAATGATTTATGCTCAGATATTAATAAACAAGTTGTATCAGCAAAAAATAATAAAACTGAACCAGGAGAGGGCGGATATGATACAGGTGCTTTAGTTGTAGAAAATCAAGGAATATTATCTTTTGTCGCTGATGAAAATTTTCAATATATAGGAACTGCTACGACTGCTCAAGCCCCAGTTGACGGACAGGCGGTTATGGTAAGAGCATCTACGTTTAGTGATAGGAAACCGAACGGCGATCGTGCTGACCCTCCGACCGCTGATGTTCATCAGATTCTAGGGTTTGACCCTGCTGGAGGGACTTTAGGTGATGTTGGTGCTATGATGTTAGGAACAAATCAATTTGAATTAGAATATGATGAATCAACTAATAGATTTGCTTTTAATTATTTACATTTTCCAGTTTACGCAACTCCTTCGAAACCTGTCGCAGGTGTATCTGCTGGTGGACAGGGAGCAGGGGAACAAGTTATAACAACTGGATTAACGAGGAATACGGATTTAGATGCTTCTCCCACTACAGACGGAATTTTAAAATGGATTACGAAATTCTCAGGAATAGTATTTATGTCTGCTTCTCCCAGTTGGTTTTGGAGCGGTCAGTTAGGTTTTGATTTAGATAAATTACTTGTTAAATATAGATATAAACAACTCGCCATTCCTAATAATGGAAATTTATATGTTGATTATGGAACTCTTTCTTATCCTATTTTTAATGATGGAATAGGATTAACACCAGGAATAAATTCCACCGCTGGAAGGATTATTGTTGATTCTATGGTAATAAAAAATTCTGATAAATGGTGGGACGTTAGTATTGTTGAAACATTAGATAGAAAAAAGGCTCGCCCTGAAGTTGTAATAGGAACACAAACCGATTCTATCGTAGGAGGAAAAAATGCTTTAGGATTTGTTATTGATAGTGGATATTATTTAGTTGAAGTTAATAGTAAGTTTGAAAATAAATTAGTAGGACAAAATTTTTATAATACTATGATACAAGGAATAATTAATAGATATTATTCAATAAATACGTATACAGCAGGAGGACAAGGATTAACATATATACACCCTGAAGGAGCAGAACCTATAATTCTTACATCATTACATACAAGAATTTTAATGCCTGATGGTTCTCTAGCTGTTTTAGGAGATGATAATAGTGTTTTTTTAACTGTTACTAAAACACCTCAACAAACTATTATTCCGAAAGAAAACACTTCTAAAAAAATAAAAGATAAATATAAAAAACCTTGAGTAATCATTCGTACAATAATTAAAAAACTATTGCATAATGAAATCCCTTAGTCATGTTTGTATAAATTTGTATAAATTTTTTACAAATTATATTA
>Ga0209336_10000473_pt1 | contig 20698 bp, 40 predicted proteins | sample LinPmetageLP32_FD_184042 | JGI IMG/M metagenome (GOLD analysis project Ga0209336, IMG submission 184042) | Marine viral communities from the Pacific Ocean - LP-32 (SPAdes) (version 2) | ecosystem: Environmental > Aquatic > Marine > Oceanic | place: Pacific Ocean | collected 2009-08-23 | reverse complement strand
AATGTCATTAATAACAGAAATAACATTGTTTAGTTCAGTTAAGTTCATTGACATTAACTCTTTTTGCATCACTTTATTCATAATATACTCTCTCTCGTTGTTGTTAAACTTTATCTTACTTGATCAATATACCATGTTATGATAACAAAGTCAAGTCTTTTTTTCATTTTATTTACAATCCAGCAACTTTTGATAGGATATATAACATTACCCAAACAAAAACTGCGAACCATATTAATGATTTAATCATATAATTCCTTCCTTCCAGCATATATCTGCTAGTTTATATTCAAGACGATACGCTTCTTTTTCCCAAGGCAAATCGTAGTACTTAGTTCCTTTCTTTACCTTAGTTTTTTTCCATCTGGCTCCATCATCGCCCATCTCGTTTTTTGCATACTGTTTGATGTGAACCATTTCGTGGCAAACAGCAACAATCAAATCTTTCACTTTCATTGATTTCTCAAGTTCAATAGTGAAAGTCCTATTATCATCTTCCATATAAGCATATCCAATAGCATCCTCATTCTTCCCAAATTTCTTTAGGTCGATGGTAATGAATAGTGTCCTATAACGAGGTAATAATTCTTTAATCATTCGTCCAGCAACAGCGTAACAGATTTCTCTTTGAAACTTGTTCCCACCTATGCATTCAATAAAATTCATATTTAACCTTTCTTTCTGACTATATGATCATGATCGCATATTTCTAGCCAAATGTCAAGTCTTTTTTGTTATCATAACATATTGATTTTATTGACTTTTTTAAAAAAGTTAAAAAAAAGTGGGGCGATAAAGCCCCACTTTAGGTGATAGATAGTCATATTTGGTGGTTATTTGAGAGAGAGAGGAAGACCACCCATAATATAATCAGAATCAAATAATATGATTTCAATCAACTACCCATCTATTCGGCGGAATTCTTCGTTCCACCCGAATGCCGTTCTAACTACATCTTTTGACAATCCCTTGTATACTTGATGTAATTTTTTATCTTTTGCATCAATAACAACTTGAGCTTCATTTTTGTGAAGTCCTTCAAGCATTCTGATGAACATACCTTCACGTTTGAACAATGGTATTTTATCTGCACCACCCTTAATAAAGTTGAATAGAATTCTACTCTCATGTTCTAACATAGAGTGTTCTGTTCCTTCGGGAACATCATTAGGTGTGTAAGGTGTATCACCTTCTGGGAACACCCATTCGATGTTGGGGTCAAACGATGATTTCAAAATCATTCGTAATCCCTTGTTATCATTCTCTTTGAGAATTGCAATCTTCTTTTCTTTAGTTTTTGCTTTACCAACCTTGTCCAGAATTTCTGAAATCAATGGTTGATATGTCTTTCTTGGATTATTCATTAAAAGTCTCCGATGTTTTCCATTAAAGTATTTAACCGATGTTTGATGAAGTAGTTTAATAGTCCACTTCTATTACCAATTTCGGCAGATAAAAATGTATCAATACATTTCTGCTTGATTTCTGTGGGAGCACATGATAGGTCTATGAGTTTTTGATTACGCTGATAGTTTCTCATCATATCTTCATTACAGAAATCTTCTGGTTCTAGGTCTACCCAAGTTTCTAGTTTCTTCTTGGATATAGGACGTTGCCTCAATTCATCAACAAATGTATTATCTGGTGATAGGAAGTTAGGAACTCCATCACTTCTGTCACCTTTTAATATGTGTCCTTTTATATAGGTAGAAGCATCTTCGCCATTAATGAATTTCTTCAAAACAGGCGAATACTGTTTGACAAAGTTATTACCGTGTAATTGGATGAAATCTTTATCGCCAGACACAATCATAACTTTTTCATATCGTGTTGGATCTTCTGATATCCAGAATACAACTGAAGCGATGATGTCATCTGCTTCTGCTTGTTCTACCTCTAGAACTTTATAAGGAAAAGTCTCTTTTAGTTCATCACGAATACTATTAAGTAATTCGTAAATTTCGTTCCAATCTAGACTATCCTCTTTACGACCCTTTCTACGAGCCGCTTTGTAATTGGGGAAGTAATCCCTTCTCCAATTATTTTTACTGTCATAGGTCAAGACAAGTTCACCATATTCACTAGTAAACTTAGACCTGTAACTTCTTAGTGAGTTAAGTACCATATGGCGTACCATAGATGGGTCTAACTTATTCTCACGTTTACTTCCAATTTGCATCATCAAGTTAGACAACACCACTTGGTTCATATCAACTAATATCATAATTCATACCTAAGTTGGAGCGGGTGGATGGTAATGCACCACCTTCTATTGGTTGGAAACCTATTGTAATACTTTTATACTACACCCGCTTATATTAACTTATATCCTCTTCTTCATTATTAAATAATTCACTTATTTGCTTTAAGTCTATATCAGTATACCACTTGTTATCGTCTTTGTCAAGGGATAATTGACATAAAGTATCCATCATAGAAATCATGGGATGTTGGAAACCCATATCCCTATACAATATTGCTTTAATAGTTTCACTTAGAAAACTCAAATCGGCAATGAACCTTTCGTTTCGTATATCTACATCATTCTGTTCCATATTATGTATCATTGATACCATAAGTCCTTCAACCATGTCATCAGCGAACTTTAAATCTTCTTGTAATTTTAATGCATCCATATCAACAATTAAAGGGGCTTGTAGTCCATTATATATTTTTGGGAATTGTACAACATTGTCCTTCTTTTTGTCATCCATCTACCATATCCTTTTCCCATACCATTCCTATATCTGGGTAGAAAATACCTACAGATCTTTTTGGTGTACCGTCTGGATAGTATGCCATTGTTGTGCATCTCCACTGAACCTTATTACTCATATGTTCACCGTAGTAATTGTCAACCCAATCACCATTTCGTAGATAGGTTTCGCAATGTCTAATATAAGCAGATATTCCTGCTGCTTCTGCTTCAGCACCTTTTACTTTTCGGCGTATATTTCCTTTAGCAACACTGAGCAATTCTTTTTGAGTTTTAATCCACTTCAATACATTCTTTCTGCTGAATGTATCTTCATCTGGTTTGTCAAGAACAGTTTGATGTACATTAGCATACTTTGGAGGATTTTCTAATAATCTTTTCTCTCTAGCTTTTGCTAACCGTTCAACTGCTGCCGCCTTCTGTTCTGGCGACATTGGTTTTCTTGTCTTTTTGATTGGCATTATATCTTCCTCTTCTCATACTCTCAAATATTATTTAGTAACCAAATTCTTCTTTACGTTTTTCCATATTACGCTTGTATCTTCTGGTGGCTGCTGCTTTGTCTTTACGCTTTTTCTCACCTTTAGATGTAAAGAATGTTCTTTCCCTTAACTCTTGAAAGAATCCATCTCTCATTAGTTTCTTTTTCAATACACGCAATGCACCATTCACATCGTTATTTCTAACGGTGATGGTAGTTCCCTTGCCGTCAGCAAGGGTTTCACCACGTTTTTTAAAGTTTTTCTTTTTATTATATGACATAACTCTCCTCTATTGTATGTTCTTTTCTATATCTAGGGTGTTCTGCACGATGGCATCATCCTTGATATCCTGCTCTTTCACAGACGAATCAAGTTCTTCCCATGCTTTAGTAGACCTAATTTTAGATAGTAACATTTTGTCTTTCTTTAGACGGTTCATTAAAATCTTAGATGCTTCAGCGTCAGAATATTCTAGTAGAACATATACACGATATTGTGTACCATTCACGACTACTTCACTTTCTTTAACCTTATACCCAGCAACATCAACATCAGCAATGATGTTCTTTGTAGCAGTCTGTACTTCATTTAAGATAGATGCATCTGCATCTGTAGAACCAATCTTAGAAACAAAAGATTTAGTTTGACTTCTAACTCGGCCATTAATACGGTCTGCAAGAGTAGTCTTAGCATTCAGAATTGCAATGTCATTCGACAATTGTAAGTCTGGTGTTGCTGACGTTCCGACTGCATAAATCGCTGAGTCATCTTCTGGTGGTTTTGTAAACCACTTTGGCATTTCAGCAATCTGCTGAGTTACCAATTTATTTTTGTATTCATAAGTTTCCTTATTAACACCACTGCCTGGCGGTGGGGTATCCATCACCTCTACAGTTTTCATACTTGAGCAAGCACCCAATAGTGATGCCATCGCACCGACTAGTATCACGTTTTTAATCATTATTATTATACTCCTTTTAGTAAGTTAACGATTGTATCACGGAGTCCAGAATCGACAAACAAAGCCTGTCCTTCTGAAAGAATTTGAGGGTAGTAGACTCCAATACAAACACCCACCAAAATATAAAACATCATTTTAAACATCACAAGTTCCCAAACAAAATACTGAACACACTAGTTAAAGTAATACCACTATTATCATAATCACCATGTCGATAAGAAGTTGGGTCTGGATTGTAGCCGGGCCTAATTGGTTTAATTAGTTTGACAACATTAGACTCTCTGGTTTCAACTAGGACACCATCTATATAAACTCGTTCTGATATAACTTCTGGTTCTGACTTTGTTATGGTAACAACTTCGTTATTAATTGGATCTTTCTTTGCTTGTTGCAAATTACATTGCATATCAGTTTCAGCGGTTAAGGTCTGTGGAGAAATCTTTCGGATAATCTCACTCTTTGCTCGTTCCTCAGCAAAGGCGCAGGCCTCAACCTGTGACATGGTTGGACTGAATACAAATTCCCCTCTGGTGGGATAATATCTATCTGCTATTTTGACTGTCATAGTTACAACACATTTTCTAGTGTCTTCTACATAATCAAAAACTTCTGTCTTGAAATTCTTTGTTTCCTCAATGGTCTGAATATACTTAGACTTCACTACATGATCATAATCACATGGTGAAGCGTGAACTGGATAACAACCACTCACAAGGCTTAACGCCGCTGTACATAATAATAAATTTTTCATCTTCTTAATACTACCATAAAAAACTAATTAAGTCAAGTCATTTATCTTAATTAGTTCAACCTCTCCATCTTTATCTTTTTTGGTTTGGATGTATCCACCCTTTTCAAGTTTCGTTAACATAGCATCTATAATGATAGGTGTAGCGTTAACTCTGCCATGATAAACTCCAATGTAATATGCAATTGCAATTACCACTGTACTAATTACTGCCATATCTGTAGGATTCATTATGCGGCCTCCTGCCAATCTTCATACGTTACAATATCTTCTAGTTTCTTGACTAATTCTTTCCCATAGTCAGTAAATAGAAGTCCTTTATCCCATACCCAACTTTCAACATCTTGACCATGATAAAACTTCTCATCTTGGGTCAACCACCTTAGAGCAGTTAACTCATCACCAGCACCTAAGTCGATAGTGTCTTGGATAAGGTTTTTAAAGTCTGCAATAGACTTTTCTTCTGCCCTCTTTTCGGCTTGAAAGTTCTCTTCACAAACCTTAGAAGCAGAATTAATCTCTGCATCCAACTCTGCATCAGTCATAGATGAGAAATCAAAAGAACGAGCATATGATTTACTATATGCATCTGCAATACAGTAGTAAGCACTTTCCTCAAGTTCAGTTCTCTTGAACTCGGCAAGAGTACCAGAGGGAACTCTATCGTTCCAATACGCTGTATCAGACGGTTCTACCATCGAACCCATCCAACAACCATCCTTCTTAGAAAACTCTTCAGCCTCTAACCTTTGAGCGTTGATATAATCAATTAGTGCTTTTTCCATAATATAGTTCCTTCTCTCATTTACTTGATCATAGTATCATGTTTTGATAACAAAGTCAAGGATTAATTTAAACTAATTTGGTATCCGTATACCCAATGACCATTATCTAGTGTAAAGACACATCTTTCGATATCTTTCAAATATACACACTTTTGTGGTATGCCATATTTATCACCAGTATTTTCACATAAATCAATTCCAGTAACTTTACCGATACCAAACTTAGTATCGACTTTTGTACCCTTCATAATAAATTTTGTATTCATAACATATTCCTCATTTCTTAACTCTACATAGAGATCATAACTTAAAATTAACCCAATGTCAAGTAGTTTTTAAGATATATTCCACTTTACTTCGACTTTACCTTTTTTCAGACAATCTGCAAGGTATTCAATATAGTTGATTGCAGACCTCTTTTCATCAGAAGCACCCTCAGTTAAATTGATAACTGCATTTTCAAGATTTTCAATCATAGACTTTTCAGCCTCACCAAAGTTCATAACAAACTGACCTTCGTTGTTTTCAACAAACATCTTCTTTTCTTTCCAATCTTGATAAAAATAACCCATTACGCATTCTCCATTTTCTTTGCAAGTTCTTCACATTCTTTTTCAGTAGCAACACCAACTAGAGTTGCAAGTTTTTCTAGTGTCTCTTGACCAGAAGATGTCATTCTGTCAAACTCCCAATATAAGTCAGCAACACATTTCGCAATTTTTAATTTATCCATTCTAATATTCCTTTGTCATTTCCATTAATTTAAAACCTTCTTCTGCAAGTATCTTTGCATCATCGTAGTGGGCGAACCCTTCTTCGTCTGCAAAGTCCATGCTGCTTGTGTAGTAGATGGTATCATTGTCGATATCAATATTGTGAGTATCCATCACATATTTGAAAGTCTTTGCAGTCTTGATGTTACCACCAACCAAATTGCCAGGCCCCTTGTAAATCTCAAGACCACCATTGTTCGCACCGATAAAAATTGTTTCCATGATTATTTCCTTTTCTCTCTTTTAACTCATCTTACTTGATCAATGTACCATGTTATTAGAGCAAAGTCAAGCAAAATCGACAAAAAAAGACAAAAAAAAACCCTGTAAAAACAGGGTCTTAGTAAGAAAGTTAAAAAAAGTTTAATATAAAACTTTAAATCCTTCGTGTTGTAGTCTTTTTTGTCTTCGTTCTAAATCAACCATGTCTACTGATTCGGATAGATATTTCTCTACTGATGACATTGTACTTCGTTTCCACCAGAGTTTTAATGACTTAATCATTTTTCTTTAACTCCTTTAGTTGAAGCATTACTGCTTTTGCTTCTTTGTGGTATCCTTGTTGATATAGTTGATGAGCAGCTTTAGCAGTACCTATGACCTCAAAATGACGTACCATGCGTTTCATTGATTTACTTGTATACTTTGATATTAAATCACATATCTCGCAAGTGTGTTGGTATGCTTGTGTTAGTACAGTCATTTCTGTTTCCTTCCCATAGTTAAGTAAAAATTGTGTGCATCATTATCTGTCATGTGCCTAACGTCATTTGCGTATTCTGTTCTAATAAATCTTACGATATTAGCATGAGAATTGGAACTTTCAAATAACTTTTTTAATCTATTTAACATTATATTTCTCCATAAAAAAAGAGGGGATTACCCCTCTTGCTTGTTCTCTTCTTTGGGTGGCATTGTTATAAAACGCCATTCCTCTTCTGTGTAAGGCCACATGGTAGTTTCTTATCCCTCTGATTTGAAATTGTTGTGAATGTAGTCTTTCAACTACACATATATTTATGTCAATAGTGTTGTCCTAAACACGCAAAACACTATTTCTTTTTTGGAATGGGTTGCGACTTGTTGTCGCTACTTTTGTCTTCTTTGAATTTTGGTTTTTCTCGCATCTCAAGTTGAGCACGAAACTTCTCTGTAACATTTGGATTGTCACACGATCTAATAAACATACTTATAGCAACATAAGAAAAACCTTTAAACATAAGTCTATCATTAACGTAGAATAATCCTGTCGAACCATCTATCACCAATTCATATTGATTATGTTTTATTTTCCTCATTCTGATACATCTTTATAAAATATTCTGCATCTACTACCACTAATGGTTTTTGATTGTTGCGTTTAATGAAAACCACAGGTTCATAGTCACCAGAATTTGCCTCTGCTTGTTCGTAAGATTTCCACACATTAAGTGTCTCTTGGTTCTTACACTCTATAGACAATGGAAACTTTTCTCTTGCAGCCCTTGCCATAATGAGGTCTTCTCCACCAGCACCCATACTTCGGGATTCTACATCTTCTGGGTGTACATTTAGGTGTTCGATTAGTTGGTCACGAACCCATTGCTGGAATCGTCTACCTTTAGCTTTCGCTGATTGCACTCTCACTAATATTCATCCTCTTCAAGATTTTCATCGTACAGTTCGTCTTCATCATCTTCTGTAATGGTGTAGGAGCAGAAAACACAATACTTAGGTTTATACGCTTCATGGTTCATTCCAAACGATACCGTGAATTCAACATCACACTCATTACAGTAGATAACTTTTTTACTCATACTTATTTATGCAACCTCATCATATGCATCATCCCAAGTTCCTACAAGACCAGCAACCTCATATTCGGTTACTCTGCCTTCAAAGAAATTAGTATGGTCTGCACCATTTAGTATCCACTCCAACCAAGGAAGTGGGTTCTCTTTAACTTTAAAGTTTGTTTTAAGACCAAGTTGTAACAACCTTCTATCAGTTATATATCTAACATATTGTTTTACTTCAGCAGCAGAAAGGCCTTCCATATCACCAATTTTGTAAGCAAGGTCTGTAAACTTATCTTCTAGTTTAACTGACTGTCTTGCCATCTCATATATATCATTCTTAAATTGGTCATCAACAATCTTAGGATGTTCAATACAATATTGTCTGAATAGTTTTGCATCACCCTCAACGTGAATTGACTCATCACGAATTGACCATTCAACAACCTTACCCATACCTTTCATCTTACCGAACCTTTGAAAGTTCAACAACATGACAAACGATGCAAAGAGAGCAACACCCTCATTGAATACAGTTTTAGCAAGTGCAAGTCCTAGACCACGAGCAGTGTTAACATTAGAATCCATCATAAAATCAATCTTATCTGCCATCTCTTGATATTCTAGAAAGGCATGATACTCAGCGTCTGATAGTCCAAGTGTCTCATTCAACAATGCATATGCACGTTGATGAATACCTTCTCTACTTGCAAATGAGCCTAACATATTTCTTACTTCATTATTCTTAAACTTGGGAATGAATTGGTCAAAATAGTTCTGTCCAACTGCTACGTCTGATTGTGTGAATAGTCTAAGGATATTAGTAATATATTCTTTCTCTACATCTGTAACCTTACCACCCTTCCAATCAGAAACATCTTCTGACAGGTCAATCTCATCTTCAATCCAATGAACTTTTTCATGTCTAGTTGTAATTTCAACTGCCCATGCATAGTGAAATGGTTTATATGTTTCACTGAACTTTAACAGTCCACCACCACCTTTTTTACGAAGCAACTCTGCACCGTGTTTCATAAGGTCATCATAACTACCAATTCTAGTTCCATCAACAAAAATCTGTGGTACAGAATTGACTCTACGAACTGTAGCGTCTTGACCAACTGTTTCGGTAATTCCATTGATAGACTGATAGAACGCTAGTCTTTCTTCTTCATTATCCATTAATTCTTCAGTGTAAGTAAACCCATGTTCACTTAACCACTTTTTTGCCATTCCACAGAATGGGCAATCACTTTTAGTTATTACTTTAATATCCATTTCATTCCTCTTTCTTTGTTCATTAATAGTCATATAGTTTCGTATTCTTCGGATCGATTAAAACAGTTTTACAATAAGCAGTCACCCTATCTTTAGGGTCTACTCTATCGGCATAACTGTAATTACCGTACTGTCTTGGTATCCTAGCGGCATAATATTGACAAGCATTAATACCAGTAAAATACATAGGGTTAGGTTGTATCTTTCGGAACTCTCCTGTTCCGATAACAACTACTAACATAAATGCGTGTATCATTATATTTCATAATACTCTATCCTTGACAGGCAACACACTCATCTTGAGTCATATCACCCACTGCACCTTGTACTGGCGGGGTCAGTCCACAAACTTCACCATCTCCAGCATTATCATAATCTTTAAGAGCATCCCTCTCTACTTTAGCCGATACGTTCTCGGCACGTTGTGTGGATTCTGTTCTTAAATAATATAATCCTTTACATCCTTCTTTCCATGCATTAAAGTGTACTTTATGTAGGTACTTCTTATCTGCACCAGCAGGGAAGAATAGATTCAATGATTGACCTTGACATAACCAGTTCTGTCTTTCTCCACCTTGAGTTACAAGGATTTGTTGGTCAATCTCTATTGCTGTTTTGAAAACATCTTTAACTTTTTGGTCAAGAAATTTAAGATGTTGTACTGAACCACCATTAGTAATAATGTCTGTCCATACTTTATCTGTGTTCTTACCAAGTTTTTCTAGTATCTTCTCTAAGTACTTATTCTTTACGAGATGAGAACCAGCCCGTGTTCTATGAGTATATGCATTTGCTTTAGATGGTTCAATAGATGGGGATGTTCCAACAATTATACTAGAATTGGCATTAGGGGCAATCGCCAACAAATGTGCGTTACGTCTACCAGTACCCTCCATATCGGGTGCCTCACCCCTTTCTAGACCCATTCTCTTACTTTCATCAACTGCTTCATTCTGTATATATTGGAAGATAACTTTGTTCCATACGTTTGCCTGATAATCCTCAAAAGGAATATTCTTCTGGTGTAGGAATGAATGCCACCCCATTGCACCAAGTCCAAGACTACGTTCTTGTGTTGCAGAGAACCTTGCACGACTAATTTCATCACCAGCATTTTCAATAAAGAATTGTAATACATTATCAAGAAAACGTGTAAGGTCACGAATCATTGTTGTACCACGCCACGCATCAAAGTGTTCTAGATTAACTGAAGACAAACAACATACAGCAGTTCTATCATCAGAAGTTGGTAGATGAATTTCATTACACAAATTAGAACCATTAATTTTCAAACCCTTGTCTTTCATGGTCTGTGGTAATGCACGATTAGCTGTATCAATAAAGTTTAGATATGGTTCACCTGTTCTAAATCTTGTCTCTAGAATTTGTTCCCACAGCTTCCTTGCTCGCATAGTCTCACGAACTGTACCATCATGTGGGTCAATTAAATCCCACCATTCATTTCTTTCTACTGCTCTCATAAAAGAATCAGTAATATTTACTGCATGGTGTAGGTTTAGGTTCTTACGATTTACATCGCCAGTAGGTACTCTCATGTTTATAAATTCAATAATATCTGGATGGTCAACATTCATATAAGCAGCGTATGAACCTTTACGAGTTCTACCTTGACGGTATGCTGTCATGTCTGCATCTACCGTATGTAGGAAAGGCATTGGGCCCGGCGCTTTATTTGATACTGCACGAACATCACTCCAATGTCCACCAACACCACCACCCTTTACTGACAACCAACGTAACTCAGCAGTATGGTCAATTAGACCTTCAAGTGAATCTGGTACATAGGTAAGAAAACAAGAAATAGGAAGTGCCTTTGGTTTCTTGCCGGGCATTGGTGCATTCGACAATACAGGCGATGCGAACATAAACCAACCCTTTGAAACATAATCATAGATACGTTGTGCTAATTTCATATCACCATAACAATAAGCAGCTGCAGCTCTAGCAAATGCGTGTTGTGGAGAATCTTCTTCGTCATTACAGTAGTAATCTTTTAGTAATTTACTTGCTTGTTCTGATAACAATTTGTCTCTGTTAAGGTCAATAGACACACCTAGATATTTCTTTCCCACCATCATAGTTGGGAACTCCACGACTGCTGATTCCGGCATTGATTAATACTCCTCATATTCTTTTCCAGTTTTGATAATTTACTTTCGCCTCTAGATCTTGAAACGTATTACTATGTATTACTTTCCGTATCTCTACAAGCGACATTCCAGACAAAAACATATCATTAATGTCTTTTTGTTTAATATAGTCAGGCCAAATTACAACACGATATCCGTCTTCAATACATCGTTCTAATTGAGCACAAACTTGAGCATTTCTTGGTTCATTATCTGGAACAAGAACTACTTTCTCTTTATACTTAGGTAATCGTAAGTCGCTTTGAGCAACTGCGATACCGTTCTCAAGGAATAGACTATCAATGGGGCCTTCCACGACCATAACGTCATTAGACCAATCCACCCTGTCCATACCAAATATTTTTTGCTCATCTTCATCAAGGATGATAGTAATGTATTTTGGTTTTTCTTTTCCAAACGCTCTCCCTTGGTAAGCGAATACTTCACCCTTAGAATTACGAAATGGTATTATCATTCTAGGATGGTCACTATTTAAAGTAACACCAGAGAACTTATTAGGAACTAATGAATTAGTCCATTCATAAAATTTATTACACAAATAGATATCAGCAATGCTAGATTCTGGTAATTTTCTATGTTCGATGAATTTGTAAGCAGGGTGTTCTGAACCAAGTTCTCTAAACGATTTGAGATTTGATAGAACGCCTTTCTTCTTAAAGACAGGCTTAGGGATATTGAATATCGGATTGGCGACATTACCCCCTCGACCATTTGCTGTATATCCTTCCTTGTATCTTTCAAGTGTGTACTCCTTGTGTAAATTAGCGTCAACGTGTTTAATAAGGTTAGAAAGATTTGTACCGTAAGCACAGTTGTGACACTTGAAGAATAAATCATTCTTCTTACGATATACAAATCCTCTTGCCTTGTTCTGGTGTTTATGCGAATCACCACAGTAAGGACAACGGAAGTTGTACAGATAATCGCCTTTCTTTTTGAATTTACCTAATCTAGACGATAAAAGATTAAGGTATTTCAGATCAATATAACATGACATAATATAACCATTATATAAGACATTTGGGGTAATGTCAAGGGATTTCTACATTAAAGCTGGAAGTAACTCAGTTAATGCAAAACCTATTACAATAGATCCACCTATAATTAGATATCTCCATTTCTCTAGAACACCCACTCTTTGCGATAGTTCTTCACGCAATTTTAAAAACTGTTCAGTCTCTTTTGCGTTATGTGAGTTCATGGCATCGTGAAGTCTACGTTCCATGTCACCCATCTGTTGAGAGGTTTCTTTAGCGTTAGACGTAATACGACTGTGTAGTTCTTGAACAGTGTCTTTAAACTCTCTCTCTTGATCTTCCAATGCTTCTTCCTGTCTTATTAGTTTTTCTTCGTGGACAGCCATTATCGTATGTAATGCTTGCGACACATCGGCGATCTTTTCTATAGCAGAATCCAACCTTAGATGAATTTGTTTCATCTCAGTAACTTCTCTTTTTAGAAGTTCTACTTCAGTTGTTAAATCCTTTACCATTATTTACTTACTTCAACCTCTTCGTTTCTTTTTCTGTGACCATTCCATGCAACAAAACCACCAAGTCTCAAAGCATAATATGCTAAGTAGTTTAGGAAGTGAAAACCATTTTGCTCAATATTTATATCTCTGAAGATTTGGTCTGCTTGTTTTTGAGTAATCTTACCCATAGTTTCTTTCTGACCAGATTTAAGTAGAGTTGCATACTTGTAAGCGTAATCGTGTACAAGTCCACCCATAAGCAAGACGCCTGTTGGTGACAACCATGTGTGTAAGAACTTAGGAATAGATGCTCCGTCAAATCTGAAACCCTGTGGGATAATATATTTTTCTCCCATAATGGTGTATGACCAATCGTCTGCAACTTCCCAATGTCGAGTGCCAGTTAACCACATCCATATTGCACCCCAAAATCCTTTGCCAGATGTTGGTATTGCAATTGGTCTTAGTTGTGGCATAACATTGTATTCAAACCCTATTCTTTTGTGTTTGTTATCTACACCACACATATTGATAATAAAACCTACTACAATTAATATACCAACTACAGTAAATTGCCACCATGTGATCGCTAAATCAATAACGACATTAATCATCTGTTCCATCTATCTTCTCCTCTGACGGTTTTACCGCCTCCTCATAATAGAGTATAATTTGTTTTTGTTGTTCAATATACCTTCTTAGTTCTGCAAAGTTCTTTGATAGGTTTTCATAGTCTTTCACTGATATTGCGATATATGAGTCTGCACCATTTTTCTTTTTAAACTCTACCATAAACTCATCAAAGTTTTCGGAAGGGGAAACTACATATATTTTAACATCATTTAATTGTACTTGTTTTGGATGCGATACAGTAGGTATGTTTCTTTCAACAATCTTTGTTACTGTAACAATTTCTGGTTCAAGTTTAAAAGTACTACAACTACTCAGTAGGAGTGTTGCTAGTAATAGACTTGAGATCATCCCAAAGTTTATCTGTCGCATTTTGCATCCTCTTTTCAATCAGCCCAGGCTTCTTATTTGCAAGATGGGTTAGATTATGTTTATTTAATGTAGCACGCAATTCATCACCATATTTTTCTGCGACTTGTAAATCAGCATTTAATGCGTCTGCTAATTCATTTAATCTTTTTGCGTTATTACCCATCTGTTCGATGGTCGCTTGGTTTTCTTCATTTGCTACTTCTAGTTTGGCGTTATTAGATTGCAATACTGCTATTTTTGCTTGAGTTGTATCGTAGTAATACTTGGCGCCATATCCAGCGGCGCCAAGTATACCAACTATTATTATAATAGCGTAAAGTTTTAACATTAGTCTTCTTTTTTCCACATAGTCCAAGCACCATAAACAATCGCTCCATAAGCAGCGTACTGTGCAAGACCACCGAACATAAGAATAACTACACCCACAGCAATGAGGGCAGCGCCATCCAAAGAAGTTCTTTCTGTCAATCTGTTTTTAATCCAAGAAATCATTTTTTCTCCTTAGTTTTTTTACCTGTTCAAAGGCAAGTTTGGGGTTGGTTGTTTTAAAGTCCTTCTTACGCATAATTGTTTTCGCAACAAGTTCTAACTCACCACCCTTTAGATTTAATGCAAATGGCATATTTACGTCAGTTTGCATATCGTTAAGCACCGCTTCGGCATCTGGCCCAAGTTGTGCTATCTTCTTACCAAACTTTTTGAAAGATTGTTTGAACATACGAACTAATTCTGCAACAGTTATTTGTCGCTTGTTTCGTGCATCATTCACTCTATCTAGGAAGTGTCTGGTAAATTCTACATCTATACCAACAGACGCATACAGTCTGTCAGCGTATTTCTCTACACCATCTAAGTCCTTTTTAGAGATCTGTTTGCCACTGGCAGATGCATTTAAATCTGCAATGGGCATCATCTTCATCATAGGAATTGATTCGTTATGTTGAGAAAACGTATACATGATAGTATTCGGTTACTTCATTGCAAGACCAACCAGTTTCATAAACTGTGCCTTGCCCCCATTGTCAATCATATCTACTATCTTTTTCTTGTTAGCAGTGTTGACTTTATCATGTATTTGAATAATAGCAGAAGCAGTAAACAAGTCTACTTTCAACGTACCATCCTTCAATTTAATTTTGTTGTGTTGTTTGTTTTTCACGATGTTTTTCAAAACGTCAAAGTTTCCTTCAAGAAGATATTCTCTGTTGAAATCTTCAATCTGTTCTTTGACTTGTTTTTTCAACTTAGACTCACGACTTGCTTTAAGAGTTTCCATTCTTTTCAAGAAATTCTTTGCTTCTTTTCTTCGTCCATCGTACATATTCTTTTTCTTCTTTTTGACAACGACTGTAGATGAATCATCACCAGCACCAGCAACGCCAGCAGTAGTCATATCTTCATTCTTTATTCCTAGAGTCGGATCATCATAGAACTTTTGCATAATGTCATTAAATTGTTTTGTCATTTTTATAAATCCTCTATTCCTATCTCTGTTATGTCCTCAGCACTAACAAATATTTTACTTTGTGTTGGCATATGGACAACTGAAAAGATATCCACTCCTAAGATTGTGTCTGAAGGACTAGTCGATTCAAATGTTTGAACCTCATCTCCAGCAAGTGCGTTTGGTGTTTCTGCGTCATCATCGTCTTTAAATATATCATTATTTAGTTTGTAAATACCTTGTGGTAATTTACCATCATCTAAAGTGACTTCCTCAGATATTGTATTATCAAGTTCATAACCCTGTTCATTTAGATATTTAAGAAACTCTTTCTCAAACACCTGTGGGTCAACAACTTCCTCTTTTAAGGTATCTTTTAACAGGAAAAGAGCGGCAGCATATGTACCAACCTTTGTTCTCAATCCAGGCACTTTCTCAAATATTCTTTTGATATTAAATACTAGTTTATGGAGAGTAGAGTAAGCGTTCTTTTCTTTTACTGTTCTTAATGTGGTAGGTTTGTTGGTGCCAGGCTCAGTAATACGCAACCCCTTGTCATCAATGATGCCAAGCTTATACGCCTCCTGTTTATTGAATGGCGTTACTAATAACTTAATAAATCTATAAGTTATAAATAAATCAATCGCACTACCCATTAAATCTTCCTTAATATTTCTGTTACGTTTTCATCTTCTTCTATCTCTGGTAACTCCCCTTCGGGAATCATATGTAGAAATAAAAGAAAACTTTTCACCTGTGACCAATGTAACTTCTCTATCTTAAAAAACAATAAGGTAGAAGCCGCATCAGCGCCAAATACATTATATAGTACTATAATATGATTCAATATCAATCGTTCCTTTAGTATACCTTGGTCTTCATACTTTCGTAGAAGTCGTTTAATATACTTGAACCGTTTCAAATCATCATAAAACTCTTTTTCACCCTCACATTGTGGATTATCATAATGCTTAAGAGCAAACATCAGAACATTTTCTGAAGTGATCTTTTTAAACATAATTAATCCCTATGATATATTAGCAAGAATCCTATGTGTTCCACCAGAAGTTCGTTCCCAAACAAAATTTATTGAACGACCAGATTCTTTAACATCATCAAATTCATCATATGGAGTATCACCAGACTTACCGAACATACCACCTCTTTGTGTAATTGGTAGTGACATTTCGCCACTTTCAGTGGTAAATTCAACATCGCCGAATTCAATTCCAAATTTCATTAATTGCTTTTTCATTTCTTGAATTGCATGGTCTGGTACAAGATATTCCTTCATAGATACTGCACCGACAAAAGCATTCAATTTTTCAATTGTAGTGTCAAGAGACAAATCAGCAAGAGCACCCATTTCTGTTTCGATAACAGCACCATCGTTAGTAGTCTTAGACGCTTCTTTTATGTGTTGTTTAAAGTTCTTCACGCTATATCTCCTTCATCTTCATCAAAACCCTTATCCATATAAATTTCTTGAAGAGGTTGTGGTTTTTTCTTTATTTTAGTTTTTTCAACAGATGCAATAGGTTCGACCTTAACAGGTTTTACTTTTTCTATGTAAGGAACACCACCAGCACCGTATCTTGTTATTGTATCACTCATAATATCTCCTATGCAAGCGTAGCGTTTACGTTAGAAACAACATACCACTTACTGTTAGTAAATAAACATATAACAGACTCACCTTGAGCATTCAAAGTAATCTGGTTAGCAGCAGTTGTTGAAGTACCATAGTTAGTAACTGTTATTACAAAACTTGAACCAGTTGATGGTGCAGTTGTCATTGTAATAATCTTGATTTGACCGTTAGTACCGTCAGCAAGAGTACCAGTTGCAGTAGTACTGTTAGATGCACCCGACAAGTTAACTTGTGTAATTGAACTTGATGAGTTTGGTGCAGTTGAACCAGTAATAGTTTGTACAGCATCATCCAACGCAATATATGTTGGGATGTTGTTAAACAAGTTCGCTATGCTAATCTTCTTGTTAACTGGTGTACCACTTGGGTCATCAATAACGTGAAGTAGGTCTTCTGAAGCAACACCAGAACCTAAGTTGGTTAGTGCTGTAATTTTCTTATCTGCCATTTTATTTTCTCCTTGTTAAACCATCAACTTAATACAGAGGCTACTGCATTATCGTTTGAATCCTTCTTTCTTTTTTTGGATTCGGATGGGATGCTACTGGCAACACTCTTATCGTTACCACCACTTAATTCATTAATAAATAAGTCGCATTGTTGAATTGCTCCACTTAGTGCATATATTTGTGCAGTTAAGTTTTGCTTCTTTATTTCCAGTTCATTGAGCTCTGCCTTGATTTTCGCAAGGTCAGAGTCCAATGTCTGTTTTCTAATTTTAATCTCAGTCTCAGTCAAAGTTGACATAATCTAATCTCCATTATCTAATAAATTATATAATTACTTATACGTTCTCTGGTGTCACAATATCTTCACCATCACCACTCATTGAAGAGGCAGCGACAAGTGTTTCGTATTGTACACGACCAGCACGACCACCAGTACCTACGGTTTTCTGAACCCAACCAACGTGAGAGATTTCACGACTCATGTTAGCAACAGTTCCACCCAAACCAAGATTAGCAATACCAGTTGATGTCACACCAGTTAACTTGTGTGCAGTACCACCACCAGCAACAGCAGAGATAACAATCTTAGTACCAGCATTGGCATTAACCAAAGTAGTAGCAAGTGAAATTCTGTTAGTAGTTGCAGACTTTATAATAAAGAAGGCAGTTGCATCAGTTAATCCAGCAATATCTGTACCACCAGAACCGTTAGTGTATGTGACTAAATCACCAGTTTCAACAGCAGCGTAGAAGTTTGCAGAGACAACATATTCGTTATCAGCAACAACTGCAACAGCACCGTCTGTAAGGTCAAGTGTTTCAGCGGCAGGAGCAGCAACCGTAAAGGTTGGTGCAGATTGATAATCAGAACCTACGTTTGTAACAGTGTAACTCTTAACTTTACCAGAAGAAACTACAGCAGTAATAGCAGCAGTATCACCAAGTAATTTTTGAGCGTTATTACCTGTACCAGTTAAGTTGATTGCAGTACCAGCATTTGCGTTACTAAGACTAGAACCAAGTTTGAAAGTATTCACACCTGTACTAATAACAAAGTATGCAGTAGCATTTGCTAGACCAGCAAGTGCAGTTCCACCTTCATGCGTGTAGGTAACTTTTGTACCAGTTTGCATATTGTGGTTAGCAAGTGTAATAGTACTAGTTCCAGTTGTAACAGTTGAAGTTGCAAGAACTCTTCCAGTTGGAGCTGCAACAGTAACAGTTGGTGCAGACACATGACAAGTTCCCTCTAATGTTGAAACAGCAGATGTTACGTTATCAATACCAGAAATAGATTCAGCACCACTTACACCATAAGTGTTAGTTTCAAAACCTACAGGTGGTCTAGTTTTAGTAGCAGCAACACCACTTTCAGTTCCATCAGCAGCAGTAGTTAGTGTCATCCCTGTGTTTGTTTTACCAACAAAGTTTTGAGCGTTATTACCTGTACCTGTTAAACCAACAACAGCACCACCAGCAGTTTCAGATAGTGTGAAAGTATTTGCATTGGTGACTGCTTTGATGAAATAGATTTGTCCATCATTAAGTCCAGCAATCTTAGTACCAGCACCCTTATTGTAAGTAACTTCTTGGTTAGCGGCGTAACCGTGAGAAGTCATAGTAATAGAATTCGCACTAGTAGTTACAGCAGAAGTTGCTACAACTCTTGGTGGTTGAATATCTAGAACCTTATATGATTTTCCTCCATTAGATATGATAGTATCACCAACACTAATTTCGGCCTTATAGACAGTATTAGCGGAGCCTTGAACGACTGCGCTGTTATTTGTAAATGTGTGGGTGCCTGTCAACGCAGACCCATCATTCATGCTCCATAATGGCATTTTTATTCTCCTAGTTTATAAAATAGAATTATCTCTTCTATTTATGTGTTTTAATATCCTAATTCTTTAAGTTCAGAGATTGTGCGTGAAACATTGGTATGATGTATCCCCACACCCCCAGCAGATTCCCACTCATCAATGTTCTTCTTGTAGTCATCAATAAGAATATTAGATTTATTGTTAATCATAGCAAACTTTCTCTTATCAGCCCGTTGAACGAGGTGAATTCGACTTCTTTTAGTCAACTTAGCATTAGTCTTTAACCATGCAAGTTTCCCCTTCTGGGAATTTGGGTCTTTAGAACTGTATGCTGAAAGAATGTGAGCATCATGTTTATCAATCATACTCCACAACCTTTGAGCACCACTCATCCAATCCAAGTTCGCCCAAAAGTCTTTAGTACCAGAGATAGTCTTCCATTTCTCCTTTTTATCAGCTTTGGGAAATGGAACACCAAGTACTTCTTCAGCCCTCGCTATGAAGTTGCAAAGAACTTGATCCATATCACAGTAAATGATAGCACCATCTTCTTTTGCCTCAATAATATCGTAAACTTCATAGAACTTTTTCATTATACAGGCTTATTCTTTGACTCTTTGACTTTAGGCATTTTAGGATCAAGGTCAACCTTGGTCATAACTTTACCAGTAGCAGTTTTTCCTTTAGTCTTTGATGGTTTTCCATCATCGTCTGTACCGTCACCGTCCTTGTCATTTTCAAGGTCTTGAGATTCTTTCTTAGCGGCTTCTTGCCAAATACCAAGAACAGTTTCTTTCATAGACTTTGAAATTGCCTTACGTCTTTTATGTAAGAACTTATCAGACGAATCAACATCTCCATCGTTGTCGATGTCTTTGTCTTTACGGTCTTTAAACTTTTTCTTGACTGCTTTTGGTTGAACTGCGTCCATACCGTCACCATCATCAGACTTATCGTTCTTGTTAGTTTCAGACTTCATAACTTTTGGTTTGAACTTCTGCATAATTTCTTTATGGTACTTACTCATGTTTTTCTTACCAGCATCAACCATAAGTTCACCATTTGAAATGTTGTCATCGTTAATATCAAAACTCATCAACTGAACTGCATCAAGCATCTTTTTTGCTGCCATTGCATCATTCTTATTTTTAAATTGATATTCGTAA